>Ga0193706_1000244_pt1 | contig 35874 bp, 38 predicted proteins | sample U3c1metaG_FD_160130 | JGI IMG/M metagenome (GOLD analysis project Ga0193706, IMG submission 160130) | Soil microbial communities from a riparian zone of the East river system, Colorado, United States - U3c1 | ecosystem: Environmental > Terrestrial > Soil > Riparian zone | place: USA: East River... | reverse complement strand
CGAACTGTTCGGCCTGCAGCAGGCGTGGTTCAATTTGCGCGGCCGGGCCGCGGCGGCGCCGCAGTTCCGCCAGCCATTTTTCTATAAATTCGTCCGCCACCCGCTCTATTCGGGCTTCTTCCTCGCTTTCTGGGCAACGCCGCACATGAGCTACGGCCATTTGCTGCTGGCGGCCGGGATGTCGGCGTATATGCTGATCGCCATCGTCTATGAGGAACGCGATCTGGTGGCATTATTCGGCAAGGACTATGAGGATTATCGCACCAACGTCGGTAAGCTATCGCCGCGCTTCCGGCGGCCCGCCTAAGCTTTCATTTTGCGGCCAAGTGGAAACCAGCTAGGCGCGCCGAACCATGGATCCGCGCTTCGCTCACGTCCGCGACTGGATCTTCGATCTCGACAATTGCCTCTATCCGCCCTCTAGCCGCTTGTTCGACCTGATCGACGAGCGCATGGGCGGATTTATCGAGCGTCTGCTTGGTTGCGATTCCGTCGAGGCGAAGCGCGTTCAGAAAAGACATTTCCATGAGCATGGAACGACGCTCGCCGGGCTGATGGCGACGCATGACGTGGATCCGCACGACTTTCTCGGCGACGTCCACGACATACCGCTCGACCGGCTCGTGCCAGACGAGCGGCTCGCTACAGGCCTCGCGAATCTAGCTGGCCGCAAGTTCCTTTTCACCAATGGCGACGCACCTTATGCCCGCCGAGTCCTTGCCGCGATCGGCGTGGACGGCCATTTCGATGGGCTCCACGACATTCACGCCAGCCAGCTGAAGCCCAAGCCGGACCCGCACGGCTACGCCCTGCTGTGCGAACGTTTCGCGATCGATCCGTCCCATGCGCTGATGGTCGAGGATATGGCGGGCAACCTCCGCTCGGCCAAAGCACTTGGAATGACCACCGTGTGGGTCGACAACGGCTCCGAAAGCGGCGCACATGACGCCGACTCCGCATTTATCGATCACACCATCGCCGATGTCGGCGAGTGGCTCGAAACCATCCTCAAGGACCCCGCATGACCGACCAAATCCAAGCGCCCGTCGAAGCCGGCTGGGATCGGCGCGATTCGGTCGATTCGTCTGACGCCGAGCTCGTCCGCGCCGTCGAAAGCGCAATTACTGCTCTTGATTCGGGTGAAGCGCGCATCGCCGAGAAGGTCGATGACAATTGGGTCGTCCACCAATGGCTCAAAAAAGCGGTTCTGCTGTCGTTTCGCCTGAACCCGATGGAGGCGATCGCGGGTGGCCCCGACGGCGCGCCATGGTGGGACAAGGTGCCATCGAAATTCCTCGGCTGGAATGCCGCTGCATTCGCCAAGGCCGGCTTCCGCGCTGTTCCCGGCGCAATCGTTCGGCGCGGCGCCTACATCGCTCCCGGAGCGGTGCTGATGCCGAGCTTCGTCAACATCGGCGCGCGGGTCGGCGAAGGCACGATGATCGACACCTGGGCGACCGTCGGCAGCTGCGCCCAGATCGGGAAGAACGTCCATATTTCGGGGGGCACAGGGATCGGCGGGGTGCTCGAGCCCCTGCAGGCCGGGCCGGTGATCATCGAGGACGATTGCTTCATCGGCGCCCGCTCTGAAGTGGCCGAAGGCGTCATCGTCGAGCAGGGCGCGGTGATCTCGATGGGAGTGTTCCTCGGCGCGTCGACCAAAATCGTCGACCGCGCGTCGGGCGAAGTGATTTACGGCCGCGTCCCGGCTTATGCGGTGGTCGTCCCGGGCACCCTGCCGGGCACGGATGGCGGTCCCAGCCTGGCCTGTGCGGTGATCGTCAAACGAGTCGACGAACGCACCCGTTCGAAGACCAGCATCAATGAACTGTTGAGAGACTGATTCGATAAGGTCAGCTTATCGGCTTGCGGCTCCATTTTGTTGGCGCGGGGAACGGAGGCCGGATAAATTTCCCGGATGACGGCGCTTGACCCTGACTTTGGCCGCAAGGCGCGGGACGCGAAGGCAGGGACGATCGGCTATCCGGTTCCCATGATCCGCAGCATGATGAACGGCCATGACTGGGCCATCCTGGGCGTGCTCGCTTTGATCTGGGGCGGCGCATTTTTCCTCATCGGCGTTGCCGTTCGCCATGTGCCGCCGTTCACTTACGTGCTGCTGCGCCTGACCATCGCCGCCACGGCGATGTGGGCGATGCTCGCGTGGCGCCGCCAGGCGCTCGGCCTGCCGCGCCAGGCGTGGAGCGCGATCGTGCTCCTCGCTTTGCTCAACAATGCGCTGCCGTTCACTTTGTTCGGTTGGGCGCAGACCCATATCGCCAGCGGCCTGGCCTCGATCCTCAACGCGACGACGCCGATCTGGGGCGTGATCGTCGCCCATCTGTTCACGGCCGACGAGCGAATCACGCCCCGCAAGCTGGCCGGTGTCCTGGTCGGTTTCGCCGGGGTCGCGGTGATGATCGGCCCGGGCCTGATCGACAGCCTTGGCGGCGGCGTGCTGGCCGAACTCGCCTGCGTCGTCGCCGCGCTCGCTTATGCCCTCGCCGGGGTATGGGCGCGCCGGTTCAAGGCCATGGGAGTGTCGCCATTCAGCGTCACCACCGGCCAGTTGACGGTTGGCGCGGCGATGATGCTTCCGGTGGCGCTGATCGGCGACCGGCCGTGGACGATGGCCTGGCCGCCGCTCGAGGCATGGGCGGCGATCTCCGCGCTGGCGATTGTCTGCACCGCGTTCGGCTATGTCCTGTATTTCCGCCTGATCGACCGAGCCGGCGCGACCAACGCATTGCTCGTCACCTTGCTGGTGCCGCCAACCGCGATCCTGCTCGGCGTATTGTTCCTCGGCGAAGTGATTGCCCCGCACGACTTCGCCGGGCTGGGGCTGATCGCGCTCGGCCTGGCCGCGATCGACGGCCGGCTGCTGGCGCGGCTGCGGCGTCCGGCGCTGGTCTAGCGGACCTCGGCCAACAGTTTCGCCGCTTCCGCGCCGGTCCAGTCGAGGTCGCCGACATAGCGCCACACTTCGCGGCCCTGGGCGTCGTAAAGCACGCTGGTCGGCAGGATCTGCGCACTAAGCGCCGACGACAGGCCCATCTGCGGATCGTGGAACGCCGCGAAACGATTAATTTGCTTGTTCGCTAGAAATGCATCGACCGACGCCTTGGGCGCCATGTCCTGGCTGACCGCAATCACCCCCAACTGGCCGTCGAGGGCGTGCGAGTCTTCGAGTTTTCCGAGCGTGGGTAACTCCTTGATGCACGGGGCGCACCAGCTTGCCCACAAATTGACCAGCACCGGAACGCCGCGAAATTCCTTGAGGCTGATGTCCTCGCCGTCGGGATCGTGAAACACGCTTTTGGGTGCCGCTTCCCCGAAGTGGCTGCGGTCGATCCCGCGCTTCGCCCCGGCAACCGGCGTTCCCGCCGCCTCGCCTTGCTGCGCATCCGGCTTTTGCCTATCGCATCCGACGATCGCCAGCAGCGCAAGGAACAACAATATCACCCGCACAGGCAACTCCAACAGGATGTGGGGCGGGCGGTTCGCCGGTGGACCCGCCGATGTGATGCGCGAGATAAATGCCTCAATCGCAATCGACAAGCGGCTGTGGCGCGAAGACCTTGCCGCAAGCCGCGCCCACGCCGCGATGCTGGGGGCGACCGGAATCCTTTCGAGGGAAGATTCTGCTCAGATCGACCAGGGGCTCGCCGCGATCGAAGCGGAGTATGAAGCGGGCAAGCTCATAGAAGACCCGGCGCTCGAGGACATTCACATGCATGTCGAGCATCGCTTGGGCGCATTGATCGGCCCCGCCGCCGGCCGCCTCCACACCGCCCGCTCACGCAACGACCAAGTCGCCACCGACTTCAAACTATTCGTCCGCTCGGCGATCGACGAAACGCTCGATCGGATCGACGCGCTCGAAGAGGTTGTGCTGACCCGCGCCGAGGAACATGCCGCGACGGTCATGCCCGGCTTCACCCATATGCAATTAGGCCAGCCGGTCACGCTCGGTCACCATTTGATGGCCTATCAGGCGATGCTCGGCCGCGACCGCAGCCGTTTCGCCGACGCCCGAGCGCGGATGAACGAGTGCCCGCTGGGCTCTGCGGCGCTGGCAGGGACCGGTTTTCCGATTGATCGCGATGCGACCTCGACCGCGCTCGGCTTCGACCGCCCCACCGCCAATAGCCTCGATGCCGTCAGCGACCGCGATTTTGTCATCGATTATCTGGCGGCCGCCGCACTGACCGCAGTCCATCTGTCGCGGCTGGCCGAGGAAATCACCCTGTGGGCGTCGCAACCGTTCGGATTCGTGCGCCTGCCCGACTCCTGGTCGACGGGGTCGTCGATCATGCCCAACAAGCGCAACCCCGACGCCGCCGAACTGGTGCGCGGCCATTCGGCCAGGATTGTCGGCGATCTCGTTGCGCTACTGGTGCTGCTGAAGGGCCTGCCGCTCGCCTACGCCAAGGATTTGCAGGACGACAAGCCGCCTCTGTTCGACGCGCACGACTTGTTGTCGGTCAGCTTAGCAGCGATGGCCGGAATGCTTGCCGACCTGACCTTCGTTCCCGAAAGTATGCGCGTCGCGGCCGGTGCTGGTTACGCCACCGCGACCGATCTTGCCGACTGGCTGGTGCGCGAAGCCGATGTTCCGTTTCGCGAAGCGCATTACATCGCCGGGCGGGCGGTTGCCGCCGCCGAAGCGCGCGGCGTCGTGCTCGATGCGCTGTCGCTCGACGAACTTCAGGCGATAGACCCACGAATCAAGGAGGCTGCGCTCGGAGTGCTCACGGTCGAATCTTCGGTCGAATCGCGGGTCTCGGCTGGCGGAACCGCCCCCGTGCGGGTAATCGAAGCCATCGCGGCGGCGCGCGCCGCCCGGCGGAGGAAATGATGAAGCGCCCGATCCTCGCCCTCGCGGCACTTGCGATTGCGTCGTGCGGCAAAGTGTCCCCGCTGGAGCCGCCGCCGGGCCGGCCGCTGCCAGTCAAGCCGCTGATGGCGACGGCCACGCCCGATGCCGAACAATTGTTGGCGAACACGCCGCAGGCGAGGCCCGAGCGGGTCGACGAGCTGGTTCGCAAGTCGGTGCCGCGCAAGGTCGACCGCTTCGACTTGCCGCCGCCCGATGGCGGTGCGGCGCCCGAGCCCGAGGGCGATCCGCCGACATCGTCCGAACAAGCCGGACCGGCGACTCCGCAATGAGCGCAAGCGCGATCAAGCCGATCCGCAAGGCCGTGTTCCCCGTCGCCGGTCTGGGCACGCGCCTGCTCCCCGCGACCAAGACCATGCCCAAGGAGATGCTGACGATCGTCGATCGCCCGCTGATCCAATACGCCGTCGACGAGGCGCGCGAGGCCGGGATCGAGCAGATGATCTTCGTCACCGGGCGGGGCAAATCCTCGCTGATCGATTATTTCGATGTGGGCTTCGAGCTTGAGACAACTCTGCGTGGCGCGGACAAGAGCCTCGACTCGCTCGAATCGTCGCGGGCCGATTTCGGCGAAATCATCGCCGTCCGCCAGCAGCAGCCGCTCGGGCTCGGCCACGCCGTATGGTGCGCCCGCCACATCGTCGGCGACGAACCGTTCGCGGTCTTGCTGCCCGACGATTTGATGGTCGGAAAGCCCGGCGCGCTGAAACAGATGGTCGATGCCTATGCCGCGCTGGGCGGCAATTTCGTCTGCACCGAGGAGGTGGCTGACGACCGCACCGCGAGTTACGGGATCATCGCGCCGGGGGGCAGCGATGGCCGGCTGACCGAAGTCCGCGGCCTGATCGAAAAGCCGCAGCCGGCCGAAGCCCCGTCGCGGCTCGGAGTGATCGGCCGCTACATCCTCCAGCCCGAAGTGATGGCTGTTCTGGATGCCGGCGAAACGGGTGCCGGCGGCGAAGTCCAGCTGACCGACGCGATGGCCAAACTGATCGGCAAGCAGTCGTTCCACGCCTTGAAAGCTGACGCCGTGCGCTACGATTGCGGGAACAGGGCCGGCTTCGTCATCGCTAATCTGGCAATCGCGCTCAACCGCGAGGATTTGGCGCCGAAAATCCGCGAGTTTCTTGCGAACCAATAGCCTCAGCGGATGTCGCGGACGACCAGCCCAGCCAGTCTTCGCCGCTCGGCTTCACTCTCCAGCAAGCGGGCGCGCATTTCGCCCAGCTCGATCGCCCGGGTCACGATCCGCGCATCGAGTGCGGCATTGTCGAGACGCAGTTCCTCGAGAGCTTTGGCCCGCGCCAGCCGCCGCTCGATTCGCGCCGCCAATACTTCGAAATGGAAGGGTTTCAACACCACGTCGTCGGCGCCGGCGGCATAGGCCTGGACCGCGCCGCCCGGCGCCGAACGACCGGTAATCAGGATGACCGGAATATCGCGCCACGCCGATTCACTGTGCACCAGGCTGACGAATTCGCTTCCGCTGGTACCCGGCATGTAGAGTTCGGCGAGAATCAATTCGACATCGGGATGGCGGTGCAACGCGGCAAGCGCCGCCTGAGCATCTTCCGCCGCGGAAACCCGGTAGCCTTCCTGCCCCAGCCGCCGGGCGAGGACGGCAAGATTGGTCCGCTTGGGATCGACGATCAGGATCCGTGGCCCGGTCCGCGCCGCGCTCGACATTTCGGTCAAATCATTGGTCTCGCTCATGCCGCCAAAGCTAAACAGCAATGGTTAACGAGATGCTAAGCTTCCGCGGTCAGCGCATGATCCCGCTAACCAGACAATTGGTGCCGAACACTCCCGTCGAGGTGATTTGCGTTCCATTGTGCACCAGCGTGTTGGCGGCGCCGCCGGCGATCGCCGCGCCGTTCAGTTTGGTGGCTTTGACCTCGATCAGACTGTTGCCCGTGCCCTGCATGTCGATAGCCTTGGTGTAGGATGATGGAACACCGCTAACGATGCATGAGATCTCGCCTCTCGCGCATTGCGAGACGGTGATCGCCGGATAGTCACCGCGGCCGGTTATTCCATTGATGGTGTCGCTAACTTCGAAATTGGTCACCAAGCCAAGGTAGATCGGCTGTCGGAAGTTGGTGTAAATATTGCCGTCCGAGCGCAGATTGTTGACTTGGACGGCGCTCAGCCCGGTTCCGCCATACCTCCCGACGATAAACTGGTTATTGGCGACGCTGATGGACCCGGCGAGCTGATGGAGGATCACCGCGGTCCCGACCATCGTTGCGAAATAATTGTTGGCAATCGTCACCGCCGAATAATGTCCGCCCCCCTCCAATGCGATGCACGCCTGTGCGCCCGGATCGAGAACGCAATCGGTAATCATCAGATTTTCGGTGCGGAAACTGCTCGAGCCATAGCCGTCGCCTATGCCGTGGATGCCGTACTTGATCCCGGCGCCGCACTCGAACCCCTTTATGTAGATATCGCCCCAGCCGTTATCGAGCCGTACCCCGGCCGAATAGCCGAGCGACGGGGACCCGTCGTCAGTCGACGGAAAGGCGCGGCAAAAGGTCAAATAAACGCTGGCGTTGCCGCCGTTGTAGCCGCTCGGCGCATCGCCGTCGAAGTGGAAGCCGACAAACACGTCGTTTGCCGCGTTACTGCCTTCTCGCTCACGCAACGCCGAGCACCACCTGACATAATGTTGGACCGTTCCGGAAAAGAACCACCCGCGGCAGCTGTTCAACGAGAAGACTCGTTCGGCATGACAGTTGACGCACCAGCTCATGGCAATGCCGATGCAGCCCAGGATGCCCGAATCCGGAGTGAAGGGATTGACCGAGCGATCGACGGTGAGTCCCTCGATCCTTACACCCTCGACGAGGTCGGTTGGCTTTCTTTTGCTGTCCGCGCCAACCTGAAGGATTGTCTCGATCGCGCTGGTGCACACGATCCTCGTCGAAATGTCGTTCGGCCCCTGGTCGGTTTGGGTAATTCCAGCGCCGAACAAATGGCTCCCGCTGCGCAGAATGCGAATGCCGCGCGCGATATAATAGGAACCCGGACCAAGCTGGACGGCGGGGCAAAGGTCCAGTGCCGCTTGCAATGACGGCTGGCTGTCGAAATCGGGAGTGTTTGCCTGTGCTCCGAACCATTCCGTTCTGCCGGTCAGGCCGTCCCAGTCGCGCACCCAGGCGCCGCGGGTCGGGGATATATCGGCGTGCGCGATGTATAGGCCTTGCAGAGGGTCGGCCTTGACCTTGGCAGCCAGATTCCCCGGCTGCCAGATCCATATGCCCGCACGTCCGCCTTCGCCAAGGCGCCAGGTCGCTCCAGTCTCGGCGCGCTGGCGAGCCAACTCGGCTCTGTTCGCGACGAAGCCTGGAGCCCGGGATCCCGCGACTATTTCAGCTGCGCTGGCCGCTTGTGCCGCGAACCCTGCGGCGGCGGTGCCGCTTCCAAACAACCTTAGCAACGCGCGCCGAGAAAACGGGCTCAAATTCATTCACCATCTCCACACCGAGAATGCCGGCTTGAAAGCGGCAGCGGTTGCCGCCTTTAGGCTTCCAGCTCAACGTCCCAGTAGAGATAATCGCGCCAACTTTGGTGGAGGTAATTGGGCGGGAAGCTTCGGCCGTGGTCCTGCAACTGCCAGCTCGTCGGGCGGATCGGCTCGCGATAGATCGGCATGTGCGCCTCCCGCGGGGTGCGTCCGCCCTTTTTCAAATTGCACGGCGCGCAGGCGGTTGCGACATTCTCCCAGGTCGTGCGCCCGCCTTGGGCACGCGGACGGACATGGTCGAAGGTCAATTCCTTATGGCTGCCGCAATAGACGCAGGAAAAACGGTCGCGGAGGAACAGGTTGAACCGCGTGAACGCGGGATATTCGTTGGGCCGAACGAATTGGCGCAACGCAATCACCGACGGCAGCTTCAGGGCGCGGCTCGGGCTATGCACCTCACGCTCATAGCAATCGACCACGTCGACCCGTTCGAGGAACATCGCCTTGACCGCCGTCTGCCACGGCCACAGGCTCAACGGGTAATAGCTCAAGGGCGTGTAATCGGCGTTGAGCACCAGCGCCGGGCAACTGTCGGGATGGCGGATGAGGTCGGGGTGATACATAAATCCAAAGGACTCCAGCGTTCGTGAACCCATTCGGTCCGAACGCCGCATCCCCGGCCCTGTCGCACTCATGGCGGGAGACCGGCCCTCGCCCGTCTTCCGTCTTGCGTGTCCGCGGATGCCAACCCGGCGTGACATGCATATGACTGCATTTCCAAGGACTCGGCGTCAAGAGTCGTTTGTGCAACACCGAGCATCGCAGTTATGCCGGGGGCATGACGAGAAGTGCAGGCCATGACGACAACCCGTTTTGCCCCCTCGCCGACCGGGCGCATCCATCTGGGCCATGCGCTGAGCGCGGCATTGGGACATGCCCGGGCGCGGGCTTCGGGCGGGCGCTTCCTGTTGCGCATCGAGGATCTCGACCCCGGCCGCTGCCGCTCCGAATTCATCGGCTGGATCGAAGAGGATTTGCGCTGGCTCGGTCTCAACTGGGACGGCGAGCCGCTGGTCCAGTCCGAGCGCACGAGCATTTATGCCGCCGCGCTCGACCAGTTAAGAGCGCAGAATCTGGTCTATCCATGCTTCTGCACCCGCGCCGATATCTCCGCGTCGCTGAGCGCCCCGCACGGCGACGCCGGCGCGGCCTATCCCGGAACATGTCGCGGCCTGCCCGACGACCCAGGCCGCCGCGCCACCACTCCGCACAGCTGGCGCCTCGATAGCGCAGCCGCACTGACGATGGCTGGCCTACCCAGTTGGACCGAAGACGAAGGCCGTAGGTTTGCCGCAGCCCCGGCCGACATCGGCGACGCGATCCTCGCCCGCAAGGATGCTCCCGCCAGTTACCATCTGGCCTGCGTCGTCGACGACGCCGACAGCGGGGTCGCACTGGTGGTGCGCGGCGCCGACCTACGCGCCTCGACTCCAACCCAGCGACTGCTCCAGACATTGCTCGGCCTGCCGCCGCCGACATATTTCCATCACCCGCTGATGACCCATATGGACGGGACGCGCCTGGCCAAGCGCGACCGGGCCCTGACCCTTGAGGCGCTGCGGGAGACCGGTGTCGATGGCCCTTCCCTGGTCGCCGACCTGCTCCAGGCCAAGCTTCCGTTTGGCTTCGCCCTGGCGGCGGAGTAGAGAGCGGCGCCATGACCTACTTGCTGATCATATTGCTCGTCGGCGCGATGGCCGCGACCGCTTACGTCCTCGTCCGCGGGGTCATTTCGATGGCCTCGGGCAAGGACTTGTCGGGCGAGGCGCAGCAGGGCTGGATGCGCAAACGCGTGCTGTTTCAAGGCGTCGCGGTCGTCGTCGTCGTCCTCGTCCTGGCGCTCGCCAGCAGCCGGGGCTGAAACTGGTCCGCCTCAACAAGATTTACACCCGCACCGGCGACGGCGGCAGCGCCGGGCTGGTCGATGGATCGCGGGTGTCCAAAGCCAGCGCGCGGATGGCGGCGATCGGCGAAGTCGACGAGGCCAATAGCGCGATCGGGATGGCGATGGCCTTGCTCGACGGAGAAATCGCGGCGGCGCTGACCCGCATCCAGAATGAAATGTTCGATTGCGGCGCGGATATCGCCACCCCGGGCGGCGGCGATGCTTCGGAGGGCGACCATGCCTTGCGCATCATCAAGGGGCAGGTCGACCGGCTCGAGAACGAGATCGACACGATGAACGCATCCCTGTCCCCACTGACCAGCTTCATTCTGCCCGGCGGATCGGCCGCCGTCGCGGCGCTGCATTTCGCCCGAGGCGTCGTCCGCCGTGCCGAGCGCGCGGCCGTTGCCTTGGCCGCTGCCGAACGGGTCAATCCGCACGCTTTGGCTTATTTGAACCGCCTTTCGGATCATCTGTTCGTCGCCGCGCGTTCGGTCGCGGCAGGAGAGGGAGGCGATGTGCTGTGGCAACCCGGCGCGACGAGAGACAACTAGAGAAAACGCTACGCGACCGCCTCGCTGCAACGCGCGGGCTAACGCTCGACCTTTCCGCGCCGCTCAGCGACGCCGACGCGACGATCCAGCCATTTCCCGATGCCTCTCCGGCCAAATGGCATTTGGCCCACACCAATTGGTTCTTCGAGACCTTTGTGCTGCGCGACCATGTTCCGGGCTACACCGCGTTCGACCCCGCCTTCGCTTATCTGTTCAACAGCTATTACGAAGGCGAAGGGGAGCGCCACCCCCGCGCCCGGCGCGGAATGCTCAGCCGCCCTTCGCTCGATCGGGTCCGCGAGTGGCGCGCGCATGTCGATGAGGCGCTCGACCGCGCGCTTCCCAAACTTCCGCATGCCGCGCTCGACCTTATCGAACTCGGCATCAATCATGAGCAACAGCATCAGGAGCTCTTTCTCACCGACATTTTGGCGACGTTCGCCGAAAGCCCGCTCGAGCCCGCTTACGGCGAGCTGCCAGCGTCGATGCCGGCCAAAGTTGAGCCGATGCGCTTCGCGCCCGGACGCGTCGGTCCGGCTGAGGTTGGCGCGCCCGCCGATGGTTTCGCCTTCGACAGCGAGCGCCCGCGCCACGCCGTGCTGCTTCATCCTCACGCGCTCGCCGACAGGACAGTCACCAACGGCGAATGGGCCGAGTTCATCGCCGATGGCGGCTATTCGACGCCAACGCTATGGCTGTCGGAAGGTTGGGATTGGGTGCGCAGCGAAGGCATCGGCGCCCCTCTCTATTGGCGCCACGACAAGACCCACTTCACTCTTGCCGGCCGCCGCGCAATCGACCCCTCCGCGGCGGTCGCCCACGTCAGCTTCTACGAGGCCGACGCGTTCGCGCGTTGGGCCGGAGCGCGGCTGCCGCGCGAAGAGGAATGGGAACAAGCCGCCGCCTCGGCCGATCCCGCTGGCGGCCACCAGCTCGACAGGGCGGGCGCAGTCCTTCCCGCATCTGGCGGCGCGCTGTTCGGCGATGTATGGAATTGGACCATCAGCAGCTTCGCGCAATACCCCGGCTTCGTCACCGCGCCGGGCGCGGTCGGCGAATATAATGGCAAGTTCATGAGCGGGCAGATGGTGCTCAAGGGCGCTAGCTGCGCCACCCCGCGCGGCCATTCGCGCGCCTGCTATCGCAACTTCTTCCCGCCCGCCGCCCGCTGGCAATTTACTGGAGTGCGCCTTGCTCGCGATTGCTGACACGGTCGACCCGCAATTCCGTCGCGATGTTCTCGCCGGCCTGTCGGCGGCGATTCCGGCGATTCCGGCCCGCTGGCTTTACGACCATGCCGGTTCCGAATTGTTCGATGCCATAACGCGCCTGCCAAGCTATTATCCGACCCGCACCGAGACCGCCTTGCTCGAGGCCAAGATGCCCGAGATCGCGGCGCGCATCGGCCCCGGGCGCGCGGTGGTCGAATTCGGCGCGGGCTCGGCCACCAAGACGCCGATCCTGTTGCGCGCGGTTCATCCAGCGGCCTACGTCCCGATCGACATTTCGGGCGAATATCTGAAGGCTAGCGCGGCGGTTCTCGACAAGGATTTTCACGACCTGCCGGTTCATCCGGTGGTCGCCGACTTCATGGGGCCGATCACGCTTCCAGCCGAAATCGCGGCCTTGCCCAAGCTTGGCTTCTTCCCCGGTTCGACGATTGGCAATTTGGTCCCCGAGACCGCGACCAATTTGCTCCGTCGCTGGCGCGACCTGCTCGGCGTCGGATCGCTGCTGTTGATCGGCATGGATCGGGTCAAGCCCGTCGAGCGGCTGCTCGCTGCCTATGATGATCCCGAAGGTGTCACCGCCGCGTTCAACCTCAACCTGCTCGAACGGATCAATCGCGAGCTCGATGGCGATATCCCGATCGATGCGTTCTTTCACCAGGCCCGCTGGAACGAGATGCTGAGCCGAATCGAGATGCATCTCGTTGCCACCCGCGACGTCGATTTTACCGTCGACGGTCAGCCGTTCCACTTCGCCAGGGATTTCAGCATTCATACCGAAAACAGCCACAAATACGGACCGCGCGGCAGCCGCTTGTTGCTGCTTTCCGGCGGCTGGACACCACTTGGCGAATGGACCGACGCCGCCAAGGATTTCGGGGTGATCCTGGCAATCGCCCAACCGGAGCGTTTCGCCCCCTAAACGGCAATTGCTCGCGCTGCTTTACGCGGCTAAGTCACCGCGATGCTGCTAGCCCTCTTCCAAATCGCCGACATGCTGCTCCAGGTGCTGCTGTGGATCATCATCATCCAGGTGATCATCAGCTGGTTGTTCGCCTTCAACGTCATCAACCCGCACAGCGGCGGCGTTCGCAGCGCGATCGACGCGCTCGACCGGCTGACCGCGCCAATCTATCGGCCGGTGCGGCGCATCCTGCCCGATTTCGGCGGGATCGACTTTTCGCCGTTGGTGATCATCCTGGTCATCCAGATCCTGCGTAAATTGCTCGGTGGGCTGGCCATGGACCTCGCGGTCTAGCGCCCCAATGACCGCGCGGCTGATCGACGGGCGCGCCGCCGCCATTGCGCTTCGCCAGCGTGTCGCCGTCCAGGTAGCCGCCTTCCGCGCCGCCACCGGCCGCGCCCCCGGGCTCGCCACGGTGCTGGTCGGCGAAGATCCCGCAAGCGCGGTCTATGTTCGCAACAAGGGCAAGGCGACGCGAGAAGCGGGAATGGAGAGCTTCTCGCACAATCTCTCTCCCGACACCTCGCAAGTCGACCTCCTTTCCCTCGTCGCTCGCCTCAACGCCGATCCGGCAGTCGATGGCATCCTCGTCCAATTGCCGCTTCCGCCGCAGATCGACGCCAACACGGTCATCCTCGCGATCGACCCTGACAAGGACGTCGACGGCTTTCACCCGGTCAACGCCGGCCGCCTCGCCATCGGCCTGCCCGGCTTCGTCCCGTGCACGCCGCTCGGCTGCCTGATGCTGCTCAAAGACACACTCGGCGATCTCGCCGGCCTCCACGCGGTGGTCGTCGGCCGTTCGAACATCGTCGGCAAGCCGATGGCCCAATTGCTCCTCAAGGAAAGCTGCACGGTGACCATCGCCCACTCGCGCACCCGCGACTTGCCGTCGATTGCCCGCCAGGCCGACATCCTGGTCGCCGCCATCGGCCGGCCGAAGATGATCGGCGGCGACTGGATCAAACCCGGCGCTACGGTGATCGACGTTGGCATCAACCGAACCGCAGACGGCCTGGTCGGCGACGTCGATTTCGCCAGTGCGAGCCAAGTCGCGGGTGCGATCACCCCCGTCCCCGGCGGCGTAGGGCCGATGACCATCGCCTGCCTGATCCGCAATACCTTCGTCTCGGCCGCCCGGCGCGAGAATTTTACCTATGGGGATGGACTATGATTGCTCTCTTCCTTGCCGCCGCCGCTCTCCCGACCGCGATCGACGCGGAGCGTGCCTTCGCCGCCGACGCTCGGCGCCGCGGCCAGTGGACCGCGTTTCGCGCCACCGCGACCGAGGAAGCGGTGATGTTCAATCCTGGGCCGGTCAACGCGCAGGCGTTCCTCAAGGGCAAGGAGGATCCCCCGCAGTCTGTCGAGTGGTCGCCGTCGCAAAGCTTCGTGTCCTGCGATGGCGACACCGCGGTCAATCATGGCCCCTGGACCATCGCCGCGGGCCAGGCCAACGGCAGTTTCACCACCGTGTGGCAGCGCCGGGCCGAAGGCTGGCGCTGGACCTATGACGGCGGCGATGGGGTCAAGACCGCCAAGCCGAAGACGCCCGCAGTCCGCAAGGCGAGCTGCAAGGGCAGGCCCAATCGTGTTATCATGCTGCCCCAGCCGAGCGCCACGGCGGATGGAAAGATCAATGAGCGCAGCGGCCAATCCGCAGACGGCACCATCGCCTGGTCGTGGACGGTCGATTCCGCCAACACCCGCCGCTTCGCCACCTGGCTGTGGAACGGCCGCCGCTTCGAGCAGGTGCTCAACCAGACCGTCCCCGCCTGATGATCGAGCTGTTCACCACGGCTTTCGTCGCTCTGGTGGTGATCATCGATCCGCCCGGATGCGCGCCGATTTTCGCATCCCTGACCGGCGGCACCGGCACGGCGCACCGCCATCGCATGGCAATCCGCTCGACCGTCGTCGCCTGGTGCATCCTGATGTTCTTCGCCTTGCTCGGTCAGCCATTGCTCAAGACGCTTGGCATCAGCCTTTCGGCGTTTCGCGTCGCCGGGGGCATCATGCTGTTCATGATCGCGCTCGACATGGTGTTCGAGCGGCGCACCGAGAGGCGTGAGGAACGAGCCAAGGAAATCCACGGAACCCCCGAGGCCGAGGATATTAGCGTGTTCCCGATGGCCATCCCGATGATCGCCGGGCCGGGGTCGATCGCCTCGATCATGCTGCTCACCGCCCGCGCCGACGGCACTGCCGAATGGCTGGTCGTCCTCGCCGCCATGACCAGCGTGCTCGCCATTACCCTGATCGCTTTGCTTGCGGCGGGGCCGCTGATGAAGGCGATCGGGACCAACCTCGAGGCGATGATCACGCGGATCCTCGGCGTGATCCTGGCCGCGCTCGCGGCGCAGTTCGTCATCGATGGGCTCGAGCGCAGCCTGCCTGGGCTCGCGGCGTCCTAGCGTGTCACCCGCCACATCCTGAACGGCGAGTTTTTGGGCAGATCCACCGGCGACAGCCAGCCCGGCACCTGACCCTTGGTCAGCTGCGCATAAAAGCCCTTGGGGGTTTCGGACAAGAAGATGGTCGAAGTCGACATGTCGGGGCAGATCAGCAGATAATCGCTGTGATATTTGGCGATCAGCCGGTGCGCCTGGGGCTCCCCGGCGCGAAACGCATGCATGACATCTTCGATCGCCTGGCTGTTGCGGTGATAGGGCCCGGCGATCGACGTGTGATGGGTGACGGTGATCAGCCGCGGCCCGAGATCGACGAAGGTGAACACCTTGCCCGCCGGCTGCACCGCGACGGCGTGAAGCCCGGCCATCGAGCTGCACCGCCGATTGGCGCGGTTGATCGCGATCTCGCGCGGCGTCGGCTTATCGTCGGGAATCAAATTGACGACCATCGGCACCGCGCCGCCGACCGCGAGCAGGACCAGCGCCGACGTGCCCAGCACCCGCACCACCGACCGCTCCGAATTGAACGCTAAAGGGGCAAAGAACCAGCCGAGGCTGATCACTGCCGGAATCGCCATCATTTGCGCTGCGGGACCGGTGCGAGTCTGCCATAGCAACAGGAACCCAGCGACCAACGCTGGGGCGGCAACGCTCAGAGTCCGACGCAGCAGGTCGCGATCCGCCCGGGCTCGCCACACCAGCAGCGCCCATCCGAACAGTCCGGTGACCGGTAACGCGGCAATAAGCGCCGCAACCTGCCAGCCGTGGCGATAAATTGGCCGTGCTTCGCGAACATGGCTGAGCCACACCCGATACAGTTCGGGCGACACGCCTTCCAGACGGGACAGGCAATGCGGCCACATCAGCGCGTGGAACCCGGCGATGAGCAGCGCGGCGCCGGCCGCCAGCGCAAGCCGCACCGGCACTCGCTGCGGCGAAAGCATCGCCAGCCCGAGCATCAACGAGCCTCCGATCAACGCGTCGGACAGCCACACCGGCGATAGCGCGTCGCACACCGCCAGCCGGTTGGCGTAGGACGCGAAAGCGGCGAAGCCGAGCGCGGTCCCGCCAGCCAGCGACACTGCGTATGACGCCAATCGCCGACGCTGATCGCGATCGTCGACCCAGATCAGCACGGTCGCAACCCCCGCCAAGGCGAGGTAGATCAGCATTTCGAGGCCGATGGTCAGCGATAATGCGCTGGCCACGCCCAGCGTGACCCCGCCGCGCGCGCGCTTCGGGTCGGCGACCCCGCTAAGCGCCAGCGCGAGCAGCGCCAGCTGCCAGCCATGGTGGTCGATTCGCGTCGGCGCGAACATGCCGTTGGTCGATCCGGCGAAGAACAGCGCCAAAATCGCCAGCCAAAAAGCGCGCCGATCGACCAGCCGGCGAGTCGTCAACGCCAAGCTGAAGATCAGCAGCAGATAAGGCAGCAGCGGAGCGATCGCGATCGCTGCGCGCTCGGCCTCGGCACCGCCGATCCACGGTCTCAGCAGCAGGATCAGCCCGGCCAACGGCAGATCCACCAGCCGCGACCAATGGACATTGGCTCCGACCGGCGGATCGAGCTTGTGCTGGCCAAGGTCGAACCAATCCTGGCCGTGGAGCAGGTCGCGGACCTGGCTCATCCGCATATTATCGTCAGTGTCGCCGAGACCGAAGCCCTGGATCCGGCTCCATGCGCTGAAGATCATCCAGGCGCCAAGCCCAAGCCAGGCGGCCAGGACAATCAAGCGCCAATGCCGCGCCGCCTGGTCGAGTATTTTTTCGATCACGCGTCTTACCCTGGCCAAGCGCTAAAATCCTTTCCCGCTCTAGCCGGTCGCGGGTAGAGAGCAAGCCGATGATCCAGACCGCCCTCAACGCACTCGACCCGAAGCGCCGCGCCGTCGCCTTGCAAGCGGCCCGCTACGCTTTTGCCGGGGTGGTCATCACCGTGTTGGTCGCGGCGAGCTATTGGGCGGTCGCCGAATTCCTCCACGTCGATCCGATGGTGTCGCTGACCCTGGTCTTCCTGTTCTTCACCGGCGTCAGCTACGTCACCCACGGCGCCTACAGCTTTCGCGGCCATGGCGGCCGGGACCGCACCCATATCCGCGCGACGCGCTTCCTGATCATCAACCTGCTCGGTTTCGCCACCAACCAATTGTTCGTCTGGCTCCTGGTCAAGCAAATGCACGGCCCGACCTGGTGGCCGGTGATCCCGATCATCTTCGTCACGCCATTGCTGACCTTCACCCTCCACCGCCGCTGGGTGTTCGCATGACCGAGCTTTCGATCATCGTACCCATCAAGGATGAGGAAGAGGCGATCGGCCCGTTCCTGGCGCGCGTTGGCGAGGTGCTTGGCAAGCTCGATGACCCCGCGGCCGGCTCCTACGAAATACTGTTCGTCGACGACGGCAGCAGCGATTCGTCGTTGACCAGGATCCGAGAGGCCAATGCGTCCGACGCGCGAATCCGCGCCATCTCGTTGTCGCGCAATTTCGGCAAGGAGGCGGCGCTTTCGGCCGGGCTCGATCATGCCCGCGGGCGGGCGGTCGTGCCGATGGACGTCGACTTGCAGGACTCACCCGAGGCGCTGGTGGCGATGATCGCCAAATGGCGCGAAGGCTATGACATCGTCTATGGGGTGCGCGACAATCGCGAAAGCGACAGCTTGCCCAAAAGGCTCACTGCCGACCTTTACTACCGCGCCCACAATTGGCTGAGCGACGACAAAATTCCCGAGCATGCCGGCGATTTCCGCTTGCTCGACCGCAAGGTGGTCGACGTCATACGGGCGATGCCCGAACGCAATCGCTTCATGAAGGGGCTGTTCGCATGGGCCGGCTTCAAGGCGGCGTCGGTTCCCTATACCCGCGCCGCGCGCACCGTCGGCACGACCAAATATCGCTACTGGCGGCTGTGGACCCTGGCGGTCGACGGGATCACCTCGGCATCGACCCTGCCGCTGCGGGTGTGGAGCTATCTTGGCGGGCTGGTCGCTTTGGGCGCGCTCGGATATGCGATCTTCATTGTCGTCCGCACGCTGACTTCGGGGATTGAAGTGCCCGGCTACGCTTCGATGATGGTCGCCGTCTTGTTCCTTGGCGGGCTGCAATTGCTGTCGCTGGGCGTGCTCGGCGAATATGTCGGCCGGATCCTCATCGAAACCAAGGGCCGCCCGCTCTATGTCATCCGCGAAACCATCGGCGAGGGGGACCAGCCATGACCGAAGCCATGGCGCCGGGGCAGGGCGACGTCGAATTCCAACGGCGGCTTTATTCCGACCCCAACCCGACCCGCCGCGGCCTCCACAGCACGCGCCGCGACTGGGTGCTCGGCGAAGCGATGGCGGCTAGCTCGCCCGGCGACCGGGTGCTCGAGGTCGGCGTTGGCTGCGGGGTGTTCACCGAGGCGCTTGCCGCCGCCGGGCGCAAGGTCAGCGCGGTCGACATCAATCCCGCCTTCCTCGCCAATGTCGAATCGCTCGAATCGGTCGCGACCCATCTCAAGGATGCCACGCTTCCGCTCGAGCTTGGTGAGCATGATCTCGCAATCTGCTCCGAGGTTCTCGAACATGTCCCGCCCGAGCGAAGCCAGGCGATGCTCGACGCCCTGTTCGGCGCGCTTCGGCCAGGCGGCACTTTGGTGCTGACAACCCCCCAGCGCTACGCCAGCGTCGAACTTGTCGCCCGGCTGTTCCGCTTCAAGCCGATCCTCACTCTGGCCCGCAAGCTCTATGGCAGCGCCGATGAGCTAGGGCACATCAACTTGCTCACCGCCCGACAATTGGCGGAGCAGATCCAAAAAGCCGGCTTCAAGCCGCAAAAGACTCGCCGCTTCGGTTTCTATCTGCCGGTCATCGCCGAATTCGGCGGACGCGGTGGCGCCGGCGTCCTGCGCGCGGTCGAAGCGTTGTTCCGCCCGGTGCCAGTAATCCGCGGCCTGCTGTGGACTCAGGGCTGGGTTCTCAAGCGGTAAAGCGCCGAGCCCGCGCCGCGCCAAACCCGCGTCGTGCCTTTGAGCAGCGCCGGATCATATTCAGGCGGATCGATCAGCCACAGATAATCATATTGATCGCGAGAAAAGCGGCGCAGCGAAACCTCGATCGGCCAGGCGTCGGCATAGGCGCAAGCGGGCGTCCGCGCCTTCTGCGATGGGTCATAAGCAAAGCGCCCCGCCTCGGGACCGCGCACCGTCAATAGGCTCGACCCGGCCATCGGCCATTGATCGTTGGAGAAGCCGAGACGCCTGACGATAACCATCGAGCCCAGATGATCGTTGCGCGGCAATTCCCACTTTTGGTCGCAGCGCCGTCCGACGAAGGACATCACCCGGGCGCCGACCGGCACATGCTGCAACGCGGTGAGCTTGGCTCTCTGGTCTTCGGCGGCTGCCCCGAGACTCAGTGTGTTGGCGGCAGCCCTCGTCAAGACGAACGCCAACCCGGCCCAGGCCAGCACCCGCGCCGTCGGCAGGATCGTCTCATGCTTGAAGCGGATCGCCAGCAACCCCATCGCGAACAGAAACGGGGCCAGCCGCATGTCGGCATAGGCCGATCCGAAGATCACTCGCGGCAAGGCGACGAAGGCAAGGCTCAGCACCAGGAATGAGAATACGATGTTGCGCGACAAGGTCAGGCGGCGGTGAAAGACCGCCAAGACGAAGACCAGCACCGCTATGCCGAGGGAGACCAGGTCGAAAACTTCCCACCGGTCGCGCAGCGCCGAAGCCAGCCACTGAACTTTCTTGGGCCAGTTGAACCAATCGCCGGTGGTCCCGCCATTGGCTTCCGAACGCCACACCAACATCATGATCAACGGCGGGGTCAGCGCCAGCGCGTGATAAGCGGCGCGCGGGCCGGAGCGCAGCCAGCCGCGGCCCTTGTCGTGCTGACGAACGGCCTCGGCCGAAAAGGCCATCAGCCCGAGCACGCCCCAGCCGAAGGCATGCGCCAGCCAGACCAGGCACGACAAAGGAATGAAGATCGCCGCGCGAAGCTTCGACCGGTCGAGCCGCCCAAGCCGCAGCCACAAGCCGAAGGCGAGGAAGGCGAACGCCATCGACAGCGCGAAATTGACGAATCCGAACAGCAAAGGATAGCCGGTGGCGAAGGGCAGTGCGAACATCGCCGTCGGCGGCAGGCGGTGGTGCACCTCGCGCGCGACCCACAGCATCCCCGCCACGGTCATCGCCGGGATCGCCATGACGATCAGTTTCACGCCAAGCTCGAGCCCGAACAGCTTGGCCATCGGCACGATCAGCAGATCGACCCCGAGATTGCCGACCAGCGCCCAATGGAAATTGAAATAACGCTGCAGCGTCGGCGAATCGCCCAGGTCCAGCTCGACCCGATAGCGGCCCATGTGGCCGATCAAGTCGGTAATCGGCGGAATTGGCGGATAGACGAACGGGACCATCGCCAGCAGGATCATCGCCGCAACGAACGGCCGCCCTTCCCACCACGGGCGCGGACCGGGCGGCGCAGGCGGGGCGGCGGGAGGAATCAAGCGCCGTCGCGCCGGCCGAGCAGCCTCAGCCTCAGCGCGTTCAACTTGATGAACCCCTCCGCGTCGCGCTGGTCGTAAGCGCCGGCGTCGTCCTCGAACGTCACCACTTGCTCCGAATAGAGGCTGGTGGGCGATTTGCGCCCAGTGACATGGACGCCGCCCTTATAGAGCTTCATCCGCACCGTGCCGTCGACCTTGGCCTGGCTATGGTCGATCGCGACTTGAAGCATCTCCCGCTCCGGGCTGAACCACAATCCGTTGTAGATCAGCTCGGCATAGCGCGGCATCAGCTCGTCCTTGAGGTGCGCCGCGCCGCGGTCGAGAGTCAGTTGTTCGATCGCCCGATGCGCCGCGTGCAAGATCGTCCCGCCCGGGGTCTCGTACATGCCTCGGCTTTTCATCCCGACGAAGCGGTTCTCGACCAGGTCGAGCCGGCCGATGCCGTGGCGCTTGCCGAGCGTATTCAGCTTGGCCAGCAACGTCGCCGGCGACAGCGCCTCGCCGGTGACCGCGACCGCGTCGCCGGCCTTGAACTCGACCGTAATTTCTTCGGGCGTGGCGGGCGCGGCAACCAGATCGTCGGTCCGCGAATAGACGTAGTCCGGGACCTCATCCCAAGGGTCTTCGAGCACCTTGCCCTCGGAGCTAGTGTGCAACAGGTTGGCGTCGGTCGAGAACGGGCTCTCCCCACGCTTGTCCTTAGGGACCGGAATCTGGTGCTTTTCGGCGAAGTCGATCAGCGCGGTGCGGCTGGTCAAATCCCATTCGCGCCACGGGGCGATGACCTTGATGTCGGGCGCGAGCGCGTAATAGCCAAGCTCGAACCGCACTTGGTCATTGCCCTTGCCGGTCGCGCCATGGCTGACCGCGTCGGCCCCGACCTGACGCGCGATCTCGACCTGGCGTTTGGCGATCAGCGGCCGGGCGATCGACGTCCCGAGCAGATACAGCCCCTCGTAGAGCGCGTTGGCGCGCATCATCGGGAAGACGTAATCTCTGACGAATTCCTCGCGTAAATCGTCGATGAAGATATGCGCCGGCTTGACCCCCATCATCACTGCCTTGGCGCGCGCCGGTTCCAGCTCCTCGCCTTGGCCGAGATCGGCGGTGAAGGTCACCACTTCGCAAGCGTAGGTCTGCTGCAGCCATTTCAGGATGACGCTGGTGTCGAGCCCACCCGAGAACGCAAGCACGACACGATTCACCTTGGCTGACATGCGTCGTTTCCTTGCCGTTCACTTGGGGCGCGGCCCTTGCCACAGGGGTCGCGCCGCTTTCAATCGCCGGCTCTTTCACTAGCACGCCCGTTCAACCGCGATACAGCAAGCGCAAGTTAACCGCGTCCATCTGGTTTTTAACGGAGTATCGTCATGCAAAAGCTTTTGCTGGGTTCCATCGCCGTCACCGCGCTTGCTGCGGCAGGCATCGCGCTGGCGCAACCCGCCACCCCCGCACCCGGCATTCAATCGACTTCGCCGTATCGGCCGAGCGAAGCGCGGCAACCGCAAACCCGCAACGGCATGGTCGATAAGGTACGGCAGCATTTCGCGCGGCTCGACACCGATCGCGACGGCTATCTGACCAAGGCCGAGGCCGAGACTGGGCACTCTGGAATGAAAGCCCATCGCGGCCAGCATGCAGCGCGCGGTGCCGGCGGCCAGCGTGACCATGGCGCGATGTTCGATCGCCTCGACGGCAATCGCGATGGAGCGATTAGCCGCCAAGAGTTCGATTCCGCACACCAGCAGCGTCAGGCGATGCGCGTCGACCGCAATGGCGACGGCCGGCCCGACCAACGCATGGGCGGCGAGCACCGCGGAAAAAGCGGGATGCGGCTTGGCGGCCGGATGTTCGATCAGGCCGATGCCAATCATGATTCGCGAGTCTCGCTGCAAGAGGCAACCGGCGCCGCGCTACGGCATTTCGACATGGCCGACGTCAATCGTGACGGTACCATCAGCCCGCAAGAGCATCAGCAGATGCGCTCGCGGATGATGGAGATGCACCGGGCAACCCGGGCGAGCTAAATGGCCTTTCGCTCAGGCGGACGGAAAACCAGCGGGCTCGGCGGGAAATCGCCGGGCCCGCGCTGCATCACGCCTTGGCGCGAAAGCCCGCCTCGGCCTCGGCCATATAGTCGCGAGTGATCGGCAGGGCATTGCGGTCGCGAATATATTGGATCTGGTAATTGCACATCGATCCGCTCTCGAACGCGATGGCGCCTCCCGCAAGGTAGAATTCCCACATCCTGAAGAAGCGTTCGTCGTACAATGCGACGATCTCAGTTCGCGCCGCCCGAGCACGCTTGAGCCAGGCGCGAAGCGTGTAGGCATAATGAAGCCGCAATGTCTCAACGTCGCTGACGATCAGCCGCACTTTCTCGCTCGCCGCGCACATCTGCGACAGCGACGGCAAATGATAGCCGGGGAAGATCCATTTGTCGGTGAACGGGTCGGGCGTGCTCGGCTTGCCATATTTGCCGATGGTGTGGAGCAGCATCACTCCGTCGTCGGCGAGGAGGTCGTGACATTTGGCGTAAAACTCGCCGTAATGCGCGGCGCCGACATGCTCGAACATTCCGATCGACACGATCCGGTCGAAGCGGCCGGTAAGCGAGCGATAATCGATCAGTTCGAATTTCACATGCTCCGCCACGCCGGCCTCGTCGGCGCGCTGCCGGGCGACCTTCAATTGCTCTTCGGACAGAGTCACGCCGAGCACGTCGACCCCGGCAACCCTGTGAAGATAGAGCGCCGTCCCACCCCAACCACAGCCGATGTCGAGCACGCGCTGGCCGGGCTTGAGGTCGAGCTTGGCGGCGATGTGCGCCTTTTTGTCCGACTGCGCCTGCTCGAGGCTGTTGGCGGGGTCGGTGTAATAAGCGCAACTATATTGAAGGTCGTCGTCGAGGAACAGTCGGTAGAGCGCGTTGCCGATGTCGTAATGATGCGCGACATTGCCCTTGGCGCGCTTGGCCGGATTGCGCCGGAACAGCGCCTTGAATTTCGACTTGCCCCGGTTGATCGCCTTGCGGCCCTCGCGATCCCTTTCCCACCGGTTTTGCCCGACCGTCAGCTCGAGCAGGTCGAGGATGTCGCCATCCTCGATCACCAACCGGCCGTCCATATAGGCCTCGCCGAGCCCCAATCGCGGATTGCGCATGATGTCGAAGGGCACGCGGCGATCGGTGAACCGGACGGTCAGCGACTTGCCCCCGCCGGGACCATAGGTATTGCGGCTGCCGTCGGGCGAGACGACCGTAATCGTCCCTTCGCGGATCAATCCGCCGACAAGACTGCCAATCAACGCCATGCACCTGTTCTCCTTGAGCCTGGCAACGGCATGCCGTGCCGCGGTGACGCAAGCAAGGCTAGGCCGCGGCTTGGCTTTCCGCGTCGCGCTCGGCGCGGCTCTTCTTGTGCGCCGCGGTCTTCAGCTGGCCGCATGCCGCATCGATGTCGCGGCCGCGCGGCGTGCGCACCGGGGCGGAAATGCCGGCCTCGAACACGATGTTGCTGAAAGCGCGGATGCGCTCCGGCGTCGAGCATTCGTAGGGCGCGCCCGGCCATGGGTTGAACGGGATCAGATTGACCTTGGCCGGAAGATCGTAATGCCGGATCAGCCGGACCAGCTCGCGCGCATCGGCGTCGCTGTCGTTCTTGTCCTTGAGCATGACATATTCGAAGGTGATTCGGCGCGCATTGTTGGCGCCGGGGTAAGCCGCGCAGGCCTCGAGCAACTGCTCGATGCCGTATTTGCGGTTGATCGGCACGATTTCGTCGCGAACTTCCTTCGTCACCGCGTGAAGACTGACTGCGAGATTGACTCCGATCTCTTCGCCGGCGCGCGCCATCATCGGCACCACGCCCGAGGTCGATAAAGTGATCCGCCGCTTCGACAGGCCGAGACCGTCGCCGTCCATGACAATCTTCAGCGCGTCGCGGACATTGTCGAAATTATACAGCGGCTCGCCCATCCCCATCATCACGATGTTGGTCAGCATCCGCCCTTCGGCGGAGTAGGTGCTGCGGCTCTGCGGCTCGCCCTCCTTGGGCCATTCGCCCAAGGCGTCGCGCGCCAGCATCACCTGGCCGACGATCTCCTCGGGCTCCAGATTGCGCACCAACCGCATCGTCCCGGTGTGGCAGAAAGTGCAGTTCAGGGTGCAGCCGACCTGGCTCGACACGCACAAGGTTCCCCGGTCGGCGTCGGGGATGAACACCATCTCATAATCTTGCCCGTCGTGAGTCCGCAGCAGCCACTTGCGCGTCCCGTCGGTCGACAATTGCGCTTCGACTACCTCGGGCCGCGAAATGGCGAACCGCGCCTGGATCCACGGCTGCTGCACCTTGGCGATGTCGCTCATCTGGCCAATGTCGCTGACCCCGCGATTATAGATCCAGTGCCATAATTGCTTGGCGCGCAATTTGGCCTGTTTCGGCTCCAGCCCAGCAACAGCAAGTGCCTCGCGGATCGCATCCTTGGCCAGGCCGACAAGCTCGATCTTGCCGTCGGCGCGAGGCACCCGGGCTCGTTTGACCGGAACGGGGTCGATCGGGCCGGGAATCGGCATCAGGGAGGTGTCGGCGCTCATGGCAGGCGCGTGCACTTAGCCGCGATTGGCGTGTTTTACCAGTTTGCCGTTGTGTGCGGCACCGCCCCGCGCCCCCACCCGGCCACCCATTCAGGATACTCTCGTTGGTGGCCGGGTGGGGGCGTGGGCTGGTGCGGACTCGAGCGAAGCGAGCAACGAAGAGCTTAACGCGAGCATCCTGCGGCGGCCGCGTCGATCGCGCTTGGGGCGCCCGCGAGCAAATAGCGGTCGATGAAACGGCGCCCCGCGGCATCGCGCGCCTCGACCCGCATCCCGGTCGCCACTCGCGCCGCGGCGATGATTGCGGCTTCCTGGGCCGGCCCGACGCTCCATGCGTCCGCGCCGCGCGCAGCCAGCTGGAACATTTGACTGCCGATCGACAGCATGACGCTTGAGCCCGAACGCGCCGCGCGGCTCAGCGCGACATGAAATTCACCGCGCCGCGGCCCCATTGCGTCGAACGCGAAGGTTGCGTGGGCCTGCCGAGCATCCTTCGCCGCATTGCGCTGCGAGCGCGAGGCCGCTTGGCAATGCCGCCCATCCTGGCTTTGCAGCGCCGCCCACTGGCCGCGCGCGAACAGGATGCGCTGAGCAGCATTGGCTGGCACCGCGGTGATTGCGAACATTGCCCACACGGCCCACGGGCGCACTGTCTATCCCCGACCGACCGCCAGAGTGCCGAGCGCCCCGACGGCAATGGCCACGCCATAGGGGATTCCTCCCCTGGGCCGGAGAATGGCGAAATTCTCGCGCGCCTCCTGGCTCCATTTGATGACCCGCAGCATCAGCACGAACATCGCCACGAAGCCGCCGGCGATCATCACCGCGACGATCATTCGCCCGGCGCCGGCCAGATCGAACCACAGCCCGGTCGCGGCGAACAATTTGACGTCGCCGCCGCCCATCTTGCCATAAGCGAACAATGGCGTTCCCACCGCCAGCAGCCCCGCGAACACCGCGACATTCTGCCATAGCTGAGCGACCGGACCGGCGAGGATCACGGCGACAAACGCGGCGACGATGATCGCGCCGCAAATCCAGTTGGAGATCTTGAGCCGCCACAAATCTTCGAGCGCAGCCAAGATTAGCAGAATTGCAAACAGCGCCGCCAGCCACGGCGCGGAGGTCATCGCCAGATTCATCGCGCGACCTGCACCGCCGCGAGATTGTCCGACGCCCGGCCGAACCAGACGCTGCGCGTTTCGATCGCCTGGGCGAAGGCGGCGATGGCCCTGCCACGCTCGCCGCGCGCGGCGGCTGCGACGCCGGCGTCGTTGAGCCGCGCCGACCACGCCAGGTCGCTTTCGGTTGGCCGCCGTTGGGGCAGACCTTCATTCAATGCATCCCGCGCCAGCTCGAGGTTATTGGCGATCCGCGCCGAAGCCGGGTCGAGCGCCGCGGCTTGTTCGAGCAATCCCAACGCCTCGCTCCAGCGGCCGCGCAGCAGCAGCGACCAGCCGCGGTTGTTGGCCACTTGGCCGCTGTCCGGAGCGAGTGCCGTGGCACGTGCGTAAGCGGCATCGGCGCTCGGCCAGTCGTTGAGCTGGTCGGCGGCGACCCCGCGCGCATTCCACGCCCTCCACGATGCGGCCGGCATTGCCGTCGATCGGTCGAGGTAGGATATCGCCCGCGCCGTGTCGCCGATCTTCAAGGCGGATATTCCTGCCCGTTCGGCGAGGAGGGCGTCGCCCGGATGGCCGGCGGACAGGGTCGCATAGCCGGCCAGCGCGCGCGCATTATCGCCCCCGGAAAACGCAAGATCGGTCAGCAAGCGATCGACCGTTTCCCCCGCCGCGCCAGCGGCTACGGCGGCAGCGATCATCGTCCGGGCTTGATCCAGCCGACCCGCGGCCAAGGCATGCGATGCCTCGACCAAAGACGGCGGCGAAAGCGGCGCCGGTGCCGGCGAGCCAGGCGGGGTCGCCGCGGCGAGCGCAGCGGCCAGCAGCAGCTTCATCCGCGCGAGGCCCGCAAATGGCCATCGGCTGCCGCGTCGCGGCCGAGCATGATGGTCAGCGTGCCCGAAGCGGATGGCTGATGGCGAAGCGCGAAGCCGAATTGGTTGGCCAGGCGGACCGCGCTCGCCCGGCGGGCGGACGGATAAAGAATGGTGCTGGCGCCGAGCACTTTGGGCGCGTCGCCGATGGCGATCCGGCTCCATCCGCGAGTCGCGAGATAGGAACGCGTCCGCGCGGCAAGCCCACGGCTACGCGCGGCGTTGAGCAGAATGACATTGGCCCAGCGCGCCGACGGCTGGGTGAGCGGACGATAGCCGATGGTCGCGGTGCGCGAACTGCGGTCGACCAATTGCGCCCGCCACAATGGCGCCGGGCCGGTCACCAGCGCGACCTCGCCAAGCGACAACCGTTCGAGGCGCGGCCCCAAGGCCATCGGCACGATCTTAGGAACGCTCGCCGGGCGCGGAGGAGCAAGCGCGACCGTCACCGAGCGCGCGGCAACCGGCGCCGGAGCGAGCGTCGCTCGCTGAACTGCGGGGGCCGGTGCCGCGACAGGAGAGATTGCCGCCGCTAGCGCAATCGCCGACTTCGGCGATTCCGGTCGATCCACGACTGGCGTGGATAGGTCAATCGCTACAGCAGGCGCAGGCGTCGCACTTTTCGATGCGAGCGGTGCCGGTTGCGCAGGTTTTGCGGCGGCAGCGAGCCGCTGAGCCATTTCGGAGCGAACCGCCGCGGCTTCCGCTCTGTTGCCCTGACGATCGAGCGATGCGGCCAAATTGGTGTAGAGCGGCGCGGCCGCGGGCGCGAGCGCCAGCGCCGATTCATGATAGCGCCGCGACAGGTCGAAACGCCCCATCACGTCGTAGCAAGCGGCCAAGCCGCTCAGCGCATCGATGCTCGCCGGATCCTCGCGCAGCGCCTTGCGATAGCCTTCCAAAGCCAGAGCGACATTGCCCAGCGCGAACTGCGCCTGCGCTTCGGCGACGCGATACGACACCGCGTGAGCGCCCGAAGCGAACGGACTGGGCGTCGGACGAATCTCCAGCTTGCCGTCTTGGCCGCACGATGCGGCGGCGAGCATCAGCATCGCCGTCGCATATTTCATCCCCCGCCTGTCCATAGCCCTTACCCCGCCCCCAAAGCCGGCATCAGCAGACGCACCACCCGGATGATCGCCGGAAGCATCAAGACCCCGATCATTACCGGCAACATGCACACCACCAGCGGGATCGACAGCAGGACCGGCAGGCGATGCGCCTTCTCCTCGGCCCGCATTCTCCGCCGTTCGCGCATTTCGGATGCGTAGACCCGCAAGGTCTGGGCGATCGACGATCCCAATTTGGTCGATTGGATTAGCAAGGTCGCGAAGGCGCGAATTTCATCGGTTCCGGCGCGGTCGGCCATTCGCCGAAGCGCGTCCTCGCGGCTTCGCCCGGCGCGAAGCTCGAGCACCACCGCGCCCAATTGTTCGGCCAGCAACGGATGCGAGTCGGTCATTTCCATGCCGACGCGGGCGAACGCCGCTTCAAGCCCCAGCCCGGCCTCGACGCAGACCAGCATCAGGTCGAGCGCATCGGGAAAGCCGTTGATAATCTCGCGCTGCCGCCGGTCGGCCTTGATGCGGATGAAGAGGCTTGGCCCATAAAGCCCAATCACCGCCGCGGCCATCGCGTAGAAATACAGCTTGGTCATGCTCGGCCGCGACCCGATGAGCCAAATCGCGGTGAGCATGATCACTGGAAGCGCCACGACCAGCGACAGCCTGACCAGAGTATAGACCCGCGGCGCGCCCGGCGCGGTATAGCCGGCCGCGATCAATCGCGAGCGAAGCGCCTGGTCTTTGGTGTCGATCAGCGATAGTCCCGATTTCTCGATCGCGTTGACCAGCTTCATCCACGCGCCCTCGGACGCGTGAGCGCGCAGCGATCCGGGGGCGAACGAGTTGTCGCTGCCCGATACCGTTTCGCTCACCAGCCGCCGGCGCGTCGCGCGGCGCTGTTCGAGGAAGACGACCATCGCGTAACTGACGAACGCCACCGCGATGAACAGCAACGATAGCAGCGCGATCCGCGCAATCGTGTTCTCAAGGATCAGGTCGAACATCGGCTAGACCTTCAAATCGACCATTCGGCGGATGGTGATGAAACCGATGAAATACATCGCGATCAACACGCTAAATCCGGGGATGAATGCGGGATCGTCGGAAACATCGAGGTAGAATCGGGGATTGCCCATAAACAAAGCGACAAACGCCAGGACGGGAAGCGCGGTGAGCATGATCGCGGTCATCCGGCCTTCGCTCGACAACGCGCGAACCTTCATCATCATCGACGCCCGCTCGCGGATGACCTTCGACAAATTCTCGAGGATTTCGGCGAGGTTGCCGCCGGTCTCGCTCTGTACCGAGAGGCTGACGACGAACATCCGCATGTCCTCGAGGTTCCAGCGGTCGGCCATCCCCGCAAGCGCATCGCGCAGGTCCGCGCCATAGGTCACCTCGTCGACGACGATGCCAAACTGGCTGCCGATCGGATCGGGCATTTCGACCGTCAGAAGGTCGAGCGCGGCGGCGATCGGGTGGCCGGCGCGAAGCCCGCGGACGAACACATCGAGCGCGACCGGAAACTGGTCCTGCATCCGCTTGCGGCGGCGGTTGGCGCGAAACTGGAGGAAGAACAAGGGCAGTGCGGTTCCGAGGATTGCGCAAAACGTAATCAACAGGAAAACCCGCCCGGCGCCGAGCGCGGCACCGATCGCCAGCATGAACAGCACGATCAACACCAGCAAGGCAATCGGCGCCGCGAGCAGCATCAGGACCAGACGGCCGGTCGGCATGGTCACGCCGGCGGCGATCAGGGTCCGTTCGAAACGCAGGGCCAGGCTCGACAGCAATGGCGGCAGGCCGGTCGGCAGGCTGCTGTCGCGGCGGCGCAGCAGGCTCAGCGCATCGCTGCGCGAAACACCCTCGCCGATCATCTTCAGCCGCTGATTGGTGGCGCGAACCTCGCTGCGCGAATTGAGCACACCGCGGATCAGCGTTTCCATCGTCAGCAGCACCGCGCCGAACACGCAGGTCAGGACCAGCAGGCGGATCCAGGTTTCGCTCATTCGAAATTCGCGTCGGGGCGGAACAGCTCGGACGACAGGCTGACGCCATGCGCCATGACCTGGTCGAGGAAGCGCGGCCGAATGCCGGTTGCCTCGAACTTGCCGAGCACGACACCGTCAGCCGAAACGCCGGTCTGCCGAAAGCGGAAAATCTCCTGCATCGTCACCACCTCGCCTTCCATGCCGGTAATCTCCGACAGGCTGACCAGGCGGCGGCGGCCATCGCTGAGGCGCGCTACCTGGATCACGGCGTGGATCGCCGACGAGATTTGCGACCGCGCCGAGCGCGGGGAAATTTCGATCCCGCTCATGCCGATCATCTGCTCGATGCGGCTGATCGAATCGCGCGGAGTATTGGCGTGGACGGTAGTCATCGAGCCGTCGTGACCGGTGTTCATCGCCTGAAGCATGTCGAATGCCTCGCCGGCGCGGACTTCGCCGACGATGATCCGGTCGGGCCGCATGCGCAGCGCGTTCTTGACCAGGTCGCGCTGGGCGATTTCGCCCTTGCCCTCGATATTCGCCGGGCGAGTCTCGAGCCGGGCGACATGGACCTGCTGAAGCTGGAGCTCGGCCGAATCCTCGATCGTGACGATCCGCTCGCGCTCGTCGATGTAGGCCGACATGGCGTTGAGCATCGTCGTCTTGCCCGAACCGGTGCCGCCCGAGATCAACACGTTCAACCGCGCCGCGACGACCGCTTTGAGGACCGCCGCGACCTGCGCCGGGACGCTGCCGATTTCGACCAGCCGATCCATGCTGATCGGCACCTTGGCGAGCGCCAGCGGCGGCACGACGGCGTTGACGCGGCTGCCGTCGGCCAGCCGGGCATCGACCGTCGGCGAAGATTCGTCGACTCGCCGGCCGACAGCCGAGACGATCTTCTGGATGATCCGCAGAAGATGCTTTTCATCCTTGAAGCGCACCGGGCTCGGCTCGAGCGCGCCATAACGCTCGACGAACACGCGGTCGTGGCCGTTGACCAATATGTCGGTGATCGTGGTGTCCTTGAGCAACGGCTCGAGCGGGCCGAGGCCGAGCAATTCATCGAGCACGTCGCCGACCAATTGCTTGCGCTCGGCGTGGTTGAGCGCGTGCTTCTGCTTGGCCAGTTCCTCTTGGACGATGTCGCCGACTTCGTCCTGGATTTGTTCGCGCGACATGGTGTCAAGAGCCGCAAGATTGATCAAATCGAGCAAGCGCTGGTGAAGCTCGACCTTGAGTTCGGTGTGGACGTCGCGCTTGGCGAAGGCGCCGGCATCGCCGACCGTCATCAGCCGCCGTTCCTCGAGGCTTCGCTCGATCTTGGCGGCTTCGGCGGCGGGGCCGTCCTGGTTGGGTTTGCGGATCTGCCACATGGCCTAGCGGTCCAATCCGAGAGCGGCGGCGACGCCGGCGTCGATCAGGCTGAAGTCGCGGCTCAGCGCGCTCTTGCGCTTGATCTCCTCGATCGGCACGCCGCGGTCGATCGCCGCGCTCATCGTCGCGTGGTCGTTGGACACGGTGAAAGCGATGTCGCGGCCGAGCACTTCGGCGACGTCGCTCGGCTGGAGCGACTTGAACATGCCCTTTTCGAACCGGTTGACGATCACCCGGACGTCGAGCCCGGAAAGATCCTGCGACGCGATCAGGTCGAGCTGGCGGCGCGCCCGATGAAGGCTGGAAATGCTCATTTCGGTGACCATCAAGGTAAGGTCGGAGCGCGCCAGCAGCGACAGCGACCAATTGGTCCAATTGGTCGGGAAGTCGACGAACACCGTGCCGAACTCGCGCATCGCCAATTCGACAATCGACAAGGCCTGCTCGTTGGTCAGCGCTTCGAGCGGCATCATGTCGCGCGGCGCGGCGACGATCTTCAATCCGCTGGGATGCGGCGTGGTCGTGGCGCGCAGCAATTCGCCGTCGACCCGCGCCCCGGCATCGACCAGATCGGACAGGGTCAGCCGCGGGGCGAGGCCGAGCTGGAAGGCGGCGTCGCCGAACTGGACATCGAGATCGATCAGGCAGGCCTCGCGGCCATGCTTGGCCTCATTGGCGGCGAAGCGCGTGGCGATCTGCGTCAGGACCGAGGTCGCGCCGATCCCGCCGTCGCTCTTGATCACGCTGACCAGCCGCGATTGCGACGCCACCGCGCTGGCCGTACGCTCGGCCAGCCGGTTGCGGATCGGCGCCAGCGACGCTTCCAGCTCGCCGATGTCGAGCGGCAGCGGAACGACATCGTGAGCGCCGGCGCGGATCAGCGCCCGGACCAGCGCCAGCGACGGATCGTAAGCCGCGGCAATCAGCGGGATCGGGGTGGCCGAAGCGAGCGCCTTGAATCGCGCCACCGAGGCATTGTCGTCGGCCGAAACCTGGACCACCGCGGCCGCCGCGGCGCTGATCTCTGCGGGATCGATCGGTGCGTCGGGCGCGACCAGCGACAATGCCAGCGGAAAGCCCGCGACGCGCGCATTGACCAGCTCCCCGGCCTCGCCCTCGGCGCCGCTGAGGAACAGCAGAACCTGCGGCTCGCGGCCGTGGTGGTGCCAGCTCTTGGCGGTTTCATTGGGTTTGATCGCGGACATATTTACGCATTCACCTTTAGTTGGACTGGGAACCGGCGCTGTCCTCTGCGGTCAGCGTGGTGCTAAAATCGGGCAGGTTGACGTTCGTCATACCGAATAGAATGAGCGGCCGGAATTGCAGGCCGGTCAGTGAGACGGTGACCAATGGCGATACTTCCATGCCGTTGGGATCGCCGGCGTAACCCAGGCCGGAACCGGAATATTCGATGCGCACGTTGGTCGCCGCGATGCCGTCCTTCATCATTTGCATTCGAGGCAAGATTACGCTCGCGAAAACGCCGTTGGTGTCGAAAGTTCCAAGTGTCGGGCATGGAGTAGTCTGGCAGGTGCAAGCCGTATTGGTGCAACGAATCTTGCCGAGCGCGGACGCGGGTATCAGATCACCCTGGGTCAGACCTCCTACGCCGACATAGCCGGCGGATTGGAGCCCCCCTGAAAGAGCGTCAGTGACTACGGCAATTCGCGCTCCCTCGGCGGTCGCTTTTTCGGCGCGGTTATACTCCCACATGAAGCGGCCGGCATCGATGATTCCCAACAGCAGGACAATCAGCAGCGGCAGCACCAGTGCGAATTCGGCGGCGCTCGACGCCGACCGATCGCGCAGAAGGCGGCGCACGGTCATATTCCCATTACCGCGGCTTGTTCGTCGGCGTTGAGTTGAAGACCGGCTCCAGTAAAGCCGAACATCGACAGGACCGGGACGTAGGGCACGCTAGCGCTGACCGTGACCCGCGGCGCGCCCGAAGTGCGTCCGCGGTAAATACCACTCATCGTCGTAGAGTTCGCAGTCGTCGTGCAGCTCATCGTTACGCTTATCGTGGTACTCGCATCCCAATTGCGCAGTCGATCCAGCGATCCGGGCGCCAAAGTCCCCCCCGACACAAGCCCCGTCTTGACGAGCTTTTTGGTATCATCGACCACCGTTCCCGTCGGGGAACCGGTGCATCCGCCATAATAAGTGAAGTTTTGCCGGGCGGCATACCGCGCGCCGTCACGCACGGCTTTAAGCAAGACATGCTCGTTGTAAAAATAATTGCCGATCTCAAGCCCGCCCATCATCAGGACGAGAATCAGCGGCGTAATCAACGCCATTTCAGCGGCGGCGGCGGCTTGAGCGTCGCGAAAAAGGCGGCGGAGCAGACTCATTTGACCAGGTAAGGCACGTCACGCCGCACGACCTGGCCCGCAGTCGCGCCCGCCGCGCCGGTAATGGTTTCGCCGATGATCTCGACATAGACATCGCGGCCTCCGGTGACGGCCGTGGTCCCCCGCTTGCGGACAAACGCGGGTTCGACGAGAAACACGTCGACCCATTTGGTCACGGCAACATCATTTTCCGACCCGTTGAGACCGCGTGCGGCGCAATTTATGACCGCCATTGAAATGCGCCGTCGATCGACGTTCGTTCCCCCTGGGGTGATTCCCGGCGCGCGGCAAACCGGGAAGCTATAGCCCGTATTGGATCCGATCACTTGGGTCTTATCGGAGGTCGCAGTGTTATTCAGTTCCCACTGATAGACCTGGTATCGGGTCGCGCTGGCCGTGAGGCCGGTGTTCGATTTCCATGTTGGGGAGTCCCAGCCATAATTGACCAAAAAATAGGCGTCGCGGTCCCATAATTTATCACCGATCCGCCCGTTGTAGGTTGTACCGGCCGGGCTTCCGGCAGGGACGTTGCTGGCGGTGCAGTAAGTCCCAATCGCCGCCTCCGTTGCTCGCGCGTGACAGATATCGCGAGGATGCCCCATAATGTCGGGATAGCCCGATGTCAGCGGCGTGCCGGTGGTCGGCCGATAAGGGTTGGGCGATTCGTCCCAGCCCTGGCCGCCACCTGCTACGCAGCTAGACCCCTTGACCAGATCCTTGCGCACATTCCGCGACGGCGAGCAGGTACCAGTCCCGGGGCACGTATTCGTTCCGTTCTGGGAGATGTCGAAGCGCGTATTAAGCGCGTTAAGAACGACATCACGCGCTCCGGTTTTCAGATCCACTCCGGTGGTCGGCTGGCAGTCGCCCGGAGGAACATTATGGCCAAGCGAAGTCGCCAATTCGGGAGTGCTGTTGCCTGACCCGTCTCCGGTGTCCAGAAAGCCAAAATTGCCAGGTGCATCGGCGTCGCCGGCAATGAGCAGGACTCCTGCGCCGGCCAATCGAGCAGCATCAAAATCGAGGTTGACGTTGGTATTGGCGTCGGGCTCGGCTGGATTGCACATCATCACCGGCGGTGTCTTGCAGATCGCCGAGCCGATTCCAGCGACCGCTTCGGCGCCGATGCTGCCCGAGCGGAACGCGCGGACGATCGGGGTCAGTGCGTAAAAGGCCTCTCGCCCCGCGACCGCGACCCGAACGAATTTGGCGTCGGCGAACCTTGCGGTGTCGGTGAAGCCACTGACGTTGTCTTCGGCGTTCGGCTTGGTCGAATAGAACATCACGGTCGGAATAGTGATCGCGCCGGTGCTGCCCGCTTCATTGGCCATCAGCGTCTGGTTCGCGATCAGGCTTTGCGCCGCAGCGGTCGCTCGCTCAATCGCGCCGGATTCATGGTCCAGCTGACTAGCGGCAGCTAGCGCTGCCTGATCGGCGGCGTTTTGGAGCTCACTGTCGAGGCTCGCCAGCCGGGCGTAGTCGAAGCTTACCCCGCCTATCGCGACCAGCGCGAACAGCGACACCGCGACCAGCGGCGCGAC
>Ga0193706_1000243_pt1 | contig 36040 bp, 25 predicted proteins | sample U3c1metaG_FD_160130 | JGI IMG/M metagenome (GOLD analysis project Ga0193706, IMG submission 160130) | Soil microbial communities from a riparian zone of the East river system, Colorado, United States - U3c1 | ecosystem: Environmental > Terrestrial > Soil > Riparian zone | place: USA: East River... | reverse complement strand
ACGATGCCGCGCGTCGTGGGGGGTCAGCAGGAGAGCGCCAAGCCCTACGCATCGGCCGGGCTCTCCCTCACGGTGGGATTCGGCGAAGGCCGCTGAACGCCCGAGGCCAGCGTGCCTTGTCCCCTAGCCGCTCCCATGCGCGCGGGGAGAGAAACAGCGGCAAGTGTCCGAGCATGAGCAGGTGAAAGAGGATGGAGACGCGCATGCTGAGCGCCATCAGGACGTGCATCCCCACGCACGTCACGACCGCGTAGGGCCGCGTCGCGCGATGCCAAAGGCCGAGCCCGATGAAGCACTCGCTCGCCAGCGTGGCCCAGCCGAGCACCCGCGCGACGCCGAGTGAGATGGGAAACCATGCCGAGACGAGGAAGCTTCCGTAGTCGTGTCCCCGCAGCGTATAAAAAAGCGTTCTGCCGTCGAACCAGCCTTCTCCGCCCACGGTTTTGGCGAGAACGCTGAAGATGTACACGCTCGTGAAGAGCAGCATCGCGAGACGCAGGCCCCAGCGCGGCGCGCGCAACGGCGGGCCGCCGGGATCGCGCAGCCGATCGTAGGGGAGGCAATAGCCGACGAGCCATTGATAGAAGGCGAGCTGGCCGTACCCGCGCACCGTCGACACGTCGTACCCGAGCAAGTAGCAAAGCAAGAGGACAATCGCCAAATGCACTTGGCGCGCCTTGTAACCAGCGGCAAAGGCGACGAGGCAAGCAAGCAAACCGATCACCCCAAGCCAGACGGCCCACAAAGGCAGCTCCGGTGCCACGCCGAAGCGTGTCGCCCAGGGGTGCGCTACGTGGATGGCGCGCTCGGTGTAGAGCTCGCGTAAATGGGGAAGGCGCGGCACGAAAAAAAAGAGGGTCCACAGGGCGAGGAAGGTCCGGAAGTAGATCGCCGGATACACCGGCTCTTCGGTGAAGAAGAAGGCGTTCCAGCGCGCGGTCGCTCGTTCGAGCAGCGATTCGCCCTTCGCGGGCGACGCCTCTTTCATGGCCGCGCGCCGACGCCGAAAGTGCCGATGGGATGCTCCTCGGTCTCGCCGGTGTCGAGATTGGTGGAGACCCAGCGAAGATCGACGATGGAGAGCTCGGACCCGAGCTCGGCCATGCGTCGCGCCAGGAACGCCGCGAACGACGATTGCGCAGCCGTCGCGGCGGGATCACCGAGAGCGTCGAGCTGCTGGTAGGCGTACATGCGGGTCATGCCCCGCGCGTAGCCGAAGATCCGATGGAGCGGTAGCTCGTGACGCGCTCCGGCGCGATCGGTGCCGGTCGCGTGAAGCACGCGTTCCCAGGGGCCGCGGCGTTCGAACATGCGCCACGGCCATGGTCCGTGGAGTTTGCTCGTTCCGGGAACCGTCGCGCGAAGGACGAGTCCGATGTGGATAAGAAGAAAGATTGCAATGATGTAGTTGGCTTGACGCCGCAAGGGGCCGCAAAAGGCAGGGTGGCCCGTCCTCATCGCCCTCCTTGTACCATCGTTCGTTTCCCCGCGGCGTCGACCGAGCCCGTTCGTGAGCAGCGATGAATGCGGCTGGCGGCGGTTGGCCGGGCGGCCTATGGTGATGTCGCAATGGAAAGAGACGTGATTGCGTTCCTGGGCATGGGTCTTCTGGGGTCGAACTTCGTCCGCGCGCTGCGGCGCCGCGGCGAAGCGGTGCAAGTCTGGAACCGCACCGCGGACAAGGCGCGGGCGCTCGAAGCGGACGGCGCCAAGGCCTTCGCCGATCCGGCGGATGCGGTCAGAGGCGCACGGCGCGTGCATCTGACGCTTTCGGATGACGGCGCGGTCGACGAGGTGCTCGAGCGGGCAAGGGCTGGCTTCGGCGAGGGCGTGATCATCGTCGACCACACCACCACGTCAGCGACCGGAACGGCCGTACGAGCCAAGTGCTGGGCCGAGCGCGGCGTCGCGTTCCAACACACACCGGTCTTCATGGCACCGCAAAACGCGCTCGAGGGCACCGGGTTCATGCTTGCTTCGGGCGATCGCGCCCGCTTCGACGCACTCGCCCCCGAGCTCACGAAAATGACGGGAAAGCTCACGTATGTCGGCCCCGCGCCGGAGCGCGCAGCGGGCATCAAGCTGCTCGGGAATCTCTTTCTCATGTCGTTCACGGTGGGCTTGCGCGACATGCTCGGTCTCGGCAAAGCCCTTGGCATCGCGCCCGCCGAAGCGGCGTCGATGTTGGAATGGTTCAACCCCGGCAAGACGGTAGGTGCCCGACTGAAGCGAATTCTCGACGGCGACTTCGTTCACCCGTCCTGGGAGCTTGTCATGGCCCGCAAAGATGCGCGCCTCATGATGGAAGAGGCCGAGCGCGGCGGCCTGCCGCTCGCGATCATTCCTGCCATCGCCGAGGAGATGGATCGGTGGATCGCCAAGGGGCACGGCAAAGACGATTGGACGGTGGTGGCGAAGGACGTCATCGGCTAGCAGGCTGGTCGGCGACCCGTGAGGGACCCGGGTTGCGAGTCCAACAGAAGGCTCCTGCGCGACGATAGTATCAAATGATACTATCGTCAAACTCGCTCACCGTCCGTCGCATGCAACCTCCGTTCACACTCCGCCCCGCAATCGTCTCGGCATGCACGCGCATCGAACGGCTCCTCGGCCTGAGTGAAGGACTTGGCGGCGCCACGCCCGAGCCCAAATTGCGACGCCACAACCTCATTCGCACGGTGCAGGCCACGGCTGCCATCGAGGGCAACACACTCTCGCTCGACCAAGTCACCGCCGTGCTCGACGGCAAGCGCGTGCGGGGACCGGCGCGCGAGGTCCGTGAGGTCAAGAATGCGCTCGTGGCCTATGAGATGGTGCCGCAGCTCGACCCGCGCTCACCGAGAGACCTCCTGCGCGCGCACGGTGTGTTGATGGCCGGTCTCGTTGAAGACGCAGGGCGCTACCGGCGTGGCGACGTCGGCATCCTCACGGGCGCGCGAGTCACCCACGTCGCTCCCCCGGCCAAGCGCGTTCCCCTGCTCATGACGGACCTGTTCCAGTTCCTAGCCAAGGACGGCGATACGCCGACGCTCGTCAAGGCGTGCGTCTTTCACTACGAACTCGAGTTCATCCATCCTTTCAGCGATGGCAACGGACGGGTGGGCCGACTTTGGCAGCATGCACTCCTCTACGCGCATAGCGACGTCTTCGCCCACGTGCCAACCGAATCGCTGATCAAGACGCGACAACACGCCTACTACGGGGCGCTGTCGCGGTCGGACAAGGCCGGCGATGCAACCCCGTTCATCGCCTTCATGCTCAACGTGCTCGAAGACAGTCTGACGGAGTTCGTGGCCGAGTTCCGCCCTGCGCGAAGCGATGTGACCACGCGCCTCGCTGCGGCCGCCGTCAACTTCGGTTCGGCGTCGTTCTCGCGCAAAGACTACCTCGCGCTGCACAAAGGCGTCTCTCAGGCCACCGCAAGTCGGGATCTCCGAGCGGGCGTCGACCAAGGTGCCCTGCACGTGCGTGGCGACAAGGCGACGACGCGATATGCGTTCGTTGAGCGTCGAAAACCTCGTCGTTGAGCAGCGGGCCTCGACCGTCGTTCATGACGTCGAGGCGCTCGTTGACAGCGTGTTGCTCCTCTCGCTCGGATGGTCGAAGCGCTGAGCGGAGTAGCTGGTGTCGCCGGCTAAAAGGCGACGTTGGCCGTCGCCAGGAACGTCCGGCCATTCTGCACCAGGGCCCTCTGACGGAATTCGGCGCTGAGGGGAGTCTGGTAGCGCCAATCGAAGGCATTATAAACACCGATGGCGTAGCCGAGGCCCCACTTCGGCTCTTGCCCCGAAAAAACGAAATCCCAAATGACGGCGCCGTTGGTCCTTTTCTGTGGCACGACGTCGATCGCCTCGTCGTGCCGATCGAAGCGCGGTCCTTCCACCGATAGCCGGGTCGAGGCCAGGAGAGCATGCGAAATCACCGGCACCGATCCGCGTACCGAAGCGAGGTGTTCGGGCGCATTGGACACCTGGCGTAGCTCGGCATTGGCGCTCGTGCCAAAAAGGTCGCGCGGCGTCGCCCCCTCCAGATAGCGTGAGTGCTGGGCCGAGTACGACGCGGCCAGCATCCAGCCTTGCCGGAAGTCGCGGCGGATTTCAATCTCTCCGCCGATGGTGAGGACGGGGGCGCGCGAGTTCTCGTAGCGCAGCAGATCGCCGGCCGTGCCCGTGGTGGGGTCGGGAGGCGTCCCCGAGCCGCGGGTCACGATGAGGTTACGCACCAGGTTCTCGTACGTTGCGATCGTCGCCGACACGGTGGGCGAGAAACGGTGCGAAAACTCGACCTCGACCGAATAGATGGATTCCGCCTGTAAGCCCGGGCTAGGTTGCTGGGTCACGCCGTTGTCGTTGTAGTAAAGCTCGTAAGTGCTCGGCGCGCGGAACGCTTTGCCAGCGAGGATTTTGAGGTTGCCGGCCGCGTAGGGCCGCACGATCAGCGCCAGCCGCGGGTTGTGCGATGAACCGAAGGTCGAATAGCTGTCGAAGCGGGAGCCGATGCTGAGACGCACGGCGGTCGACATCGGCATGTCGGCCAAAAGGTAGGCGGCGCGAACGTCGTAGGGGCGCTTGTCGTCGAGGTACATTCCGCGCTCGTCCCCGGCGGTCTGGTGCACGAGGTAATGGGACTGGAGCTCGCCCCCGAGTGTCAGCCGCACCTTTGCTCCCGGCGTGAACACCAGTCGCTCTTCGAGGCCCGCCCAGGATCCGTCGAACCGATCACGCTCCAGGCCACCGCTCCCGTTCGAACGCGGGTAGAAACCGCGGAAGGTGTAGTAGTTCACGTGGGCGCGCGACATGAGCTGCACCGAGCGTGAAAGCTCCGGCTCGAAGCGCAGTTCGAGCAGGCCGCGGGTGTCGACCTGGCGAAAGCGCGAATCGCCGAACTCGGTGTCGTACTCGGCGGTGGGAATGGACTTGTCGCGCGAGTGGAGGAACCACATCGCCGTCAGCGATTTGTAAGTGGCCCGCCCGTTCAGCGTTCCGGCCTCGAAGCCATCGAGCGAGCGTGCGTTTCCGGCTGTCGGTGCAGCGGCGAAATCGGGGAAAAAGAAATCGCGCCCCGCGCCCTTGGCGGCGGCGATCGACATCCACAGGCTGGCCTCCGGTCCGAGCTTCAAGTTGTAGCGAGCGCGCCCGCGGCCTACGCCATAGTCGCTGGTTCCGACGCCGACTTCGGCCGAGCTTTTTCCTTCCACGCCGCGGGTGACGAGGTTGATGACGCCAGAGAAGGCGTTGGTGCCGTAGAGGACCGAGCCCGGACCACGCACCACTTCGATGCGCTCGATGTCTTCGAGATCGGTGCGCGCGTCGTAACCGACGTACGACGATCCCAGCCAATCGTCGTTGGTCGGTTGTCCGTCGAGCAGAACGAGCACGCGGTTGCCGTAGTCGCCGAGTCGACCGAAGCCACGAAATCCCACGGTGGGATAGGAGCGATCGTCGGACACGAAGACGCCGCGCACGCCGCGCAGGGCTTCGGCAATCGTCGGATATCCCATCTGGCGCAGCTCTTCCGAGCGCACGATGGACACCGAGCTCGGCGCGTCCTCTACCGTCTCCGTGGCGCGCGACGCAGCCGTGACCTCTTCGGCCTGGGTCAGGACCAGATCGAGTTTCGTTTCGTCGTTGGGTTTGATTTCGACGGTTTGCTCGACGGTGCGAAAACCCTTGAGCACGATGCGGACGCGGTGACTCCCGGCGGGAAGGTTGACGATGTCGGGCGTGAAGGCGCGCGGACGGCCGTCCACCTCGACGAGGGCGCCCCGTTCGTCGGCGTTCACCACGAGGTTACCGGTGAGCCCCTCCAACTTGGGGACCAGCTCGAGCTCCACCCTCGTTTCGCGAGCGAGCTGGGCATCGATCTCCGCCGACTCCGCGGGCTGGTAGCCGGTGAGCTCGACGATGACCTTGTAGCGACCTGGCATAAGGCCGAGCAAACGCGGGCTCGTGCCGCGGGGTCCGAGGTCGCGACGGTCGATGTACACCGTGGCCCCCGGTGGGCTCGTCACGATCTCGAGAATGGCGACGTTGGGTTTGATGAGCTCGAGGGCGATTTCGACGCGGGTCCTCGTTTCCTCGTCGATTTCTCCGTCGAGCGCCTGTGTGTAGTAGCGAAAAGCGGCCGGATACTGCTTCAGCTTCTCGAAGCTGCGCGCGATGTTGAAGCTGACATTGCGATTGGGCACCAGTCGGTTGGAGGCCAGGAAATGCTCGAGCGCTCCCAGGTAGTCGCTGTCGCGGTAGCGCGCGGCGCCAAGCTGGAACTGGAGGTCGGCCTCGTCGGCGAGATCGTCGGCCCGCGCGCTCGGAGCGACACTGAAGGCGAGCGCGCAAGCAACGACGACGAAGACGAGCCGAGCTACGAACTTCGCCCTCGAACGGGAGGGTGCGCCTTTGGTTTTTCGAACGGGGACCGCGAGTACACGCATGAGCGACCGGCTGGCGGAGGGAGGAGCGACGGTGAGCGGGACTTCAGCTTGGCGGCGAAATCAGGACTTCAGCGTTGCAGGCGAATATCGGACGGAGCCGGAGGAGGGATGGACGCCGCGGGTGCGGCGGGTGCCGCAGGTGCAGCGGGTGCCGCCGGTGCCGACACGGACGGCGCCGCTGGCTCTGTGCGTGGCGCCGCGCCCCGGGGGGCCTTGGCTGGTGCGGACGGCGGGACGGCGTGCTCCTTGATCGCAAGCGGCCCCGGTAGGGCGGCGGGTGGCGCCACTGTTTCGCCCGGACTCGTCACCAAGGACGCGAGGATGCGCACGTTCTCCTCGGACGGGCCCTGCACGATGGAATACGGGTGAAATCCCGCGCGCCGAACGACGAACCGCCGCGGTTCCTTGCGCGCCGCTTCGTTGCCGATCGAGATCTGCATGGGCGCCTGGCCGAGATGATTCTCTCCTTCCCAGACATCTGCCCCCGCCGGCGCGGCATCGATGAAGAGCACGAACGTGCGGCGGGTCGCCGGTGGCGCTGCCGCACTCGGCATCGTCGACGCCGCCCCATCGTGCGTCACGCGTGACCACACGAACGCTCCGAGGGTCGCCGCCAAGACCAGCGCTGCGGCCGTGATGAGCGCCGCCTTGCGCCCTCGCCCCGCCGCGCCCTCCGCAACCGCATGGCGCGACGACAACGTGGCCGTCGAAGACGCCAGCGACGTCGCCCCTTGCATCTTGCCGCCCGATCGCGGCGCTGATTCGACGTGCACGACCTGGCGATTCGACCGTGGCCTGGATCGCAGGACGCCCTCACGCGATGGCGCACGATGGCCAGCGACGCCGTGGCGGCTCTCCGGCCCTCCCTCGAGCGGAGGAGGCGCTCCACTGCTTGCTTCGCGCATCGTCAGCGCGGCTGGGATCGAGGTCGGCTCGAGCCGGCCGGCGGCCGACGCGAACGGACGAAGGGCTGCCATGAGCTCCTTCGTCGACTGGTACCTCTTGGCAATGTTCTTCTCCAAGCATTTCGTCAGCGCCGCTTCGAGCTCGGCGGGAGCACCTTCGCGCAAGCTGCGGAGCGGGGGCGGATCGTCGGCGGTGATGGCTGCACAAATGCCGGGCAGCGTGTCGGCGATGAAGGCGGGCGTCCCCGTGAGAAGCTCGTGCAAAATGACCCCCAGCGCCCAGATGTCGGTGCGCGCGTCGACCTGTTTGGCGTTGCGCACCTGCTCGGGAGACATGTAGAGCGGCGAGCCCATGATGGCGCTCGTCGCCGTCAGGTTGGCCGACGAGGGGACGTCGACATCGGGGTTCAACGCTTTGGAAATGCCGAAATCGAGCACCTTGACCAGCGCCGTGCCGTCGCTGCGCGTCGTCACGAACAGGTTGGAAGGCTTGAGATCGCGATGCACGATGCCGCGCGCGTGCGCCTCGGCGATGGCGTGGCTCGCCTGGAGCACGTAGTCGACGGCGTCTTCGATGGAGAGCTGCGCTTCACGGGCCAGCACCTGGCTCAAGTCTTCTCCGCGAAGAAGCTCCATCACCATATAAGGAAGGCCCGAGTCGAACGTGCCCACGTCGAAGATGCGCACGACGTGCTCGCTCTGGATGGCGGCCGCGGCGCGCGCCTCACGGACGAAGCGAGTCGCCGCCTGATCGTCGTGGATCACGCCGGGCATCATCAGCTTGATGGCCATCTGCTGGCTGAGGTCGATGTGCCGCACCAGCAGCACCATCCCCATGCCGCCCACTCCGAGCACCGATTCAACGCAGTACTTGCCCGCCAGAACGTCGCCGGGTTGCGGCGCGTTCTCGGGCAGATCGGCAGCACGAACCGGACCTGACATCAGGGTCTCACGATAGCCCCCGCCCTTGCCTGTCACAAGCGCGACACTGGTCAGCGCGGTGGAGACCCAAAGGGATCACCGCAAGAGCGGTCTACCTTACAGTACCCATGTGGTCGTTACGCCGGCGATGTCCGACCCGTGGCCATGCGAGCCAGCCTCTCACCACACTTTGCAGGCTTGCGCGGCGTGCATCGGCGTGCCGCCCGCGCACGAGAAAGCCTTGGAGAACTCGGCCAGGTTGGCGAGCGATCCATTGACGCGGAACTTGGGGGGCGAATGGGGATCGACCTGCGCCAGCATGCGCGCGACCTGATCGGTCTGCTTGCTGCACCACGCTTGCCCGACCGCGAGGAAGAACTGCTGATCCTCGTTGAACCCGTCGGCCACCGTGACCTCTTTGGCGTTCTTGCGTATCTCGCGGTAGGCGCGGAAAGCGAGCATCACGCCGCCGCCGTCGGCGACGTTCTCACCCAACGTGAGCCGACCGTTCAGCTTCACGCCAGGAACGGTCTCGTAGCCGCCGTACTGATCGTCGACGCACTGGGTCTTGGCCTTGAACTTCTGGCCCGACTCCGGTTCCCACCAGTTGGAGAGGTTGCCGTCGCCAGCGAACTGGGATCCCTCGTCGTCGAAACCGTGCGTGAGCTCGTGCCCGACGACCATGCCGATGCCACCCAGGTTGACCGCCACGCTCGCTTTCGCGCTGTAGAAAGGAGGTTGCAGGATGCCGGCGGGAAACACCATGTGGTTCTTCTGCGGGTCGTAGTAGGCGTTGACGGTGGGCGGGCTCATGAGCCACTCCTGCCGGTCGACGGGTTTGCCGACTTTGGCGAGATCGCGCTTTAGCTCGAAGACGTGCGCGGCGATCATGTTGTCGCCATAGCTCTTGGGGTCGATCTCGAAGTCGTAGCTCTTCCACTTGCTCGGATAGCCGATGAGGTACTCCATCGCCTTCAGCTTGGAAGTTGCGCGTTCCTTGGTTTTACCGTCCATCCAATCGAGCTGCTCGAGGTCGTGCGAGAACTGTCGGTTGATCTCGAACACCATCGATTCCGCGGCCGATTTGCTGTCACCGGCGAACTTCGTCTTGATGAACGGCTGCGCCAAGAGCTCGCCGAGCGCGGAATCGGTCGCCTCGACACAGCGCTTCCAGCGCGGCGCGACTTCCTTCTGACCGCTCAGCGCCTGGCGCAGGGTGAAGTCTTCTTCGACGAAGGCCTTGGGCAATGCGCGCGCCGTCTGGTGCACGATTTGCCAGGAGAGGTAGTTCTGCCAGGCGGCGGGCTTCACCGACTTGAGCAGCTTGTTCATCCCTTCGAAGAAGGGAACCGAAGTTACGTTGACGTCGCGGATGTCCGGGTAACCGAGCCCCTTGAAATAGTCGTCCCAAGGAAAATCCGCGGCCGTCTTGGCGAGCCCGACGCGGTCGATCTTGTTGTGCATGCCGGCCGGGTCGCGGCGCTCGACGCGCGTCTTGGAGACTCTGGCAATCTCCGTTTCGACGGTCATGACGTCCTTGGCGGCGTCTTTCGCTTGCTTCGCCGAGAGTCCGGCGAGCTTCATCATGCGCTCGACGTGGCCCACGTATTTGTCGCGGATCTCCTTCGATTTGTCGTCGTCCTTCAAGTAGTAGTCGCGATCAGGCAGCCCGAGGCCGTTCTGATCGAGATGGGCGATGACCTTGGTGGCGTCCTTGAAATCGGGCTCGGCACTCAGGCTGAACACCGCCCAGATCTTGTCCTTGTGCAGCGCGAGGACCGTCTGGGCGAGTGATTTCGCGTCGGTCACTTTCTTGACTCCCAGCATGAGGCCGCGAATCGGCTTGGTCCCCGCCTTCTCGACGGCGGTCTCATCCATGCAAGCGCCGTAATACGAGCCAATCTTCTGAGTGATGGGGTCGCCGTTCGTGCTCTTCGCGGCTTCCTCGAGGATGCGCTTGAGCTCTTTCTCGTTGCGTTCCTGGACCTCGCTGAAGCCGCGGCTCCAGCGCGATTTGTCAGCGGGGATCTCGGTCTTGGCGAGCCATCCGCCGCAGGCGAATTGGTAGAAGTCCTGGCAAGGATCGGCCTTGCGATCGAGCGCGGACGCATCGAGCCCGACGGCATCGAGCGAGGTCGTCACCGTGGGTGCTGCCGGCTGCACCGGTTCGGCGGGCGGTGCCGCTGCTGGCGCCGTCGCGGCCGCGGGTGGGGGCGATGAGCCGCACGATGCGACGAGACCGGCGAGAGCGACGCACGAAACCGAGAGCAAGACCACACGCATGGCAAAACCTCCTCTTGACGAGGCGGACCCTAGCACGGTTGCCCACTACCTCGGCGGGCAGTTCTTGTACTCGATCTGCGTGCAGTAGCCAGCGGGCAGGTCGGGCTGCGCCCGGGGGGGTTCGCGGGGCGGCTTCGGTTTCGAACAAGCCGCGACCAGGAGCAGCGCCCATAGCGAGAAGGTTCGCATTGCCTTCAGCTTAGCGTTCATTCCCGTTGCACCTGCATTCTTGCCGTCTCGCGATGTGGGGCCGTGTCCTTTTGCCCCATTTTCGAGGACGCTGTCTCATTTTGGATACATTGACATGGATCCCAGTGAGCGGTCAGATTGCAGGGTGGTTGCGATGTTTCGAGTTCCACCACGCTCTCGCTTATCGATAGCGCTCGGCGCCGCGCTCGTCCTGCATGCCGCGAGCGCGCTCGTCGGGTATCGTCTGGCGCGTGGCGGCGCGCCGGCCGCGCTCGATGTCGCGCCGGCGGCACAGACCGAGATCGAGCTTGTCGACACGCTTGCCTCATCGCCCGCCGACCGAGCCAGCGACCCGGGCGAGCCGACTCCCTCCGCTGCGGTGGCGATGTCCTCCGCGCGCTCGCGGGAACGCGGGAGCGATCGCGTCGCCATCGGTCCGCTCCAGGGCTCCAACGCTGCGCGGCCTTCGGAAGCGGGCGCCGCCGAGGAGGGCTATGCCCTCGATCCGTCGGCCGACAGCGCGCGCGGTCCTGCCTCGGCCGGGACGCCTATTCAACTCGGCATTGCTGCCGGCGATTGGTCGCTTTGGGTCGATCCCACTGCGACGCCCGCGCGCGACCCGTCCGAGCGCGCCGGCTTTCGACCTGCGCCCGCCAGCAGCACGGGCGGTCTCGCCGAAGCACTGGAAGCACGCGACCAGAGCCTCGGCCTCGGCCCCGCGGGCGCGGTGCTCACCGCCGTGCACGACGCGGGTTATTCGGAAATGGCCCCAGCGCTCGGCACGGCGACGTTCTCCATTACCGTCCTTCGCTCCGGTGCGGTCGACGTTCAGCTCACCGGCGCGAGCTCGCAGTCGGCGGCCTGGGCCCAACTTGGCGACAGCATTGCCGCCGCCATTCGTCGAAAGCCGCCGCGCATCGGACCTACCCGCATCGGCGTACGCCTCGGTATCGAAGTCGTCGCCGAAGAGCGCTGGCCCAATGGGCAACCGACGCGCTCCGACAGCGGCCCCAAGCTCGCGCTCGATCTGCCCAAGCTCCAAGCCACCGAAACGGCAAAAGAAGCGCTCCTGGATCGCAATCCTGCCGCGGTGCCCGAGCCCGCCGCCCCATCCGGCAAACCTCCGCTACAAGCCAACCTCGGCGGGCCGGGACTGTATGTCCAAGGACGCGGCAAAGTCTGCAATTACAAGATCGGAATCTCGCTCACCCCCATTTCGGGGGGGTGCGATCCGGCGAACATCGGCGCGCGGGCCCGCCGCGTGGTGTCGACGCGCGTGATCAGCGAGACGATGCTGTAGTCCCCGTAGGCCCTCGCCTGGCAGGCTTCGTGGAAGCCGAGGTTCGCCCGGCTCGCCACGTCAGGCAATGATGTCGTTGATGACGCGCGCCGCGCGGGTGAGCGGCGTCAGACGTTGGTCGGCGCCGCGAGAAGGAAAGCTCAGCGCCGTGTGATCGATGCCGAATAGCGAGAGCATCGTCGCGTGAACGTCCGCGATATCGACGGGATCCCTGGTCGCCGTCCAACCGAGCTCGTCGGTCTCTCCATAGGTGAAGCCCCCCTTCGTTCCTCCGCCGATCATGAGGACACAGAACGCCTCGGGGTGATGATCGCGCCCCGATACGCCGTCGAAAGTCGGCCGATTTTCGCCGAGCGGCGTGCGCCCGAACTCGGAGGCGATGACCACCAGTGTCTCGTCGAGCAGCCCGCGTTCGGCGAGGTCGTCGATGAGCGCCGCAATCGGCTGATCGACCATTTGGCTGAAGAACCCGATTTCGCTGTTCAGAAGGAAATGTGCGTCCCACGAGCCGCTGAAGACGTTGATGAACCGAACGCCTCGCTCGACCATGCGGCGCGCGAGAAGGCAGTGGCGCGCAAAGTTGCCGTAAGATCCGGCGGCCGGACGCCGGTAGCTCGCCATCGGCACGAAGGGATCGGTGCGATCGATCCCATAGCGGGCGAGTGTCTGCCCGCTCTCTAGGGAGAGATCGGTGAGCTCGGGGCCTGCCATCTGCATGCGGAACGCGAGCTCGTAGTTCTCGATCCGAGCGGCGATTTCGGGGTCCATCATCTTCTGGCGCCGGATCTCGTTGAGACGCGCCAGCGCGTCGAGGCCCCGCCGCTCGACGGATTTCGAGATTCCGGGCGGAGCCGCCAGATTGAGAATGGGATTGCCCGACGGCTGAAAGAGTACGCCGCCATATGTCGTCGGAAGAAACCCGCTTTGCCAGAGCCGTTCACCGCCACTCAAGTAGGCCGACGAGTTCATGACGACGTAACCCGGAAGATTCTTATTTTCGGAACCTAGTCCGTAAAGAAACCACGAACCGACCGAAGGATGCCCTTCGAGATTGTCACCGGTCTGTACCATGAGCTGCGCCGGGTGATGGTTGAACTGGGTAGTGAACACGGTCTGCAATAGGCAGATCCGATCGGCATGCCGCGAGAGATTCGGCAGAAGATCGGAGAACATCATGCCGCTTTGACCGTGCGCGGCGAACGTGCGCGCCGGGTCGGTGCCGAGAAGGACGGCCGTATCCTTCTGTACGAACGCGAAACGCTTGCCAGCGAGGAGCGCTTCGGGCGGCCTTTGGCCGTTCAGCTCATTGAGCTTGGGCTTGTAAGAAAAGAGATCGAACTGCGACGGCCCGCCCTCCATGAAGAAGAAGATGCAGTTCTTGGCCTTGGCTAGAGGTGCCGCCCGTCGCGCGGGCAGTGCGAGGGCGCCGCTTTCGCGCAAGAGAGCGAGGAGCGCCACCCCGCCGATGCCGCCGGCCGCGCTCGTCAAAAACCGTCGCCGGTCGAGGTGAAGACGTTCCCGTAGCGGGTTCATGCAACTACTCCTTTGTGATCGCTTCATCGAGGTTCAGGATCACCCGTGCCGTGGCGACCCACGCCGCGGCGGCAGCCGCAGTTGCCTGGGGAGGCATGTAGTCGCCGACCGCATCTTTCGCGCCCTGGGGGTCGAGCTCATAAGCACGAGCCGAGTCCTGAAAGAGGCTCTCCAGCTCGCTGATCTCGTCTTCCTCGGGCCGTCGCGCCACCGTGAGGCGGAACGCCCAAACGAGCTGTTCGCGAAGACCGAGCGGCACTTCCGTTTGAACGCGACGGGCGAGCGCTCGCGCCGCTTCTGCGAAGACTACGTTGTGCAGCGTGGTGAGGGCCTGCAAAGGTGTATTGGAGCGCTCACGCCCGGGTGCCGACGCGTAAGAAGACGGGTGATCGAAGACCTGAAGATTGGGGTACGGCACCGTGCGCTTGTAGAACGTGTAGAGGCCGCGGCGGTGTTGGTCTTCGGGGGAGCTGGTGCCCCACTCCGTGCCGTTCAAGGTGATGTTCAACACTTCGTCGGGGATGGGCGGATAGACACACGGGCCTCCCACCCGGTCCGTGAGAAGACCGCTCACCGCAAGGGCGGTGTCGGTGACGATCTCCGCCTCCACGCGCACGCGATTCTGCCGGGCAAGGAGGGCATTGTCCGGGTCCCGCGGTGCGACGTCGGGCCGGGCCTCGGCCGATTGACGATAAGTCGCGGACATCACGATTTGCTTGATAACGCGTTTGCGGCGCCATTCGTTGCCGACGAAGTCTCGGGCCAGCCAATCGAGCAGCTCCGGATGCGACGGCAGCCTGGCGCGCGATCCGAAATCGTCGAGGGTGGCGACGATGCCTTGTCCGAAGAGGTGGTACCAGATGGTGTTGACGGTGACCCGCGGCGTGAGAGGGTTGGTTCGGTCGACGAGCCAGCGGGCCAGATCGAGCCGGTCAGCCCCGCTCTGGCGCGATTGGAACGGGTGCAGAATGCGCGGTGTGGTTTGCGTGAGCGCTTCGCGCGTGTCCGGGTTACGAAAATCGCCTCGAATCAGCAGGTAGGTCGGTCGCGCCGTGTTCTCCATCATGACGTCGCCCGGACCGGCTGCCGAACTGCCCGAGCCGGGCACGTCGGCCGTGCTTTCGTTGGCGTTGTTGAAGAACGCGTAGAGTTGGTAGAATTCCTTCTGGGCGATCGGGTCGTACGGATGGCTGTGGCATTGCGCGCAGCCGAGCGTCAGCCCTAGCCACGTGGCGCCGACGGTGGAAACGCGATCCACGACACGCTTGGTGCGGTCCTCCTCGAGGTCGACGCCGTCTTCGCCATTGTAGAGCGTCTGCCGCAGGAAACCGGTGGCAAGGACCTGGGTCGATGTCCGCCCTGGCAGGAGATCGCCCGCGAGCTGCTCGATGGTGAACTCATCGAAAGGCTGATCCCGATTGAGAGCGTCGATGACCCAGTCGCGCCAACGCCAGGCATTCGGTCGAATATGGTCGGCCTCGAAGCCGTCGGTATCGCCATAGTGGGCTTGATCCAACCAATGCGCTCCCCACCTTTCACCGAAGCTCGGCGACTGGAGCAACCGGTCGACGACCTTCTCGTACGCAGCGGCGGAGGTGTCGGCCATGAACGCGTCCACGGCGCTGGGGGTCGGCGGAAGGCCGGTCAGATCGAGCGACACCCGGCGCAAGAGGGTCGTCCGATCGGCTTCGGGGGAGGGCTTGATTCCTTCTCGTTCGAGGCGCGCCAAAATGAACCGATCGATTGGCGTCTTGATCCACGCTTCGTCTTTCACCGGGACGCTGCGCGGTTCGATCTCGGCCAGCGGCGCAAAGGCCCAGTGCCGTGGCCAGGCGGCTCCGCGCAAGATCCAGTTCCCCAAGGCCTGCACCTTTTCCGGCGGAAGCGCTTGTCCCCCCAAAGGCATGCGCAGGCCCGGATCGGCGATGGCGATTCTCCGGAAAAACTCGGACGAACAGACATCTCCAGCGGAACCAAGCACGAAGCCCGCCTTTTCACGGCTTTGCAGGTTCAAACGCGGCGACCCGAGCTCGCGCACGCCTCCGTGGCAGCGGACACAGCGATCACCGAGAATTGGCTGAATGTCCGAGAAAAAATAGACGGTGGTGCCGTCGTCCGCGATGGGCGTGCAAAGCTCGCGGGGAACGAAGGATGGGGGAGGATCGCTATCCTCGGGCGCAGAGCAAGCGCCGAAGACGACGAGCACCCCCATCCAGGCGCGCCATCCGGCGAGAAGTCCTGCTTTCATTACGGCCAATCGTTATCGCTAGCACGAGTGCGCAGCCATCCGGCATCGTATGTGAGCCTGTTAAGTTTTTCTTGAGCTACCCGCGAATCGCGGACGTTCCGAGGGGAAGGGTGCGCAAGCGCCCACACTATCCGGTATGCACCGCGTGTCTCGGCGCGCGTCGTTCAACGCCCGATGCGCGGCGGGTACCCGCTCGGCATACTCGCGCCTCGGCTCGGGTGGCAACGCCGGGCCGCGCCTGCGCTTTGCGGCGAGCAATCGGTCTCGGATCGAACGCCTCTTGACTCTCCACCTGCTGGAGACTCCAGATTGCTGGCCATGGCCAAGGAGCGGCTTTCCATCGGCGATGTGTCGAAGCGCACGGGGATCACCGTCAAGACGTTGCGTTTCTACTCCGACGAGGGGCTCGTGCCTCCGTCGGGGCGGTCGCGCAGCGGCTATCGCCTCTATTCCGAGGACGACATCGTCAAGGTCGATCTGGTGCGCACGCTACGCGACGCCGGGCTCGGTCTCGACGCGATCCGCGCGGTGCTGCGCCGCGAATTGACACTATCGGACGCGCTGCGCCTTCGGCTCGGCGCGGTCGAGGCGCACATCACGTCGCTTCGTCACATCGCCGCCGCTCTCCGCGCCTCGCTCCGCTCGGAGCCCACCGAGCAAGACATCAGGAGGCTATGTGCCGTGACACGTCTATCCAACGAAGAACGAAAAGCCGTGATCGAGCGTTTCTACGAAAAAGTCGGAGAGGGCATCCCCATCGACAAACAGTGGATGCGATCGATGATCGAGGCGAGCGCACCGAAGCTCCCCGACGATCCCACGACCGCCCAGCTCGACGCGTGGGTCGAGCTCGCCGAGATCGTCGCCGATCCCAAGTTCGTCGAGTCGCTGCGAGCCAGCGCCAAGGACGTCTGGAAGCCGGGGTTCGACATGGGAGCGCTCCACGCTGCCAACGACAAGGTTGTCGAGCTCGCCGAGGACGCGCGGCGGCGCGGCGTCCTGCCGGAGAGCGACGAAGCCAAGACCATCATCGAGACCTACCTCGCCGGTCTAGCGCAAGGGTCGGGAAGCAGCGCCGCCGACCCCAAGTTTCGCGCCGGATTGCGCGAACGTTTCGAGCGCCAAGACCCGCGCGCCTCGCGCTACTGGGAGCTCGTGGCGATCCTCAACGGCAAGCACGCGATGTCGAGCCGTGTCGAAGAATGGCGATGGATCGTGGCAGCGACGATGCATCATGTGAAGTAAGAGCGTACATCCCGGCGAGCGCGTGCCATCTCGGCTACCTTCGGTGCATGCGATGGCATGCGTTCACCTGGCTCGCGCTCGCCGTCGGATGCGCCGGCGTGGCGCGCGATTGCGTTCACGCGACGGGCCCGCCATCGCGGACGAAAAACTCGTCTTCGTCGCCAACGTCCAATTTCGCAAAATTAGGAAAGGCGGAACCGCTCGATCCTCTGCATGTCCTCGCGCTACCGCTAGAACCCTAGCCAGGGCGCCGCGCACCTCTGCCCTATCCGCTGCTGCGCGGAGCAGGCGTGACGGGCTTCGCGGCCCTGCTCAGGTGGACAGCGTCAGGCTGGCCCCACCGTCACGTTCGCTGATAGGCCGGTGGGTCACGCGGGAAATCAACGGCAGGGTGCCTCGGCGGCGCGTCGTTGTGCGCAGCGTCGTGCCGACAGACGCATGGGGCGAAAGCGACCCGCATCATCGCTCAGAGTGAGCGTGTTTTTGGGGTTTCTGTTTTTCGTTGGCTCGGCAACTACGTCTGCGTAGAGTGCGCAGAGAGACGCACGAACGATGAGGGACGGGCTGTTGGTCATTTGGGCGGCGTCGCGGTCGCCGATGCCTGGGGAAAGACGGGTGATGTCGGAAATGGCGCGGGACACGGGCGCCAAGCTGCGCACCATCTGTATGTCGTCGCTGGGCCGCGAAGTGGAAAGTGCCATGCTGGAGGGCCCCGTTGTCGCGGTGGTCAGCTCTCGCAGGGATGCCGCCGCGGCGTTGAAGCTCGGTGCCGATGAAACGGTTCGTGTCGCTCAATCGGTGACTCTCCGCAAAAGTACGCTCGAAAGCGCCATCGCACGCGCACGTTCTCACTCGCTGGCCCGCGTGCCCTCCTCCCCTTCTCCGGAGATCAGGCCTCTCTCCCCTGCCCTGACTGGCTTGCTTCGCGCGGTTGAGCCACGTCTCGGTCGTCCTCTCGACGCCGCGGCCGCGAGGTGCGCCGAGGTGGCCGATGAGCTTACGCGGATGTTAGCCATTTTCGACGGTCTTTTGCAGCGGGTCCAGATGAACGCCCAGCGCGAAGAAATTCCAGGTTGGTTCAGGGAGGTCGAGGACTGTGCGCGAGCCACCCTTCGACTCGAGACGTTGGTTTCGTCGCTGCAAGAGGAAGTACACCGCAGCGAAGCCGTCGTGAAGCTGCTCGGCACCTTGTCCTTGGACGCTTCGGCCCCGGAAACCGACGCTGTCTCCTTGCTCGAAAAGCTGGCTGAGATCGTGCAAAGCGGTCTAGCCCCCGGCGTTGTCTGCGAATTCATCAAAGAAGGGGCGCCGTGCATCGTGAGCGTTCCGCTCGCGTCGCTCATCTGCTTCACCTGCACCGCCGTCGAGACCGCTCTCGAGAACGTTCTGTCCGGCAAAGCCGCCGGTCGCGTGACGCTGCGCGCGTCCGCGGCGCACGGTGAGGCCATCATCCAAGTGGCCGACAACGCTCCGAGCTCGACCGATGTGCGAGCGATCACGCTCGATTCACTTGTCACCGACGAACGTACCGCACGCCTGCGCGAGCTGCGCGAGTGGGCGCGCCGGCTCGGCGGGGACCTGACAGTCGACGCCGACGACGCCGGCAACGTGATTTCGATTTGCCTGCCGGCCATGATCGAACCGAAGACGAATCCGCTGCGACAAAGTTCGACCCTGCGGTTCGAACGATCGAGCCAATAGTCAGAAGCCGGGCTTCGCGCAACGGAAACCGATATCGTCGACCCGCGTGATGGGATCGATCGCGATGCGATGCGATGCGCGAAGTACGGAAGACTGCGACTGGTAGTCGCCGCCGCGCACGACGCGCAGCGTTCCTGAAGGCGGACCGGTGGGGTTCGGCGCGGGAGGAATATCGTAAGCGCCATACCAATCGGAGACCCACTCGCCCACGTTCCCGGCCATGTCGTAAGCGTTGAAGACGCTCTTGCCGGCGATGAAGGAGCGGACCGACTGCGAGCTATTGAATGAACACAGCATGAAGTTCGCCCGGGTGCAGTCGGGTGTTTGGTTCCCCCACGGATAGATGAATCCGGCACTTCCGTGCGCGGCGATTTCCCATTCCGCTTCGGTGGGCAAACGTCTTTTGAGCCAACTGCAGTAGTTGTTGGCTTCCGTCCAGTTCACGCACGCCACGGGCCAATTGGCTTTGGTCGTGGGTTGCCACGACGAGCAGGGCGGCGCCACGCAGATGCCCGCGCGGATGCAGACATCGTAGGCGCCCTGGGTGACCTCGGTCTCGTCGATGGAGAAGTCGGAGACATCGACGGAGTGGTAGGGCGTCTCGTCGGGGTTGCAGGCGAGGTCGGTCGGCAAGCAACCCATCTGAAAGGAGCCACCGATGATGGGCACCATGGAAGCCATGCCGCCGGCATCGATGGATGTGTCGGGTGGCGGCGTCGCATCGGCCGGCCCGGCACTGTCCGGCGGGGGCGGTGCTCCGCCATCGGGAATACCGGTGCCGCCGTCGGGCTGTCCTCCGATCGTGGGGCAGCCATAGATGAACTGGACGCCGACCCCCCCGCTCTTCACGGGTGCGCACGACGCGGGGCAGAGCTCGATGACGATCTGACTCGGAATGAACTGCCAACCCGGGTTCTGGCCGCAGAGCCCTTCACCGACCTGCGGAACGAGCGTCGGCCCTGGCATGCCCGCGAGATCCATCAGCTGGAGGTTGAGCAGATTGGGGCAGAAGCCCATCCCCGTCGTCGCGATCCCGCCGGGCACGTCCCACTGACACACCGAGATCGGGTTGGAAGGGGGCATGCTGATGAGCCCCATGCACATCCCGCCATCCGGCGGCGCCGGGGGTGGTTGGCAAAGCGGTGGCTGGCCGCAGTTATCGAGGGTGCAGGGGCCGTCGTTTCCACCCGTTCCGGACTCCGAGCCTCCCTCCGAGTCGAAGGTGGGTCCGGCGTCACCGCCCGTCGAGGCGTCGGCCCTCGGGTCCAGGTCCGGTCGCGCCGTGGAATCGCTGCTCGTTCCACCATCGTCGCTCGAGCCGGAATCGACGGCCCCGCCCGCGCCGCTGCCGGCATCGATCTGCGTGTTCCCGCTGCCCCCGGACGACGACCACGGACCGCAGGTCGGAATGCGCCACGTCTTGGTGACGCACTGCTTGGACGCGATCACCGCTGCAATTTTGCTCGTTTCCAAGCGATCGCAGACCCCTTGCGGCAACTGGACCGCGGCGTCCTGATCGCCGCCGGAACCCACGCGCGACCATTGCCCACCTTCGCCACCATCGAGTGGGATGAGGCAGACGCCACCCGAACAAATGCCGTCCCCGGTGCCTGGGGGGCGCAGGGCAATGTTCCAATTGGGATCGTCGGCCGGCAGCATGGCGCGACACGTCGTCAGGTCGACGTTGAGAGCGATCGGATTGGCGAAGCACTGCGCCACGTCGAAGCACGCGCCGTTGCCCGACCCGTCACCGCCGCCGAAGATGTCGCCCGGCTTGAAGTCGGGAAGCTCGTCGGAATTCAGCAGCGACTCCGTGCAAGTGCCGGCGATGCACGTCTCCTCGGTCGGACAGGTCGACACCACTTCCTCGTTCACGGTGTGGGCCGACTCGTCGCAGAGCCATTCGATCGGCACGCGCAGGGTCGCGATTCGCTCGAGCGGGATGGTCGTCACCGTTTCGCGCATCACCCGCGGCTTGGTCTTCCGGAAGCCCATCACTTGAATCGTCACCGGCGAGGAGGGGTGGTCGGGATTGGCGAGCAGCGCGAGCGTCGCCGGAATTTTGAGCTCGGTGGGACCGACTTGGTAGTCGTTGCTGAAAATGGTGCTGCCATACGAGGCGACGCGGATGCGGATCTTGTCGACGTCCTTGGGGAGCTCCATGTCCGTTTGCAGCGCAAGAATGAGCTCACCTTTGGTGACGGTCTTTTCGGCTTCGCCACAACCGGCGACGCCAAGGAGAAATGCCGTGGCGAAAACGACCTTGCGCGGCGGTCTCATCAGGGCAGCCTCGGCTGGAACAAGAGCTGCACGCTTCCCGGCTGAATGGTGCCGAGAACCGGTTGCGTCGTGCCGCCGCCCGAGTCCTGGTTTCTCGTGACCAGGTAAACGGTGCTGCTCGCGGCGCCGGCCACGAGCACGCCACCGATGACCCACCAGAGGGCGTAGCTGCCTTCCTTCCTTGCCTCGGGTTCGAGCGTCACCCCCAGCGTGCGTGTCTCCTTGTCATTGAGGACGATCTCATTTTGGTACGGCTTCATTCCCCGCGCCGTGACGCGCAAGGAGTGCGTGCCGCTCGGAACCGTGCTCTCCCATTGCCCTTGCCCCACCAGCTTGCCGTCGAGGTAGAGCATGTTGTCCGCGCCGGCGGTGATGGCGATACGACCCTCGTGCGTCTCCCGGAGGAGCTTGACGACGACCGCCAGATCACTTGCTCCCTGGACTTGCAGCGTATCGAAATACTCCGAAAACCCAGGCTTGGTCACTCGGATCCGGCGCGAACCCATGTCGAGCAGCACCGTTTCCATGAGCGGTGACATCCCCAGCACTTCGTCGTCGACAGTGATGGTGGCCTCTGGCTCGTTCACGCTGATCTTGACGCGGCTGACGTAGGACTTCATCGCATCGAGAAGATCGGTGGCATCCCTCTTGTCCGATTCGGGGAGCACCGCACCGCCCAGGGCCACGTACCGCTCCACCAGCAGGAAGACCTTGCTGTAGTGGCGCATGTTCTTTTCGCACGCCGCCATGTTCCAGAGGAGCCTCACGTCTTTCGACGCTTCGAAGGCCTGTTTGAACTTGAGGCTGGCGCCCGCAAAATCTCCGTCCCCATAGAGGAGACGCGCGGCCTGGTAGTCGGCTTGGGCTTGGCCCGTGAGCGCGTCCGACAGCGGCGGCGCGGCGGGAGGAGGGAGCGGCGCGGGCGGCGCGGCGCTCGGCGCGGCACCGGCGTTGCCCTTGGTGCCTGCGGATTTCTGCGCAGCCGCACCGGGCTTCGCCGCGGGCGGCGCCTTCTGCGCCCAGACGCTCGATGCCATCATACAAAGGCACAACGTCACACTCACTGCTTGTCGAAAGGACAGCGTCGTCGACGTTCTCATTGGTTTCCCCTACTTGATTTCGATACTAAGTGGGTTCTTTCGGGTGGGAGCTGGGGGTGCGGCCGGTTGCGCTTCGCTCGGTGCTTTGGGAGAAGGTGCGGTGGGATTCGGTCGCGCGCGCGGCTTCGCCGCTGCCAGCGGGGAGGCTTCGCCTTTGGAGGCTGCCGGCGCGGGGACTGCCGTCTCGGCCGTCAACGCCGATGCTTCGCGCGCTTCAATGATCGCCGAGGCTGCCGGCGTTGGCGCAGCCGGATCCATCTTGGTGCTTGGTTCCGCCTTGGCAGCGGAGTCCGAATTGGCCGGGACGAGGCTCGCGGCCGCCGAAGGATTGGCGAGTACGGTCGAAGCAACGGGCGTGTCGGCGCGCATTTGCCGGACGAGAAAGCCACCCACCCCGGCCAGTGCCATGCCGCCCGCGATCGCCCATTTGACATTCCTCGATGCAGGCTTTGCCTTCGACGGCTCGGCATTGGATTTCGCGTGACTCCAGGCTCCGGCCGTCGCCGTCGATACTGCGATAGGCGACGCTTTCGGTTCGGGCGCGCGCGAGATGAGCGGGGGCAACGATGCGGTGACGACGCCCGCACCGCGCAGGATCCGCGCACTCCGTTCCGCGGATATCCGCGAGCGCTTGGGCGCATAGTCGACCAGAGCGCGCGTCAGCTCAGCGACGTTGGCGAACCTTGCGGCCGGCTTCTTTTCGAGGCAACGCAGGATGGCGGCTTCGAGCGGCGCCGGCACGTCGGGCCTGGCGCCGCGAATGGGTTCCGGCGGTTCCTTCAAGATGCTCGCGCAGAGCTCGGGCATCGTTGCGCCCACGAACGGCGGCTGCCCCGTCAAGAGCTCGTACATGATGACGCCGAGCGCCCAGATATCGGCACGCGGATCCACATCGCGCGAGGCTCGCATCTGCTCGGGCGACATATACGTGGGCGAGCCCATGATGGCCGCCGTTTGCGTGAGCGACATCTCCGCGGGAGAAGTGCCCGTCAAACTCACCTTGGAGATCCCGAAGTCGAGCACCTTGATGCTCGTCGTGCCGTCCGGGCGCGTGATGACGAAGAGATTGGCCGGCTTGAGATCGCGATGGATGATGCCGAGCGCATGCGCCTCCGCGATGGCTTCGCAAGCTTGCAGCACGTAATCGAGCGTGTTCTCGACGGTGAGCTGGCCATGCGCCTCGAGCTCGGCGGCCAGATCGCGGCCGTTCAAATATTCCATCACCATGTAGGGAAGGCCGTTTTCGAGCTTGCCGACGTCGATGACCCTCGCGACGTGCTCGCTCTCGATCTTGACGGCGGCTCGCGCTTCGCGGGCGAAGCGCTCCACCACTTCCATGCTCTCCATGGCCTCGGGAAGAAGAAACTTGAGCGCGACGCGTTGATCGAGCTCGACGTGCATCGCGGCCACGACGACCCCCATGCCGCCTCTGCCGAGGACCCGTTCGACCCTGTACTTGTCGGCGAGCATGGTTCCTTCGGCGACGGGGACGCCCGGACTCGCCGAGGGCAGGGTGCTCCGCACCAGAGCCGGTGCATGAGCCATCAGCTCCTTCTTCGTCAGCTTGTCGTCCAAAAGGCGGCCCCAACGAGCTAGCGGAGGTTTGGCGCGTCAACTTGAGCCGAACGTTCACGATACTCGGCTAAGCGATGGCAACCTCGTGACCGTGGTGATGTAAGAGTCCGACATTCGGCCCGCTCGCCGCACATGTGCGTCGACGGCACCGACTCATCCATCGACGTGGCAAGCGGTTGCCACGCGCGGCCTCGACTTCGACGGCGTCGGCAACCACGAATTCGATCGCGGGCTGGCGGAGCTCGTGCGCTTGTCCTTTTCCGTTTCTCGCTGCCAACGTGCAAAACGACGAGACCAAGATGACCGTGTGCGCTCCTTTACGCGGTGAAGAAGATCACCCTTCAGCAACAACCTCGTTACGGTCACGCTGACCGGTGCTCAGATCACGACGGCGCTCGAGCAACAGTTCTCTGCTGGCGTCGCGCGTATCCTATTGGCGTCAGCGGGATTCAACTATGCGCATACGTGGGATGCTGCCGCCAAGAGCGGTGCCATCGATGCAGCGAGTATCCGGCTCGACGGAAAGCCGCTCGATATACCTCTGTAGAAAAGACCTCGCGCGCCGCCGGCCGGTGATCGCATTTTTGGTAACGGCTGTGCGCCGTAGCGCCGTAGCTTCCGAATCGATAGTCAACACGTCACCCGATGTGTGCCGTGCGCGCGCGAATGTGTGGCGAAAAGGCGCACGCAAAAAGCGTCGCATTCAGCGGCAACGCTTTTTTGCGCGCGCGCGCCGCGTGCCGCAGCGAATCGTGTAGGATGAAAGTAGCGCCATTGGGGGCTCTGGCGGAAAGGGGCTATTGGGATCATGGACCGCAAGGCCGAATTCGAGGTCGTTCTGGACTTGGCCAATCGGACGCTGTTCACACGCATGACGGGACTCTTTTCGGAGACGGACATGCAGGCATGGGCAAAGCAGTACCACGCGGCAACCGACCGGTTTCAAGGCCGTAAGCACATGGTCATTGCCGACATGCGCGGCATGAAGACCGTTCATCCCAGCATCGCCAGCATCATGGGCGCCGAGATCGGATATGCGCGTGAGCACGGCGTGGTTCTCTGCGCGCATCTGTCGGATGACACGGTACAGCGCCTTCAAGCGCGCCGCGTCGCGCGGCAGAACTCGCCGGGCGACAACGTCACCGTCGACGTGAACTCGATTCAGGAAGCGCGCAAAGTCGTCGACGAAGCCAAAGACCGGATCGACGACGCTTCTTCGGCACGCAGCATTCGCCTCGTCGTTTAGCAGCGAAGACGAAGACGAAGACGAAGGCGAAGACGAAGGCGAAGGCGTGCCGTGGCACCGAGGCGGTCCGCGCCGCCTCGGTGTCGATCGACCTCGGCGCGCTGGTTAGGAACGCGCCTTCGCTCGCGAGCGGCGGCGCCATCGCGCGACGGTCCCCACCGCGGCGGCTGCCACCATTGCCGACAGTCCGCGCGGCGCCCCCTTGCCAGGCACGCGGCAACTGCAACCGGACTCGTCTCCGGCGGTCCCGCCGGCGGTCCCGCCGCCGGTGCTGCCACCGCTGCCGCCTGTACCAATGGGCGGGTCTGCATCGGAACCTCCGCCCGCATCGCTGGTTCCCGCGTCCGTCGAGCAGCCGCTGCTTGCTCCTCCCGCGCCTGCTCCGCCGTTGCCCGTGCTCCCTTTGCAGACCGGCGCCACGCAGTCCCACGCCGTTCCGTCGAGGCAGGTCGGTCCGTCGCCCGGGGTGGCGAAGGTAAGCTCGAACTTGGCCGTTTCGCCGAGCGAAACGATCTTGATGCCGACTCCCTGCGGCGTCGTCCATTCGGTTCCCGCCGGGAGAAGCGCTCCTTGCTGGTTTGCGGTGATGGGGTTGATGAGAAAATCCTCGGGGCAGTCGGGCCCGCCCCAGTCGCATTGCGACCAACCGCCCTTCTTGATGTCGGCGGCGTAGTGCACGAGCACCCCGTTCGTCTTGTCGATGCCGATAGGCGTCCGGTATTCGAGGTAATAGTAGTGATCGTAGTCTCCCGCCGCGGAGGGACCGGCCTTGATGCGGAGCACCTGTGGCCCGTCGCAGGGCAAGCTGATCGACCCGATGTCGTAGGTGCCGCTCTGCCCCACCGTGAGGACGTTGCAGCCGCTGAAGAAGTTCATCTGAATCCGCTCCCAGGCATTCAGATAGACGTTGTTGCCGCTCGCCATCGGCGTGAAGGGGCTTCCGTATTCGACGTAACCCGCGCACCTCGGAGCGGAGTTCGGCGTCTGGGTATTGGGGCAGAAGTGCTCGTGCGCGAGCCCCCAGTTGTGGCCGATCTCCTGCACCATGACCCCTTCGCTGTCGCCTTTGACGTAGCTCCATGGATTATATTGCCCGCGCAAGCCGTCTGTGCGGATGGGGGTATGACCATCGAGCCCGAAGCCGCCCCAGCTGCAGGAAGTGAAGCTCGAGCCGAGGAGAAACTGGATCTGATCGAATTGTGTCGTATCGATGCCCGCGGCCTGCATGGCGGCGACGCCGTTCTTGCCGATGTTGGCATAGAAGCTTCCACCGCAGTCGTTCGGGATCACCAGCGGACCGAAAACCTGCCACTCCGTCGTCCAGCGACCGTAGGAGCTCACTTCCAACACCGGCTTGATGAAGTCTTCACGCGTGATGCGGGCATCGAGCATTTCTTTCGAATACGCCGCCGACACCGAGACGAACGCCGCCCTGATGGGCGGCATGAGCGGCGGAGGATCGATGAGTCCCGATCGCTGCGTGCCGATGCCCTCCTTTTCGAGCGCCTTGGCGACCTTGAGTCGTTCGACATGAATGCCGTCCGCGCGCTGTGAACCCCAGACGAAGATCTCCGAGCCGGTGGGCGCCGCTGGCCTTTCAGAAAACTTCAACGACACCAAACTTCCGTCTTTGCGCTGCAGTGCATAAACCTTTTCGCTCCGGTCCTCGTCGAAATAATCCGCCGTCCCGGAGCGCAGGATTCCTCGAAGAGCGCCAGGCTCTGCGGGATCCGTGTCCGCTTCCGCAGCCGGATCGGAACAAGATGAAAGCAAGAGTCCGAACGCGATCGCTCCGGACCAACACGCAATGCGACTAGCTTCACGCATGGGAAGTCTCCTTCGTAGCCACGAGCAGCTTGCCCGCCCGCGGGGACCATCGTGCGAAGAGGCAGGTCGTGTCAAGGAGAAGCGCGACGAGAAGCGTCCTTCTTTCGTCGCGTCATTGCGGATCGTCGCGTCAATTGGGACGTCTTCGTCGTCGACGGCGGCGCGTGCAACGGCTCCCATCGGTACGAGCCGCGACGCGCGTCGACGACGCACCGCGTCCGACTTGCACGGCAACTGCAGCCATCGCCGGCGATCGCTGACGCAATCGCCGCGAACGACGCGAACTCTCACCGACCGGTGAGGCACCACCGCTCCCTCCGTGCCGCGCTTTACAGCACCAGCGCCACGGCCCGCGCCGGACGCACGCCGAGCCGCCCGCCATGCTGCCGCCGGTCCTGCCCTTCGACCATCTTCTGGGTTGCGCTGGTCATCTCCCGTTGGCGCGTCCGGCGATGCGCCGCTCCCACATCCTCTTAACGATGGTCGACGAAGCGCTCAATCTACGCTCGGGTGTCGGCCCTACGATCGCAAGAGCCAGGTGCTCCGCGGAAACGTCAACTCTTCACGATGTACTCGCTCATCAGCGCCGAATCGATCTTGTCCCGATCGAGGAACTGATCGACGTCCTTCATCCCGCGCTTCATGTTGGCGGCCTTGCCGCGGAAGAGGCGCTCCATGTCGAGCACGTCCTCGATCTCGCGGAAACGCTCTTCCACGATGCCGCGGTAAGGTCGGGCGCCCGGTGTGAGCGGACGCGCCACGGCGTTGCGGATGTAGCGCCAGAGGGGGTGGATCTCGAACGAGAGCGGCGTGTGCGAGCCGTGCCAGTGCCCGAAGAACTGCTCGTCGGTGAGCCGGTCTGGCTTGACGAAAGCGGTGAACAGCGTGACGCCCGGACTCTTTTCGCCGTCACGCCACTTCCGATCCGTGTACTGGAGCGGCACCGACTCGGTGACCAGGTAGCCCCAGAGTCTTTCGCTCAGCGGAGCAAGGGTCTCTTCGATGCTACGCCGCGCATCGAGCGAATCGAGCCAGCACGAGACCGACGCCGCGATCGTTAGCCCCTCGCCGATGACGAGCGGACTGTCCGTTGTCGCGTCCCCGAGATCGGCGACGTTGATGGTGAGCGAGTGAGCGCCACCCGCGAGGAGGCGCGGACTCGCTTGCGCCAAGAGGACGTCGCGAAAGCCCTCTATCGAGTCGGCAGCGCGTTTCCAGCACAAGTAGACGAGTTTTTCCATCGATTTTCCATCCCGTGAAGAAAGTGAAACACGTTTCACTGGCGGGAATCAAGGAAGAACTCCTCCGCCGGCTCGTGGGCGATTCGCCGCAGGTGTCCTCGCCGGCGACGGTGATGCTCAGAAGGAGCCGAAGACGACGAGGGAGCGCGCTCCGCCTTCGCCGAGAACATCGGCCGAAATGTGAACACGAGGCTTGGACGACGTGACGTTCGCTCGCTCGTCGCTCGCCTTCGACGGCGCCGTCACCCAGAGAACGATGCTCCCGGCAACGGCGACGAGGCCCCCGGCCACGAGATAGGTCGCCGTGTTGGCCTTTGCCCTCGCATTGACACGCTGTTCGTACCCAGGCGCCTCGCATTGGTTGCCGATACAGGGAGATGCACTGTCGTACATCGACTTCGCGCGCGAGGCGTAGTAGCCGCCGACACCGGTGACCGCGAGCCCGGCCGTGCCGGCGAGGAGCGCGGCCACACGCTGCGCTCCGAAGCCGCCCCCGCTCGGGGGCGTGCGTTCCGCTGGTTGCTCGGGCCTCCCGACGGGCGCCGGCGCGACACTTTTCGGCGCGACGCTCGCGGCGGCCGCGGCCGCCGTTCCATCCGATTCGAGCTGCGGCACGTTGACGGTCAACGATTTGGACGGCTCGGCCACGACGCGGGTTCGCCAAGGTTTGCGGCGCGGAGCCGACGCTTCGAAAACGTGCTCGCCCGGATCGATCGCAACCGACATTCCCCAGAGCGCGCGCGGCACGACGGCGCCGTCGCGGCGGACTTCGAGGTCCGGCATCGTTTCCGCACCGGCGACCGCGATCGTCGACATCGGGAGCTTCTTCTCCAAGGCATCGGCGGCGACGCGCGCGTTTTTCTCGCGCGCGGGTTGGTGAGCCGCGCGCGCGGCAGCGGCCGCTTCACGGTAGGTGGACCAGGCGCTCGCGGTATGCCCTAGCTTCTCATAACAACGACCGAGATTGAGGAGCGTGCCGACGCCCGGATCGAGCCGCTGACTTTCCGCGAGGGCCTTGCACGCATCGGCATATTTCCCGTCCGCAAGCAGCTTGCGAGCGTTGATGAAGAGGGTCTCGGCCGCCACTTTATCGGCCGCCGATTGGGCGCTTGCCGAACGCGGTGAGAACATGCAAAAAGTGACACTCACCGCGACGAGCCAAACGACGATGTGGAATTTCATGAACCTTCTACCTTGCGGATCCTGGCCGAGGCTCGGCGATATGCGATGGAATCCACGATTCATTGACGGTCGACGCCAAACCCGGCTTGGTGAGCGAGGCACGCGTTGCAATACATTCCGCCGTTGCAACCGCGAACGCCGGGGCAATCGGTGGGACAACTCCGCGGCCTGGGTTGGCAATACCCGATGGTAGAAAGTCCACACCTCAGGTAGTCCGGCCCGTCGCAGAACTCGGTCGACGAGCACACAACGCCTGCAATTCCGCCGCACGTTTGGTAGAGGTAGCAGCCCTCGGTCGTGCAGACCTGCAAATCAGGCACGCAGGCGCCGCAGCTGCCGTTGATGCCGCAGTTGTCGTTGTCTTGCCTTTCGAAGGGCAGGCAGGTGTCGTTGTTTTGGCAGCAGCCGAGTTCACCGCACGACGAAGCGGTGCAAATGCACGACGCCCCGTTGCACGTGAGCCCGGTGGCGCAAGCGGTGCACGTCGTTCCTCGACCGCAGACCGCGGTGCCCGAGCCTGTCGTGCGGCAAAGCTCCGTGCCCGGCTCGCAGCAACCACCGGGACACAACGCCGTGTCGCACTTGCACTCACCGCTCGTGCACCGTTGCGCATTCTGGCAGCCGTGGCATGTCTCGCCGCCTTTGCCGCAGAGGGTCGTGTTCTGGCTCGCATAGGGGCGGCAGACGTTCCCTTCACAACACCCACCGAGACAGGTGGCAGGCGTACACTCGCATTGCCCGTTGGTCGTGTTGCATCGCGTCCCGGCGGGACATTTGGCGCACGTGCCACTGACGCCGCACGCGTCGTTGTTCTGCTGACCGTAAGGAAGGCAGCCGGCTCCGCTGCAGCATCCCCCCGCACAGGAGTTTGCTGTGCAGATGCACGACGCGCCGTCGCACGTTTGGCCGGTGCCGCATTTGGTGCACGGGCTGCCTCCTCCGCCGCACGTGTTGTTGCCGCTGGTTTGGCAAATTTTGTTCGTGTCGCAGCAGCCGTTGCATGACGAGGTCGTGTCACAGATGCAGTCGTTGCCGTTGCAGCGCTGGCCGGGGCTGCAGGTCGAACATTGCTCGCCCCCCGCGCCACAGGCGGAAACCCCGCCGCCAACGACGCAGATGTCGGTTCCCTTGCAGCAGCCGTTGGCGCACGAGGTCGTGGTGCATTTGCACAGACCGGCGCTGCATTCGAGTCCCGCCTCGCACTTCTTGCACGTCAATCCGCCGGTGCCGCACGCGGCGTTGCTGCCCGCCTCCTGGCAAATGCCGTTCTCGTCACAACACCCGTTGGGACAAGAGTTGGGCGTGCACGCGCACTTGCCCTGAGCGTTGCACTCCTGTTTTGGCTCGCACTTGACGCACGTGCCGCCGCCGGCTCCGCAGCTCGCTGCGGTCGGTGTGGTGTTGCAGGTACCTTCGGCGCAGCATCCCGCGCAGGCCCCTCCCCCGCAGCTGCAGGCGCCGCTCGCGCAGCTTTGTCCGGTCGCGCACGTGCCGCAGGCGTTGCCGCCCGAGCCGCAAGCCATCGTCGTTTGATCGCCCGGCAGGACGCATTTCTTTCCGTCGCAACAGCCCGTCGGACAAGATGTCGGGGTGCACTCGCAAACACCTGCCGCGCTGCACGCTTGACCAGCGGGGCATGCGCCACAAGCAACGCCGCCGGAGCCACACTTGTCCTTGTTTTGACCTGGGTAGCGGACGCATGCGCCGGCGGTTTCGCAACAGCCGTCCGGACAGGAAGCAGCCGTGCAGACGCACTTGCCCTCTGCGCTGCAGACCTGCCCGTCGCTACAGGCGAGACATGCCGTTCCAGGCGCGCCGCATGCCATGTCCGACGGGGTCACGCACGCGCCGGAACTCGTACAGCATCCCGTCGTGCACGTGCTCCCACACGAGCAAGCTCCCTGATTGCACTCTTGACCGGTTGCGCAAGTGTTGCAGCGCGCACCGCCGGTTCCACACGCACCCGGCGAAGGCGTCGTGACGCATTGATCGTTCGAGTCGCAACAACCGGTCGGACACGAGGTCGGATTGCAGCGGCTCCCATCAGGAGGTCCGTCGTTGCCGATGACGACGTCCGGAGGGGTCGTGTCCACGCTGAGGTCGAACCGCGCGTCGGCGCCGTCGGTGCGATCGTCGCGCTGATCGACGGAAACGTCCGAACCGCCGTCGATGGTGCGCGCGTCGATATCGACATTGGCGCCGTCTTGGTTGGCGCCGTCTCGGCCGTTGGCTCCATCTTGGCCCGAGCTGCCGCCCCTACCGTCTTGCTTCGGAGCGTCGAAGCCGCCTTCGAACCCCGGCGCACCGCCCGAGTTCGAGGCATCGCCATCACGAGGCTCGATGAGCTCCGGTTCATCGAGACCGAGCAAATTGGCACACGAGACCGAGCTTGCCGCAGCTGCGCAGAGGATCAACGTTGCGACACGTAGGTTGGACGCTCTCATCGGCAGAAACCTCGGAGAAGGCTGATTTTGTTGGAAATCCCGAGCTGCAACGACTGCGTGCGCCGGACGTGCTTTGGATAGGATGATTACAATAGTCACACTTCCCTACATTGAGCCAGTCCTTTCACTTTACAAATTGATTGCACCTTCGTTCATCCTCGTAGCTCGCGACTGACGCGAACGTCGTCGGATCGAACGGATCGTCGTTCCATGCCTCCTTCGGCCAAGAGACGAACCAAGCGCAAACTCGCGCCGCGCGCGATTGCCGGAGAAATCGGCATCACCATTCAAGTTGCATGGCCGACGCGGGGGGGTCGGGGAGAGCCGGGGTTATCCGCCCGATTTGCGTTCGATCAAGGTCGACGTCATGAGCCGCACGCCGGCTCGCTCTTTGTAGAAGAGGACCGGCGGGCCGGCGTACCCGTTGGCGAAGTAAAATCGCATCGTATCGCCGTCCGGCGCTTGCACCGTGTAGACCATCACCTCGAACTTTCCGGCCGGCACCTCGATGGTCCCCGGGTGGACGGTCAGGGCCGACTGCGGAAATTCGCCGTGGCGCCGCAGTTCGTCCCAGGCCGCGCGATCGACGCTCGGCGGCGTCGTTTCTCGTCCGCCTTCGTCGAGCAGCCGGTTCCGTACCTCGGCCTTTTCGGCGGAGCCGCCGCTCGTAAACTCCATCACCCTGATTTGCATCGGCTGGCCGGCGGTTTCGACCTTGTACCGGTACACGGTGCCCGGTGGGTTGGCAGCGCGGATCTGTTCGGCGGTGTACGGCGGAGGGGCCATTTTCTGAGCGCATCCGGCGAGCGCCAAAAGAGGCCACCATGCGGCAAGAATCGCCACGAAGAGCGAGGGCTTCATAGGGGCGAGCTTACCTCAAGCATCGCCCAGGTCGGCATGGAACGCGGGACCAAGGGACCGTTCATTGCTGGCAGCTTGGCGCGGCATCCAGACGAGCGGAGCGCGGGGGCCGCGCGCTTGGTCGTTAGTCGCTGGCTTCGCCGGGTGCGTCGCGACTCGCTTCGACGTTGGTTCTCGGCCCGTCCGGCGCGCTCGCGTCGGACGGCGTTTGACTCACCCGAATCAAACCGTACGTCGACAGGTGGGTCGTCTGGGCCGTCACGACCATCATCGCCGCATCGACGACCGTCGTCGGCAGCGGTGACCACGTCGATCCCACCGCCAGCGCCATGCGAAGCTCGGCGGGGACGGCCGGGGCAATGTCGGCCGTCTGGTAACGGTACACCAGCGTCGCCGGCACGGCGAACGTCGTGCCCGAGGGACGCACCTCGAAGACAGGGCCGAGCGCGCCGGCCGGCCACGCTTCGCCGAGCTCGACCGTCAAGTGAACCCGAAACGCGAGTGCACCGGCGGGCACTTCGAGCGTGAGGCGGCGATCGGGCGAGACGATGATGCCGCCGTCCGGCCCGATCGAGTCGACTCGAGTCGGCGTGCAGCGGGCGCTGATGCAGTCGTAGCCCACAGGGCAGTCGGCGCCGACGCGGCACTCGCAGGTGCACGATCCGCTCCTGCAGATCAGCCCCCCGGGGCAATCCGAGTTGAACGCGCACGCGATACCGGACCCTGCATCGACTTCGGGGCAGAGGGGAATCAGGCAGCGGTTCTGTACGCACTGCCTGCCCTCCGAGCAGTCGACCGACGACAAGCACTCGAGCTGGCAAAGACCCACGCGGCACACGAGCCGCTCGGGGCACTCGGTGTTGTAGGTGCACGGCTGCCCGGAGGAAGGGCCCGCGTCCTTCGCCACGACAGGCAATCCGCCGTCGCGAAGCTCGGTCGGTTCGGCGCAGGTCCCCGAAACGCACAGCTGATCCTTCAGGCAATCGGCCTCGCCCTGGCATTGATCACGGCACTCGGCGTCGGTGCCGCATTTTTGCCCCTCGGGGCATTCGGAATTGTAGAGGCAGGACCGTTCTTCCTCGAGCTGGCACACGTGCAGAGGTCCGTCGCTGCCGACACAGCGCAGTCCGGCCGGGCAGTCGCGCGTCGACTCGCACGCGTTGTGACATCGCTGGAACGCACAGACGAGCGGCGCGGCGCAGTCCGAATTGATGAGACATCCCTGCGCCAAACGTGCGAGCGGCGGATCGTCGTTCGTACAAGCGACGGCGAGCGTCGCCAGAAGGAACGACGCCAAAAGCCATCGCCCTACGACCGCGCGAAAATCGAACCTTGCTCTCAATGGGCCTCCCATACCTAGCAATACGCTGTCAGATGCCCGCCCTCACGGGTGCTCGGCAATCAGCTTGAAGTCACTTCCGATCATGTACGCACCGCACCCTTTTGCCGTGTCGACGCTGACGGTGAGGAAGCCATGTTCGCCCCTCGCGACATCCGTGAGCTCGGCCGCGTCGGGGCGCCGGCCGCACAGGTTGGCGTCGAGGTCCGCGCTGCACGCGACTTCTTTCGCGCCGAGCGCGACGCATTGGCCCGTGGTCGCGTTGTAGGTCATCGAGCCGAGCACGGCCGAAAGCACGGTGTCCGACGTGGTCTCGGGACTGCACGTCGTGAAATGCAGGGAATGGTTGGGACACTTGAAGACCGCGTAATTGTCGTCTTCCTCGTGCGTCGAGCACGTCGGCGCGCTGTGGTTGCCGTGCGAGCACGTGTTGCCCGCGAGGAACGTGAGCTGCTGCGTCGGTGTCATCACGCCCTGCTGCACGCACTCGAGCGGCACATGGTGGTACGTGAGGGTCCACTTGCCCGCGCCGGCGAGGCTGCGCACCGCCACGAAATACTGTCCAGGAGAAAGTGGCTTGCCGCCCAGCGTCCGGCTGGTGACGACGGGAAAACGCGCACGCCCGCAGAGCTCGCCGCCGCCGCCCGCGTCGCACGCGAGCAACTGCCCGGTTCCTTCCGGCGGGGGACAGGCGCCGGAATACATTTCGATGCTCACGGGAGCTTCTTTGGCCGGTGAGGCGCTGTCGAGCGCCGCGAGGTAAACGAACTCCGAGCCTTTCAGCGTGAAGGTGTAGAAGACCTCCGGACCCTTGGTCGAGCACGCTTCCGTCGTGTCTTGTCGGGCGCTGCTGGTGAGTTCGACGGCGTACGTTCCGCCATTGGTGATATCGACGGCGCCCTTGCACAGATCGTTGGCCGGCGGGCAGTCGGGGTCGTTGCTGCTGCTGCACGTCGTCGGGCACCAGCCGTCCGCTTGGCAAGGGCGCGGCGTCGAGATGCAGATCTCGTCGCATGACCCGGCGGTGCCGGCGTCGAACTTGCGGACGTTGTTGGCGTCGTCCACACACGTGACCGCGGTCGGGCAGTTGCCGTCGCACGTTTCCGGGGGCTCGATCACGCCGTTGCCGCACACGGGCGCGCAATCATTGTCGGTCGTCGCGTTGCACCCCGTCGAAGGGCAGCAACCGTCGCCGTTGACGCATCTCGTTTGCGTACCGGTGTCGACGCACGCGGCTTGGCACGTACCGCCGTTCGAGAGCGTACGAAGCGTGCACGCCACTTGAGGACAGGCCGCGGGGCAGTTGCCGTCGCAAAGCTCGCCGGCCTCGACGACGCCGTTGCCGCACACGGGCGCGCAGTCGTTATCGCCGAGCGAATTGCATGCCGTCGGGCAGCACGCGTCGTTGTTCACGCATCTCGTCTGGGCGCCGGCGCTCTCGCACGCGGCCGCGCAAGTTCCACCGTTGCGAAGGCTCTGCAGGGTGCACCCCAATTGCGGACACGACGTCGGACACGACGACAGCGGATCGCACGTCTCCCCCGTTTCGACCGTGCCGTTGCCGCACATCGCGGGACAATCGCCGTCACTGTTGCCCGTCGACGTGTTGCAACCCGGCGGACAGCAACCGTCCACCCTCCGGCCGCTGCACGCCAGCTGCGTCGTGGAGCAGCGCGCGTTGCAGGTAGCGGGTGAGCCAGTCAACGTCTTCACTTCCCAACATTGCCCCGGCGTACACGCCGTCGGACACGAAGACGGCGGATCGCACGTCTCTCCCGCGGTAGGGTCGACGACCCCGTCCCCACAACCGGCGCAGTCCGAGTCGTTGCCGGCGGTGCAACCAGCAGGGCAGCATCGGTCGTTGCCGGCGGCGGAACAAGTCTTGGCCGCATGGCCGCAGACGACGTCGCACGTGGCAGCGCTACCCGTTTGCATATCGGCCGTACAATCGTCTTGATCGTCGCACACAGGACACGAGCCCGGCGGATCGCACGTCTCCCCCGCTTCCACGCGTCCGTTGCCGCAGCCCGAGCAATCGGCGTCGTTCATGGCGGTGCAGTTGGCTGGGCAACAGCCGTCGCCGGTCACGCAGGTGCTGACGTTGCCCGCGTCGACGCACTGGCGCTGGCACAACGTACCTTGCATCGCCCGGAGCATGCAGCCCATATTCGGACACGACGTCGGGCAACT
>Ga0193706_1000242_pt1 | contig 36086 bp, 27 predicted proteins | sample U3c1metaG_FD_160130 | JGI IMG/M metagenome (GOLD analysis project Ga0193706, IMG submission 160130) | Soil microbial communities from a riparian zone of the East river system, Colorado, United States - U3c1 | ecosystem: Environmental > Terrestrial > Soil > Riparian zone | place: USA: East River... | reverse complement strand
CGCGAGACCGGTGTCGCACGCGTGCTCGATGTCGACGGGAGGCGGCGGAGCCACGTCACCCACTCCGCCGTCATGGATGACGGCGTCGGCGACCGCACCATCGGCGGCTTCCCCGTCCCCCGCGTCTGGGTCGGATTGCACGGCATCGACGACGCGCAGGTCCCCTGGGAGCCCGTCACTCCCCGCTGCACCGTCCCAGATGCCACCCTCGATCGACACGTCGTCGCGGGAGGCGTCGATGCCGGCACCGTCCGCGTGGTCAGCGGTTCCAACGATGTCCACGGTAGCGTCGACGTCGGGTCGCGCCGCTCCTTCGTTGGTGTCGTTGCAGGCCGCCGCCAGGGCGCACGCCAGCACGAACGATGGAAGGTGGTCCTCGAGTTGGCTCGCCATTACCGCTCCGTGCGTTCACGGGGAACCTGCCCCGGGTACCACGGTCACGAGACGGGATCACCATGAAAGTGACTCATACATGAGTCACTATACAGACCTCCCCGCTCCCCCACGAGGATGTCTATGCTCGGGGCTGTGACTGCCCGATTCCTTCGTTCGACCCGAATGGCGCAAGCTCTCTGCATCTTCGCTTTGACGGCTTGTGGAGGGAGCGACCCTGTGGTGCCTTCCGAGCGCGTCATCGAACCGCCGAAGCTCACGTCGCGTCGTCTGGTGACCCGCGGCGGCGCGCTCGTGGACGAGCTGGGGCGCAGGGTGATCCTGCGCGGGCTGAACGTGGGGGGTCGCAGCAAAATGCCCCCCTTCGTTCCTTTCGAGATTGATAGCAGCGCCGATGTCGCCGGCCGAGCCGAGACGCTCATGGCTGCCGTACGCAAGCTAGGCTCGAACGGTGTTCGCCTCACGCTGTCGTGGGAGGCCTTCGAGCCGCAGCGCGGCGCCTACGACAGCGAGTACATGAGCCGCTACCGCGCCTTGCTCGACGCCGCCGATCATGCCGGTCTCGCCGTCATCATCGACTTCCATCAGGACGTCTTCCAAGCCGCCTTTTGCGGCGATGGGTTTCCGGAGTGGGCCCTGGGTGACATCGCGCATGGCGCGCCGCACTACGACTGCCTAGGGTTCGCGTGGTCGCTGCCGTACTTCGACACCATGAGCGATGTCAGTCGCGCCTTCGACGGACTTTGGAACAATCGCGACGGCTTGCTCGACGCGTTGGTGGGTATGTGGGGCCGCGTGGCGCGCGAGGTCGGGCGGCATCCGGCCGTCGCCGCCTTCGAGGTGATCAACGAACCCGGTCCCGGTTCGCAGACTCCAGAGATGGCGGGAGCGAGCATCCTGCCGCCGCTCTATGATCGCGTGGCCGCGGCTATCGAAGCGGAGGTAGGACCTGCCGCCGTGCTGGGCGACGAACCGATTGCGACCATCAACTTGGGGCGCCTCGCTCGGCCGAACCACCCGCGCTTCACCTACGGGCCGCATTTTTACGACATCCTCACGACCATCGGTTCCCCGCTCGATCCCGATCGGGTCCGCACCGAGGTCTCCGAGGTCTTGTCGCGCGCCGAAGCGTGGGGCGTCCCGGTCGTGATCGGCGAGTACGGCGCGCCCAACTCGATAGCGCAGAGGGCAGAGTTTTCGAGTGCCGTGCTCGATTCCGCCGACGCGCGCCGCGCCTCGGCGATGGCCTGGGAAGCATCGGTGTCCGACGTACTCTGGAACCACGAGGACTTCTCCGTGTTCACGAGCGACGGAGCGGAACGCGCTTGGGGCGCCGCCCTGGACCGCCCGGTAGCGCGCGCCATCGACGGTACGATCATCGACCTCGGTTGGGACGCAGCGGGCAAACGATTCACGCTTTCGGTCGAAGGGGAAGGCGACAAGGTGTCGGAGGTCTACCTGCCGGCGCGTCACCTCGGTGCGATGCCGAAGATCACGGTGACCGGTGCGCGCTCTCGCTGGATGACGGAAACGAGCGTGTTGCTGATCGCCGCCGAGCGCGGCGCGTCGTGGTCACTGACCGCCGAAGCAACGCCCCTCACGCGGTGAGGGGCGGGGGGAGAAACGTCACGATCTCGGCGCTGCGTTCACAGCGTGAAGCGCATGTCGCGCACGAGAGCGCCGGGCACCCAGGCGCAGCCGGTCGATCGCTGATAATAGGTGTCGTTGTCGAGAATGAAGTCGCGCTCGCGCGTCAGGCCGAGCAAGTTCTCGCCCAGCATGCGGTAGATGGTCTCGTCGAAGCGCATGACGTTGAGCGGCGCCACGACGCGCCCGTTCTCCACCCATAGCGTCGCGAAGCGCGTCATACCGGTGATGCGCCCCGCCGGCCGATCCGAATAGTTCAAGTAGTGGAGGTGGTTGACGAAGATGCCGGTGTCGAGCCGTGCCGTCGCCTCTTCGGCAGGTACGTCCCCCGGTGCAAAGTCCAAAGCTTGCGGCATCTCGTCGTCGCGAGCGCCATTGGTGGGGACGCCGTACTCTTTGGCCGACCGCGGCGAGCAGAGACAGCCTACGTATTTCCCATCCTTGATGAGCTCGACCTGGGGCGGCTTCAAGAACCCCGCCGAACCGAAGGCGGGCCCCGTGCTCTCTTTCGTGTTTTCGACGAGGCTGACCCGCTCGTCGAGGCGCGCGTCGCCGGTCAGCATCTTGAGAAACACGGTTTGTTTGGTGCGATGGCTCTTCAGTCCGAAGCCGTTCCAGGAAAGGACGTTCAGGATCTCGGCCACCGCGGCGGGCGCGAGGTAAACGCGGTACGTGCCCGGCTCGACGGTCTTGGGCGGTCGACCGATGACTTCCAGATCGACCAATGCCGTCTGCAGGCGCATCGTGAAATCGTCGTCGCTCCACGTCTCGCCGGCGTAGCCGCATTTGACGGCCTTGTCGGCGCGCAGATGGAGGCTGAAGTCGAGGTGAAAGCTCGCTCGTTCGAACCAGCTCCTCTGGCCGAACGAGCTGCCGAATCCGCGATAGACGCGGCCGGCGGCATAGATGCCGACGAAGTCGAGCCCCCGCGCGCGATCGAGCACGCGCGCCGTCACCTCGGCGGCGTCGGGCAAGGCGTCCTTGCCAGCCAACTCGGTCGTTTCCGACGACTGGTTGTAGAGAAGGAAGGGATCGTCGGGCACGTGGGGGAGCGCGGCGCGCAGCGTCTCCATCAATGCGTCCATGCGCTGCCGATCGACGGTCGCGTCCCCGGAGACGCCGACGGTGCCGCTTGCATGTCGCTGATCGCGGATGAGGTCGACAGAGAGCGTGCGCTGGCTCACGCTGCCCGGCTGGCGCACTTTGCCCTGGTTCATGCGGACGAAATCGGAGTTTTCGCCCTGAAACCAGGCGGTGAACACTTCGCCGGGAGCGAGCCGTGTCCGCAAATGGTCGATCGCAGCATCGAAGCAAGCGCGCATCATTCACCCCCGAAGACGTCGACCCGATCGAAGCGACAAACGGGCGAAGCGTGTCCGACGTGGACGACTTGATTCGGTTCCCCTTTGCCGCAAAAGGGGGTCCCCAGCACCTCCATGGTCGACGCGTCCCCCACCGCCGAGAGACTTCGCCAGAAGGTGGCCGACACACCGCGGTAGTTGGCGTTCTTGACGACGGCGCCGAGCTTGCCATTCTCGATGAGCTGCGCTTTCTCACATCCGAACTGAAACTTGTTGCGCGAGTCGTCGATGGACCACGAGCAATTGGTGGTCATGACGATCCCTTTCTCCACGCCGCCGACGATGGCGTCGAAGCTGGAATCGCCCGGCTCGACGTTGAGGTTCGCCATGCGATCGATGGGGGGGCGGTTCCAGCTCGTCGCGCGCGCGTTGGCGGTTCCCTCGAGCTTGGCCCGCGCCTGAGAAAAGACGCTGCCGAGTGGACGCTCGAGAACGCCGCCGCGAATGACGTAGGTCTTTTCCGCGGGCACGCCGTCGTCGTCGAAAGCGTAGCTGGCCTGCTGTTCGCTACGCGAGGGGTCGAAGGCGACGTTGAGAAGCGAAGAGCCGTATTGGTACGCGCCGAACATGTCGAGCGTGACGAAGCTGGTGCCGGCGTAGTTACGTTCGTCGCCGAGGATCCGATCGAGCTCGAGGGGGTGTCCGATCGATTCGTGGATCTGGAGCATCATCTGGTCGGGCATGAGCACCAGATCGCGCGGACCGGTGGGGCAGTTCGGCGCGGTGAGCAGCTGCATGACTTCGACGGGGAGCACTTCGCACCAATGGCTCAATCGCGCGCGGTCCAGCACCTCCAGCCCTCCCTGCTGGCTGTGATCGAACATGCCGAGGCTGCGCGTCTGCGTTTCCACGCCCCGGTTGGCAGTGACCGACATGCGCGGCGCGACGAAGGCGATCTCCTGCATGACGCGCCCACCACCGTTCGTCGCGAGGAGCGTCGTTTGCTCGATGTGCCAGAGCGACGCTTCCCAGTCGACGATGTCCGCGTGGCCCTTGAGCCTGCGCGAATAGCCGGAGAGAAGTCCGATCTTGTCGCCCAGGCTCACGCCGTCCCAGCGCTTGGACACGGGCGTGCGATACGCGCCGCGCGGGTGCGGCATGACGATGGAACCGTAGTCGATGGCGCGCGGTGCCGTCTTGGCCGCCCAACCCCGCGCCCGGTCCACCGCGGCGCGCAGCCCGGCCTCGCTGAGGTCGCTGGTTGCGGCATAGCCGTAACCGCCGCCGTGCATGATCGTGATCATGGCCCCCATGTCGTGGTCGACCGCCACCGGCTGCACGACGTCCTGCCGCACGGCGATGCGCTCCGAGCGCTCTTCGACGACGCGTGCCGCGCAGTAGACGCAATCGCTCGCCCTGGGCAGGACCGATTCGAGCCGTCGGGCAATGATGTCGAGCATGGTTGACGCTCATCGTAGCCGGTTTCTCGCGTCACGGTGGGAGCTCGGCCACGTCGCGCTTGCGGGCGGAGCGCGAAACGAGCAAGCTCTGGTCCGTCGATGAAGGCGCCCTTGCCAGCCATGTCCGTCGCGCTGTTCGCGGGCGCGATGTCGTTGAGCCACTGCAGCGGCGCCGACGATGACCCCCATCCGACCGTCCCTCCCTCGTGCGTCGAAAATCTGAACGTCGACTGTACCGAGGTGCTCCTCAGCCCGCCGATTTACTCCAAAATCTTCCCCGGCATCATCGAACAGAAGTGCACCCTCGGTTCGAGCTGTCATTCGGCGGACGGCGGGATGGGCGGCCTGGTGCTGGCCAATGCCGACGACACCTACGATGCGCTTTTGGGTCTCGAGGGTGGCACCAAGCACGTTTTGCCGTTCGACCCCAAGTGCAGTTCGCTCATGGTGCGGCTCACATCGCTCGACTCCGCGTACGTCATGCCGAGGGGCAGCCCTCTTTCCGAAGCGGCCATCTGCGACTTCGTGCAATGGATCAAACTGGGGGCCAAGAAAGACTAGCGAGCGTTGCCTCTCCATCCGGGTGGCGCGATCCATCGTCGACCTCCGATGCACTAGGATGTGCGCGGCGTGGTCCGTTGTAGGCCTCGGAGCACCTTGACCCGGAGGGGGAGGGCGAGAGAAACTCGCTAGCGTGGGGGTCGGTTACGTCTCGGCTTTGACCCGTACGGGGAAACGAAAGTGGTCACCGTGAAGTAGGAGCGGTCGAGTCGTGAAACCGACGTTTCGGGTCAAACTGCTGCTGATTGTCGGGAGCTCCATGCTCGCGCTGGTGGCGGTGATTCTTGGTAGCGCCCTGAGCGGTCTGCGCCAGGGGCGCGACTTGGTGAACGTCGAACGGCGCATGGTGCCGCGGCTCCTCCTCGCTCCGCAGCTGGAAGCCGCGTTCGATAGGCTCGGGCGCCAAATGCAGGATGCGGTGGCGGCTCAGGACCGCGCCGCGCTCGAAGAGTCGCTGAGCGGCAGGAGCCACTTGTTCCAATTGATCGCTTCTGCGCAGGATGCGCTCGAGCCGCACGATGCCGCCGCGGTCCGCTGGAAGGTCCAGGACTATTACGACAAGGCCATGAGCGTTTCGCGCCGCCTCATCGCCGGGGAGACGGGCGAGACGATCGTCGTCGACATGAAGCGGATGCAGGAAATGCAGCAAGAGGCCGTGCTCCTCATCCGCCGGGCAACGGGATTCAATCGCGACGAGCTCGGCGCCACCTTCGCTTCGGTCCACGCCGCCAACGATGGCGCCAACCAGTTCCGACTGGTCATTGGTCTCGTCGGTCTTGCTCTCGGGCTCGGACTTTCCCTGTGGGTGAGCCGCGGGATGTTGCGGGGGCTGGGGCACCTTTCGGACGGCTTTGCGCGCTTCGCGATGGGAGATTTTGGCCACGAGATCCCCTCCACGACGGAGGACGAGCTCGGTCGCGTCGCGCGCGAAGCCAACCAGATGGCGGCCAGCCTCAAACTGCTCAACGAACATCGCGACAAGAGCGATTGGTTGCGCGAGGGACAATCCGGTCTTTCCGACCAACTGCGCGGAGAGCTCGACCCGACCGCGGTCGCCACCCGGGCGCTGTGGTTTCTCGCGCGCTTCATCGACGCCCAAGTGGGGGCCGTTTACGTGAACGATGACGACGGTACCCTGCGTCTTTCCGCGCACTACGCGTTGGCGGGAGAAGCGCCTTGGACTGCGGCCGATACTGGCGCCAAGCCGAGGGCGAGCTTCGTTCGAGGCGAAGGACTCGTCGGTCAAGCGGCGCTGCGCGAAGACATCATGGTCGTCGACAGTCCACCGGCGGGATACTTGAAAGTCCGATCGGGTCTGGGAGAGGCCGCGCCGCGAGCTCTCATTTTCGTCCCCCTGGTGCGTCCCGGGGGAACGACGGGCGTCATCGAGCTCGCTCTTTTCAAGCCGTGTACCGACGAGGTGCGCGAGCTTTTGACGTCCGTCCGATTGATGCTGGTCACCGCCTTCGAAGCCGCTCGATCCCAAGCGGCGCTGCGCGACCTTTTGGTGCAGACGCAAGAGCAAGCCGCGCGGCTGACGGCTCAAGAGGAAGAGCTTCGCTTGAACAACCAAGAGCTTCAAGTGCAGCAGGAGGAGCTGCGCAAGGCAAACGACGAGCTTTCGTCTCAGCGTCACGCGCTGAGCGAGAAAAATACGGAGCTCGACGAGACTCGCCGTCGGGTGCAGCAGAAGGCGGACGAGCTCGAACGCGTCAGCTCCTACAAATCCCAGTTTCTGGCCAACATGTCGCACGAGCTGCGGACGCCGCTCAACAGCATGCTCCTGCTCTCGCACCTCCTGGCCGACAACGAGACCGGCAATCTCACGTCGAAGCAGGTCGAGCACAGCAAGACCATCCATGGCGCCGGCCAGGACTTGCTGGCACTCATCAACCAAGTGCTGGACCTTTCCAAGATCGAGGCCGGCAAACAGGAGTACGACCTGGAGATGGTGCCCCTCGCGCACTTCGCCGAGCAAGCGCGCCGCGTCTTCACTCCGCTCGCGCACGAGAAGAAGCTCCGGTTCGTGGTGGAAGTGGCCGCCGCAATGCCGTCCACCATCTTCACCGATCGTCGCCGCGTGGACAGGATCCTCACCAACCTGCTCGGCAACGCCATCAAGTTCACCGATCACGGCGAGGTGTCACTCTGCATCCGCCGTCCTCTGCCGGACAGCGCATTTCAGCGTAGCGATCTGGTCGCCGAAGAGACGGTCGCCTTTGCCGTTTCCGATAGCGGCATCGGCATCCCGCTCGAGGCGCAGGCGCGGGTGTTCGCTCCTTTCGAGCAAGTCGAAGCGCGCAGCGACCGGCGCTACGCCGGAACGGGGCTCGGGCTGGCGATCGCGCGTGAGTCGGCGATGCTCTTGGGGGGGGAGCTGCAGCTGGTCAGCGCACCAGGAAATGGCAGTACGTTCACCTGCTGTCTACCCGAACGGCTCGCTGCGGGCGCGGAGAAAGAGGGCGGCAAAACGACGCATCCCCCGCACCTGGTCCCGCGCGTCGACGATGACCGCGCGGTGCTCAGACCGGAGGAGACGCACCTACTCGTCATCGAGGACGACCCGGTCTTGGCCGGGCAGCTCGTGGACATCATCCGCGCGCGAAAGCTGAAGGTCATCGTCACCGGCAGCGGCCGCGAAGGGATCGAGCTGGCGCAAAAACGCCGACCTCTCGGGATCATCCTCGATGTCAAACTGCCCGACGTCGACGGTTGGGAAGTCATGGAACGGCTGCAACGCGGCACCACGACCTGCTCGATCCCTGTCCATTTCGTATCGGGCGTGGACGCCCCCGAGCGGGGGTTGGCCATGGGGGCGGTCGGCTATTTGACGAAGCCCGCCAGCCGGGCCGAGCTGGCCGCGGCCATTCGCACGCTGACCCCCACATCGCTCCCCGGATCGCAGCGAATCTTGGTGGTGGAAGACAGCCTCATCGAGGGGGAGACCATCGTCGAGGTTCTGCACAACGAAGGACTCGAGGTGCGCCTCGCGCGGAGCGCCGGCGCTGCGCTCGAGGCGCTGAAGAGCGAGTCGTATGGCTGCATCGTTCTCGACCTCGGGTTGCCGGACATGGACGGGCTCGGCCTGCTCGAGACCATCGCCGAAAGGGCGGAGATCGCGATGCCACGGGTGATCGTGCATACCGGGCGAGCATTGACCCGCAAAGAGACGCGTCAACTGGAGCTCTACGCGGAAGCCGTCATCCTCAAGGATGGAAGCAGCGACGAGCGTCTGCTCGACGAGATTCGGCTCTTCGTGCGCCACGTGACCGAGAGCTTGCCGGCGGACCGGCAGCCGAAATCGAAGGACGAAGCGACGGCCGACGCTTCCCTGGAGGGGACCACCATTCTCCTGGCGGAAGACGACATGCGCACCGTGTACGCCATTTCCGCGCTCCTGCGCGGCAAGGGAGCAGAAGTGCTCGTTGCCGACAACGGGCGAGAAGCACTGGAGATGCTTGCCGACCATCCGGACGTGGGCGGCGTCTTGATGGACATCATGATGCCGGAGATGGACGGCTATGAAGCCATGCGGCGACTTCGCCAGGACGCTCGCTTCAGCGCCTTGCCCGTGATCGCCCTCACCGCCAAGGCCATGAAAGGAGAACGCGAAAGGTGCCTCGAGGCCGGCGCCAGCGATTACCTCACCAAACCGGTGGACAGCAAACGTTTGCTCTCCACCTTGCAGTCGTGGCTCCGGAAACGCGATACCAATGGCTCCGGACAAGTACATTGAGGAGATAGAGGTGCGTCTCGTGCTGGAGGCGATCAACGCCCGCTACGGGTACGACTTCCGCGACTATTCGCCGGATTCGATGCGCCGCCGCGTGCAAGCTGCGCTGGCCCGATCGGGCGCGGGCAACCTCGGTCTCATGCAGCACCGCCTCTTGACCGAGCCGGACTTCTTCGCGTCGCTCCTCGACGACCTCACCGTGCAGGTCAGCGAGATGTTCCGCGATCCCTCGTTTTATCGCATCTTCCGCGAGCAGGTGGTGCCCATGCTCCGCACCTACCCGCAGCTCAAGATCTGGCACGCCGGGTGCGCCGGCGGCGAGGAAGTCTATGCGACGGCGATTCTGCTCACCGAGGAGAACCTCTACGAGCGGACGCAGATCTATGCCACCGACATGAGCGGGCGTGCGGTGGAACAAGCGCGCGAGGGCATCTATTCAGCCGCGCAGGCGGATCTATTTTCCGACAACTATCGACAATCGGGGGGCAAGCATCGGCTCGCCGATTACTACTCCTCCGCTTACGGTCGTATCGCGGTGCACGACAAGTTGAAGCGAAACGTCGTCTTCTTTCAACACGACCTGGTTTCCGACTACGCGCTGGGAGAGATGCAGGTGGTGTTCTGCCGCAACGTGCTCATCTACTTCGGCGATAGCCTGCGCGCGCGCGTTCTCGGTGTGTTCGCGGACAGTCTCTGTCGCGGAGGCTTCCTTTGCCTGGGAGGGAGTGAATGCGTGTCGGCCGCGAGCGCCGACCTCTTTTGCGACTTCGCAGCTGCCGAGCGCATCTACCGGCGACGGGGGGCGTCGTGAACCGCGTCCCGGCACAGCCGTTGGGACCCGTGCCGGGGAGCTTGGCCGCCCAGCGCCCGTCGGTCCTCATCGTGGACGACGTGGAGGCGAACCTGGTAGCGCTGTGTGCACTGCTCGACGGACTCGGCTGCGAGGTGGTGGTCGCCAAGACCGGCAACGAGGCCTTGCGCCAGCTGCTCAAACGAGAGTTTGCCGTTCTCCTCCTGGACGTGCAGATGCCGGAAATGGACGGCTATGAAGTGGCTCATCACGCTCGCGAAAATCCAGCTACCCGTGACGTCCCCATCATTTTCCTGACCGCCGCGCACCACAGCGAGGACAACGTGCAGCGCGGATACGGCTCGGGTGCCGTGGATTTCCTCTTCAAACCGCTCGATCCCCATATCCTTCGCTCCAAGGTGCGCGTCTTCCTCGAGCTCTACCTGCAGCGTCGACAGATTGCCGACGCCAAAGCGGCGTTGGAACGAAGCAACGTCGAGCTGCGGCAGTTGGCCGATTCCAACGCCGCGCTGGCGGAGAAATTTCGCAGCGCCAACGAAGACCTCGCCAAGGCCTATCGCGAGCTGCAAGCGACGCAGGCGCAGCTCATCCAATCGGCCAAGATGGCCTCCCTCGGCGAGCTCGTCGCCGGCGTGGCGCACGAGATCAACAACCCCTTGTCGTTCGCGACGAGTCACCTCGACACCGCTCGTCGGATCTTGGAAAAGCTCGAGCCGGAATGCCGGCCCGCCCTCTCGGAGGCGAGCCAGCAAGGCTGGGAACGCGCCGGCAACCGCCTGCGCGAGATGACGACGGGGCTCGACCGCATCACTCAGCTCGTGATCAAGCTGCGTACGTTTTCGAGACTGGACGAAGGTGAGCAAAAGAAGGTCAGTATGCGAGAATGTGTGGAATCGGTGGTGATGATCCTGGGGCACCGCATGGGCGATCGAATTCGGGTGCACATGCAATTGGGAGAGCCCGACCAGATCGAGTGCTTTCCCGGTCTCTTGAACCAGGCGTTGCTCAATCTGGTATCGAATGCCATCGACGCCATCGACGGGCAGGGCGACGTCACCGTTGTGACGGGCGCCCAAGGGGGCACTTACGCGATCACGGTGAGCGACACCGGGCAGGGGATCCCGGACGAGCTCCGCGAACGCGTTCTCGAGCCATTCTTCACGACCAAGCCCGTTGGCCAGGGCACCGGGCTCGGGCTATCCATTACCTATTCGATCGTTCGCAAGCACGGCGGTACCCTTGAGCTCTCGCCTCGCGAGGGGGGCGGCACCGTGGCGGCGATTCGTCTACCAATGATCGGCACGGCGGGGAGGCAACATGCAAGTTGACGTCAAGGATCGCGTGTTGCTGGTGGATGACGAGCCTCAGATTCTCGTTGCCCTGGAAGACGTCCTCTCCGAGAAGTTCGTCGTTTTCAAGGCGGACTCCGGGGAAAGCGCGCTCAACGTCCTGGCGCGCGAGCGCAACATCGCCGTCGTCGTCACCGATCAGCGGATGCCGAGGATGACCGGTGACCAGCTCTTGGCGAGCCTGACGCCGTCCTTCGACGCCTCGCGCATCATGGTGACCGGTTTTGCCGACCTTTCCGCGGTCATTCGGGCCGTCAACGACGGGAGGATCTTCGCCTACGTCACCAAGCCTTGGAACCCGGACGATCTGCGGCTGAAGGTTGCCAAGGCGGCCGAGCATTTTCGGCTGGTGAAAGAGATCGAGTTCGAGCGGCAACTCTTGCACGACATGATGGACAACATCCCCGACGGCATCTACTTCAAGGGCCGCGATCTGCGATTTTTGCGGGCCAATCGGGCTTTCGCGTCCATCGTCGGTGCGGGGTCCGCCGAAGACCTGGTCGGTAAGCGCTCCGTCGACATCGCTCTTCCGCGACCGGACGTCCAAGCGACGGAGGGGGAGGAAATGCGTATCTTGCAGGAGGGCGTACCGGCCCTGGACGTGGTGCGCGAGTACCAGAACGGGCACGCCGGCCGCTGGTTCTCCGAAACCAAGGCTGCCATCCGCAACAAGGACGGCCAGATCATGGGATTGGTCGGGATTGCGCGCGACGTGACGGAACGGGTGGAGACCGCGCGAGCGCTGGAGTCGAGCGAGACTCGCTATCGAAAGCAGTCGCAAATCCTGAATTCGATCCTGGACAGCATGGGCGAAGGCGTGGTCGTCACCGATCCCGCCGGCCGATTCGTTCTCTTCAACCGGCAAGCGAAGACAATCCTCGGTGTCGGCATGCACGATGCGCTGCCCGTCAAATGGGCGGAGATCTACGGTACCTATCTTCCCGATCGCAAGACGCCGGTCGCTCCCGATCAGCACCCGCTCGTCCGCGCCATGAAAGGCGAAGAGGTGCGCGACATGGAGCTCTTCGTCAAGAACGAAGTCGGCTCCGGCGTCATGGTGGCGGTCACCGCCACGCCGCTCAAATACGAAGAGACGGGAGGGACGGGCGCCGTTGCGCTCGTTCGCGACGTGACCGAGCAACGCCGCCTCGAGGAGCAGCTCCTGCAAGCGCAAAAGATGGAGGCCATCGGACAGCTGGCCGGCGGCGTGGCTCATGACTTCAACAACCTCCTGCTGGTGATGCAGAGCTGCGCCGAGTTCGTTCTGCAAGACCTCCCCGAGGGCGACAAGAACCGCGAAGACATGGGCGAGATTTTGGCGGCGACGCGCCGGGCCAGCTCGCTCACCCGCCAGCTCCTCGCCTTCAGTCGCCGCCAAGCGAGCCAACCGAAAGCCCTCGATTTGAACGAGGTCGTAGCCAACGTCGAGGGCATGCTGCGCCGGCTCATCGGCGAGAACGTCGACTTGGTTACATCGCTCTCTCCCGCGCTCGGAATCGTGCGCGCCGACGCCGGCCAACTGGAGCAGGTCATCGTCAACCTGACGGTCAATGCGCGGGACGCGATGCCGGAGGGTGGCAAGCTGACCATCGAAACTTGCAACGTCGAGCTCACCGCCGAAGACGTGGCGATCTACCCCGGGGTTTCCAGCGGCGCCCATGTCGTGCTTTCCGTCAGCGACACCGGCACCGGCATCGACGCCGCCACCCAGAAACGCATTTTCGAACCGTTCTTCACCACCAAAGAGGTCGGTAAGGGCACCGGGCTCGGGCTCTCCACCGTCTACGGCATCGTGCAGCAGAGTGGCGGCCATCTCCGGGTGCAGAGCGAGCTCCAACATGGAACGTGTTTCAAGGTTTACTTGCCCCGGGTGGATGCCGTCACCGACATCGCCCAGCCCCGGCGGCCGCGCACGATACCCGTCAAAGGGGCGGGCACGATTCTTCTCGTCGAAGACGATGAGGCGGTCAGGCACGTGGCGGCGCGCATCCTGCGCGAAAATGGATACACGGTGCTCGAAACACGGCGTCCGAGCGAAGCCCTCAGCGTGTGCGCCGAGAGCAAGACCCCCATCGATCTTCTCCTCACCGACATCGTGATGCCGGAGACGAGCGGGCCGAAGCTGGCGGAAGAGCTCTCGGCCCGCTATCCGAGCCTCCGGGTTTTGTACATGTCGGGGTACTCGGGGGTAGCACCGACCTCCACCCGCTCCATCGCCGCCGACGCCGGATACATCGAGAAGCCCTTTGCCGCCAGCGCGCTCGCCGAAAAGGTGCGCCAGGCGATGCGCGGCAACGGCTAGCCTGGCCGGCGATCGGCGCGGGCGGCCAGCGCGATCGCCGGCAAGCCCCTCCGGTGGACTCGTGCAGCCGTCAAATGATTGACGGCGAATGCCACGGCACCCCCCGCGCCTCGAGCTCCTCGCCAGAAGCGCCGCTCGCCTCAAGGTTTTTGAAAATGCTTCCGTTAACGTTAGACGTGGGAACCCGCACTCAGGTCTGTGTCAATCATGAATCCGAGCAGCGACCGGTGATGGAATCGGCGGGCAGTGCGCTGTCATCAACGTCGAATGAAGGGTTGGCGACGCAACACTAGAGGTCCGTCCATCTCGGGAAGGCACCTTTGTTGTTTCGGGGAAAGGGGAGGCGCGATGGACGCATCTGACATGGACGAGATCAGGCAGATTGTGATCGAGGCGTCACGCCAAGTCTTTCCGACGTGCGGCATGGCGATAGGTGAGGCGTGCGAGCCGGGCGAGGACCTTGCCGCCAAGCAGTTGGTAGCTTTCATGGGCTTCGCGGGGCCCATCCTGCGCGGTACGTTGGCCATCGTCGCGCCCATCGAGGTCATGCGCAAGAGCTACCCGCTCCCATTCAAAGAGGGTGCGCGCTGGGAGTTCGAGGTGTTCGACTGGTCGGGCGAAGTCGCCAATCGCTTGCTGGCCAGGATCAAGAACGGCCTGGCCAGGCGCGGCGTGGAAATCGAAGCCAGCACGCCGCGGGTGATGCTGGCCGAGCAGCTGCACGTGACTCGCTCCGTTCACGGAACGCTTTGCTCCAGCTGTTTTGCCAGTGGCGATTCCTGGATCAAAATCTGGTTCGACGCGATGGCCCCCGACAACCAAAAAGTGCTGCGGGAACAGCAAGGTCCGAACGCGTCGACGCCCGAAGGCGACGTACTTCTTTTTTGACGGCGCAGGGGAGGCAACATGGCCAAGAAGGTATTAATTGTCGATGATTCGCGGACGGTACGGCAGCAGCTCGGCGTGGTGCTGACGGAAGCCGGCTACGAAGTCGTGGAAGCTTCCGACGGGCTCGACGGCGCGGAGAAGATCGCCCAGACGAGCGATTTGGCGATGGTCATTTGCGACGTCAACATGCCGCGCATGAACGGGATCGAAATGCTGACCTTTCTCAAGCAGGACCCTCGCCACGCGAACCTCCTCGTGCTCATGCTTACGACCGAAGGTCAGCCGGCTTTGATCGCGCGAGCGAAAGCGGCGGGAGCGCGCGGTTGGATCGTGAAACCGTTCAAGCCCGACCTGCTGCTCGGCACCGTGCGCAAGCTGGTCGGAGCCGCGTAGGAGGGGCGCGCACGACTCGGGACCACCCATGGCATCGCTTGCTCCCCGCCTTGAGTCTATCGAGAGCGACTTTCAGTCGCTGGTGGAGCAATGCTCGATGGCCATCATCGTCCAGAAGGACGAGCGGGTGGCATACGCCAACCACGCGGCCCTCGACTGTCTCGGCTTCGACCCTACCGACGATCCGGTGGGGCGTCCCATTGCGGACCTGCTGGAGGAAAGAAGTTACGAGACGCTGGCTTCGAACTTCCGCAAAGCGGGCCCTGACGACGATCAATTTTTCTGCGGCGATCTGAAGCTGCGCCGCCGTTCGGGTGCGCTCATCGACGCCGAGGTGTACCACGCCGGCATTCGCTTCCACGGCGGCGAGGCGACGATGATCAATTTTCGCGACGTCACCGCCACCAAGCGGATGGAGGGCGAGCTCCGGCAAGCGCAAAAGCTGGAAGCAGTCGGCCGCCTCGCGGCTGGGATTGCACACGAGATCAATACGCCCATTCAATACATCGGAGACAGCGCGCAATACATCGCTACCACGCTGAACGATCTTCTCTCCCTGCTCGACAAGTCGCGCGCCATCATCGCGAGATTGGCCGAACATGCTGGCGATTCGGCAGTCATCGCCGAATTGAGTGCGGCCGAGGAATCGGCCGATCTCGATTATGCCCGTTCGCAGGGCCCGCGCTCGGTGGACCGCATCGTCGATGGAGTAGGGCGGGTCGCGCGCATCGTTCATGCGATGAAGGCCTTCTCCCATCCCGGCGCCGAAACGCCGACGCCGATGGACATCGTCAAGATGTTGGAAGACACCTTGGTCATCGCCGGTCACGAGCTGAGAGACACCGCGACGGTGAGCACCGAGTTCGAAAAGCTTCCCGCCGTGCATTGTTACCCGGGAGACCTCAATCAGGCGTTTTTGAACCTCATCGTCAATGCCGCCCATGCCGTGGCCGACCGCCCATCACAGCAGGAACCGGGCACCGTAAAAGTGAGCGCCAAGCTCGACGGAACCGGCGTGGAGATCCGCATTGCCGACAATGGTTGCGGGATGACACCGGAGGTGCAAGCTCGCCTCTTCGAGCCCTTCTTCACGACCAAGGAGGTCGGGCGGGGAACGGGCCAAGGTTTGTCGGTGGTGCGGGCGGCCGTCATCGACAAGCATGGAGGCACGCTGCGGTTCGAGAGCAAAGTGGGAAGCGGAACGACCTGCATCTTACGCCTGCCCGTCACCGCTCCGCCGCCGGTCGGTTAACTGCGGGCCGCGAGACCGACGGAAGAAGGGGCGGGCGTGCTCGGGCTCCCCGCCACGAGATCCTGGGCGACGAGCAGTGCCGTGTCGAGATCGCTGGCGATGTGGAGGCCGGGGTACTTGGTCGTCAGCTGCGCTTTGTCGAAGATCTCGTGCGGTTTGGGGAGTGGTCCGGCGAGCACGACGCGGCGCTTCGCCCGCAAGACCGTGGAAACGGCGTTCTCGAGCGCGACCAGCCCGGTGGCGTCGATGGCGGGAACGCGACCCAGATGGATGACGAGGACGCGGTATCCGCCGGTGCGCGCGGCGTTGAGCGCGCTCATGGCCTTCTGCGCGGCGCCGAAGAAGAGCGGGCCGTTGATTTCGTAGAGCACGACGCCGGCGGGGAGCACCTTTTCGGCGCCGTCCTCGGAGGAGTCGAGCTGCAGATGCGACTCGGTGAGCTCGGACATCCGACCCATGAAAAGGATCGCCGCCAATACGAAGCCGACCGACACGGCGACGACCATGTCGAAGAACACCGTGAGGAGAAAGCACGTGAGCAGGACGAAAACGTCGCTCTTCGGAGCCACCCGCACGATTCCTGCGAACCCGTGGATCTCGGCCATGTTCCACGCCACGACCAGGAGCAGCGCCGCCAGCGACGCCATGGGGATGTAAGCGACGAGTGGAGCGAGCACGAGAATAGCGAGCAGCACGACCAAGGAATGAGTGATTGCCGCGAATGGCGAGCGCGCGCCGGCGCGGATGTTGGTCGCCGTACGAGCCAGCGCGCCGGTGGCAGCGATGCCGCCGAAGAAGGGCGCGACGATGTTACCGATGCCCAAGCCCACCAGCTCCGAGTTCGGGTCGTGCTTGGTATTGGTCATGCCATCGGCGATGACCGCGGAGAGGAGCGACTCGATCGCGCCCAGCATGGCAATGGCGAAGGCCGCCGGAAATAGCTCGCGGATCAGCGCGAAGGTGAGGGGCGTGTCACCCCAAGGAAGAGCCGGCACCGGCACGACGGCGGGGATTCCGGCCACCTCGACTCCACCGATCATCGTATGAAAGCGGCTGCCGAGGGTGGCCACGGCGAAGGTCGGTTGCAGGCGGTGGATCACCGCCACCGTGGCGGCCACCATGACCGGGGCAAGAAGCGGCGCCGGTATTCGTTTGATGACCCGGGGCATGGCCAGCAAGAGCGCCAGCGTCGCGGCGGCTACGACGAATTCGGCGACTCGTGCCGAGCCGCGCGCGAGCCAAAGATCGGCGAGTTTGTCGAGGTAGTGTTCGGGAAGCGGCCCGACCTGCAATCCGAAGACGTCTTTGACCTGGAGCGTCGCGATGACCGTGGCGATGCCGGTGGTAAAACCGGTCGTCACCGGGTGGGGGATGTACTGAATCAGGTTGCCGAGCCGCGCGATGCCCATGCCGAGAAGGAGAACGCCGGCCATCATGCCGGCCATGAGAAGTCCGGAAAGTCCGTGCTTGGCGACAATGGGCGCCAGGATGACGACGAAGGCGGCGGTGGGACCCGTGACCTGGAATTTGCAGCCACCGAGGAGGGCGACGGTCGTGCCCGCAAAAATCGCCGTGTAAAGACCGTGCTGGGGCGGCACGCCGACGGCGATGGCGAGAGCCATGGAGAGCGGGAGTGCGACGATGCCCACCACCGTGCCGGCCATCATATCGGCACGCAGATGGCCGAGCCCATAGCCCTTGGCGAACACGCGACGAAGCGCCGCCCCGATGGGGAAACGCGCTTCGGGCGCGACGAGGCTCCCCGGGTCTCTGGAACCCCCGATGCCGACCTTGTCCTGTCCCCCGTCTGGCATCGCTGAGAACTCCGATTCTACTCGCGCTGCTAGCACTACACTGCCATTTTTATCGCGCAGGTCTCGGCGAATGCAGTTATCTGTGGGATGGGAGGACGAGAGGCAAGCCGCGCGCGGCTTGCGTGCCAAGCGCAGGATTGCACGCGGCCCATGGTGCGGGAGCCCTATGGCGGCCTTTCCACGCGCATGGCACGTCGGACAAGGCATGATGCCGAACGAGAACGCCGTACCATCGCTCGACGATCGCGAGCTCGCCAACATCGACGCCTACTTTCGCGCGGCCAACTACCTGACGGTTGGCCAAATCTACTTGCTCGACAACCCGCTCTTGCGAGAGCCCCTCCGGCCCGAGCACATCAAACCGCGGCTGCTCGGGCATTGGGGCACGTCACCGGGGCTCAATCTGATCTACGTGCACCTGAACCGTCTCATCCGCCGGCACGATGCGTCGGTGCTGCTCTTGGTCGGACCGGGGCACGGAGGGCCGGCCATCGTCGCCAATGTCTACCTGGAAGGCACGTATTCCGAGATCTACCCGCCGGTGACGCGCGACGCCGAAGGCATGGCCCGTCTTTTTCGGCAGTTCTCCACGCCTTATGGCATTCCGAGTCACGTCGGCCCCGCCACGCCTGGATCGATTCACGAAGGTGGGGAGCTCGGGTACGTGTTGACGCACGCCTTTGGCGCGGCGTTCGACAACCCCAATCTCATCGTGGCAGCCGTGGTCGGCGATGGAGAAGCCGAAACGTGCCCGCTGGAAGGTTCGTGGAAAGGGATCAGCTTTTTGAACCCGGTCCGCGACGGCGCGGTGCTCCCCATCCTGCATCTGAACGGCTACAAGATCGCGGGACCGACGGTGCTCGGGCGCGCCAGCAACGAAGGCATCGGCACCCTCCTCGGCGGTCATGGATACGAAGTGCATTTCGTGGAGGGAAGCGAGCCGGCGAAGGTGCATCGAGCCTTCGCGCGCACGCTCGATCTCTGCTACGCGCGAATTCAATCCATCCAGCTGGTCGCGCGCCGCGACGGGCTGCGCGAGAGGCCGCGCTGGCCGGTCATCGTTCTTCGTACTCCCAAGGGGTGGACGGGCCCCAAGGTCGTCGATGGTAAGCAGGTGGAAGGCACTTTTCGCTCGCATCAGGTCCCCCTCTCGGGCGTGACCACCAACAACGAGCATCGCAGGATGCTCGAGCAGTGGATGCGCAGCTACGAGCCGGAAAAGCTATTCGACGAACATGGCCGTCTCGCTCCTGCCCTTGCCGATCTCGTGCCGAATGGCGAGCGGCGAATGGGTCGGAGCGGGCACGCCAATGGGGGCAATTTGCTGGTTCCACTCGCGCTTCCCGATTTCCAGAGCTACGCGCTCCCGCTTGCGCAACCTGGACGAGAGAAGCGCGAGTCGACGAACCAGCTCGGCCTCATGCTCCGCGATGTCTTTTCCCAGAACAAGGGAGCCAAGAATTTTCGCCTCTTCTGCCCCGACGAAACCCATTCCAATCGGCTCGGTGCCGTCTACGAAGTCGAGAATCGCTGCCTCGTCGAACCCATTCTCGCGACCGACGACCACGTCGCCGCCGACGGGCGGGTCATGGAAGTGTTGAGCGAGCACAATTGCGAGGGTTGGCTGGAGGGCTACCTGCTGACGGGCCGGCACGGTCTCTTTGCCACGTACGAGGCATTTGCCCTCATCGTCGCTTCCATGGCCACGCAACATGCAAAATGGTTGGAGATGTGCGCGACGTTGCCCTGGCGAGCCCCCATCGCATCGCTCAACTATCTCCTTACCTCGACATGCTGGCGCAATGACCACAACGGTTTCAGCCACCAGGGACCGGGATTCATGGATACGATCATCTCCAAGAAGGGGTCGGTCGTGCGCGTGTACCTGCCCCCCGACGCCAACTGTCTGCTCTCGGTGGCCGATCACTGCCTGCGCAGCAAGAACTACGTCAATCTCATCATCATCGACAAGCAGCCGCAGCTCCAGTGGTTGGCCATCGACGCCGCGATCGAGCATTGTGCCCGCGGGGCGTCGACCTGGGACTGGGCCGGCACGGCTAAAGACGAAGAACCGGACATCATTCTCGGCTGCGCGGGCGATATCCCCACGCTCGAAACCGTGGCTGCCGCAGCTTGGTTGCGAAACAAGGCCCCCGCGCTGCGGGTGCGGTTCGTGAACGTCGTCGATCTGATGACCCTGGCCTCGCCCCTCGAGCATCCGCATGGGATGGCGGATACGCGATTCATCCAACTGTTCGAGCGCGACACCGACGTCATCTTCGCATTCCACGGCTATCCAGGCATGGTCCATCAGCTCTTGCATGGTCGTCCGGCGGCGCATCGTTTCCACGTGCGCGGCTACCGCGAAGAGGGAACCACCACCACGCCCTTCGATATGGTGGTTCTCAATCAGATGAGCCGCTTTCATCTGTGCATCGAGGCCCTGCGCCGCGCGCGCCGCCCGGTCCCCGATGCGGACGCCCTCATGGCGGAATGTCGCGCTGCTCTCGAGCGTCACCGCCTGTACATCGCCGAGCATTTCGAGGACATGCCCGAGGTGCGCGACTTCGTTTGGCCCGCGCATTGACTGGCCATCCGGATGAGCTCGGAACCCGTCGTCCTTTGCCTGAACAGCGGCTCGTCGTCGCTCAAGTTCGCGCTCTTTCGCCTCGCAAGCGGAAGAGAGACCAGGCTCGCCGCCGGATCGGTGGAGGGCATCGGTCTCGCACAGGGTCGGCTTCACCTGCATTTGCAGGACAGAGAGCCCACGGTGCGTGCCGGCGCGCGGATCGCATCGCCCGCAGAAGCCCTGGCGCGTGCGCTCGACATCCTTGCGTCGGAGCGGCTGCCGCTGCCGCAAGCGGTGGGTCATCGGCTCGTTCACGGCGGCGATGCCTACACCGCTCCCGTGTGCGTGGACGACGCCACACTGGCATCTCTCTGGAAGGTTGCTTCGTTTGCGCCTTTGCACATGCCGGCGGAACTGCGCGCCATCGAAGCGACGCGCACGCGTTTTCCCGACCTGCCCCAGGTGGCCTGCTTCGACACGGCCTTTCACCGGGGCCTGCCGGAGAGGGCGCGGCGGTTGCCGCTGCCGAGCGCGTGCCACGAGCAGGGCATTCGGCGTTACGGTTTTCACGGCCTTTCCTACGAGTACATCGTAGAAACGCTGGGGTCCGAGCTGGGACGGCGATCGATCCTCGCGCATCTCGGGAGCGGCTCGAGCATGGTGGCGCTCGTCGATCAGAAGCCGATCGACACCACCATGAGTTTTACCCCGACGGGCGGATTGATGATGGGCACGCGCACCGGCGATCTCGACCCCGGCGTGCTCTTGCATCTTCTCCAAGCGGGTCATGGCCTGGCCGACCTCGAACGGATCATCCACCATGATTCGGGACTGCTCGGCGTCTCCGGTTCGACGTCGGACATGAAAACGCTGCTCGAGCGGCGGCTCCAGGATGAGCGCGCCGCGCTCGCCATCGAAATGTTCTGCTATCGAGTGAAGATGGCCGTCGGTGCCCTGGCGGCGTCGCTGGGCGGCCTCGATACGCTCGTCTTCACCGGCGGCATTGGTCAGCACGCCGCCCCGATCCGCGCCGAGATCTGTCAGGGACTGGAGTTTTTGGGCATCGAGCTGGAAGCGTCCCACAACGATGCAGCCCGCGACGTGATCTCCCGAGTCGAAAGCCCCTGCACCGTTCGCGTCGTGGCGACCGACGAAGAGCGGACCATTTTGCGCCAGGTGGGTCGATTGCTCTTTCGCCTTTCTTCACGCGATGTGAAGGGACAAGGTTAGGATGGGGATGTCATCATGAAGACCTACCTCGTCGCTCTCGACAACAGCGCCCGGGCGCCCCACGTGCTCGCCGCGGCGAGCGAGCTGGCCCAAAGCACGGGCGCCAAGCTGGTCCTCTTTCGCTCCATCGGATTGCCGCACGAACTGCCGGTCGATACCTACGCGATGTCCCCGGATGGCGTCATCGACATGCTCCGCCAGCGTGCTGCGAACGAACTGCAAGAGTTGGCCAAGGCCGTGCCGAGCGGGGTGCTTTTCGCCACGCGTGTCGAAGTCGGGGCGCCATGGCAGGCCATTGGCGCCGTCGGGCGCGAGATCGGCGCCCAGCTGGTCATCATCGGATCGCACGGTTTCTCCGGCGTCGACCGTCTGCTCGGCACCACCGCGACCCGGGTGGTGAACCACGCCGATCGATCGGTGCTGGTCGTTCGTTCGTCTCTACCGTGATCGTTCTTCGACTCGCGGGGCGGTCCGGCGGCCGTCCGACCTTCGTCGCACGCTGACGGCCGAACGTTCAGCTTTCGGACTTCTTCGCGAAACCATGCGACGGTGTGGACATTGTTCAGGTAGACCCTACATCGCATCCGAGCGGCACGTGTTCTGCATTGTGTCTCTTCAGATAAGCTAGAACCCGACAACTGGGATCCACAACCAACCAACTTGGAGGACGCCATGGCCAGTTCCACGAACGGCGATACGGCGGACAAGTCCGTCATTCTGGTCGCCATCGACCTTTCCCCTATTTCCGAGGCCGTGGTGAGGACGGCGGCGACCGTGGCCGGTGCTTGTCCGAGCGAGCTGCATGTCTTGCACGTGCAGCCATCGACAGCGCAATCGACGGCGGCACTCCATTTGACGGCCATCGACGAGATGAAGGAGAAGCTCGAGAAGCTCGTGGGCGCCGTGCCACGATCGGTCGAGCGCGTCATCATTCACGTTCGCTCGGGCGGCGAGGCGGAGATCGAAATCGCGCAGTTGGCAAGTGACATCGGAGCCGACATCATCGTCGTGGGGACCCACGGCCACCGGGGTATCGAGCGTCTCCTTCTCGGCTCCGTCGCCGAAGCGCTCGTTCGCAACGCCCCCTGCCCGGTGCTCACCTACCGACCAAAAACCATCCCTCTCTGGGCGCGCATCGAGCCGCCGTGTCCGGATTGTGTCGCCGTGCGGCAAGCGACAGGTCGCGCCACGTTGTGGTGCCAGCGCCATTCGCAACACCATCCGCGCCTCCACCTGCATTACGAGGTGCCGCCGAGCTTCGGCATCGGTTCGATGACCTTTCGCACAACGTAGCTACTTCGGCTTGACCGTCGGTTCCCCTGGCGCGGCGTGTTGCATCGCCGACGCCGAGGGCGCGGACGACACGGACCTCGATCCCCCGCCGCGGTGCAAAAGCCAATACGTCGCCAATACGAGGAGCAACGCCGCCGGCACGCCCAAGAGCAAGAGCCAGCGGCGCGGATCGCTTCGCGTCGCCCCCGCTCCCCATCCATCCGCGGAAGACAGCATGTCCGGTCGCGGCGGTGCGTCGGTGCGATTGGGATCGACGGGGAGGGGCGAGCGCATCTGCGAAGATGATCGCGATGCCACGCCGCCCGCCAGGGTGAGACGCGCGATCCGCTCGATAGAGAGCCGGGCCCGCGCCGGCGCAACTGCGGCCAAGGAAGCGGCGAACGCGTCGATGTTGGCAAACCGCTTCGTGCGATCCTTCTCCAGACAGCGCAAAATGGTGCTCACCACCGGCGCGGGCAGATCGGGACGCAGCGCCGCCGGGCTCGTTGGTTTCTGGTGCAGAATCGCCAGAAACAGCTTGGGCAAGTTGTCGGCGCGAAACGGAGGCTTCCCCACCAGAAGCTCGAAGAGGATGACGCCGAGCGCCCAGATGTCGGTGCGCCCGTCCACCTCGCCGGCCTCCGTCAGCTGCTCGGGCGACATGTAAGTGGGTGAGCCGAGCGCCCCCGCCGCCGTCGTCATCGACCCCGTGCCGTGCGATGCGTTGGGGTCGATGTTCTTCGAAATGCCGAAGTCGAGGACCTTGACGATGTCGCTGCCGTCCGGCCCTTGCGTCAAGAAGAGGTTCGCCGGCTTGAGGTCGCGATGCACGATGCCGAGCAGGTGCGCCTCGGCGACGGCTTGACACGCCTGCAGTACGAAATGCAGCGCCCTGTCCACCGACAGCCTCGTTCGCGCGCGCAGGTACGAAGCGAGATCGGTCCCCTCCAGGTACTCCATCACCATGTAGGGCGCGCCTGTATCGAGCGTGCCGACGTCCGACACTCGCGCGACGTGCTCGCTCTTGATGCGTACGGCCGCGCGCGCCTCGCGGGCAAAACGCGTCACTGCCTGCTGGTTGGTCAACACGTGAGGGAGAAGGAACTTGATGGCCACGAGCACGTTGAGCTCGATGTGTCGCGCCGCCACCACGACGCCCATCCCGCCCGTCCCGAGAACCCGCTCCACTCGGTACTTTTCGGCCAGCATCTGGCCGGGCTGCACGGGCAAAACGGACGAGACATTGATCATAGCGGGAGGGCTCGTCATGCATCGTAACCCGAAGGACGTCCGTCATCTGGAAAGTTGCGCCGAAAACATATTCAGGACGAGCCGCGCGCCCGCTACGTCTTGCTTCTTCGCGGCGTGCAAGGGAAAGTACTGGCAACTGCTCGCTGTCGAGCGGCACGCGGACCTCGCATGGCCGAAGCATTGCCCCCCACCGTTCGCAATTCGACACGTCGGCTTCTGGCACCGCTGCTCGGCGTCGGATTGGCGCTCGTCGCCGGCCGAGCCGTCGCGCAGACGGTGATCCCGCGCGTCGAAGCCGTCTATCCGCACGACACGGCGGCTTTCACCGAGGGGCTCGAGCTCTTCGAGGGCAAGCTGTACGAAAGCACGGGGCTCAACGGAAGATCGACCGTGCGGCGCGTCACCTTGACGACCGGTGTCGTCGAAAAGAGCATCAACCTCGACTCCTCCCTTTTCGGCGAAGGGCTGACGCGTATCGACCGTACGCTGATCAACCTCACGTACACGACCGGTGTCGCCATTGTCTTCGATCTCGACACTTTCGCGGAGTTGAAGCGCTTCACCTACACCGGGCAGGGCTGGGGACTCTGTTATGACGGCACCGATTTGGTCATGACCAACGGCACCGACAAGCTCTTCTTCCGCGATCCAAGCACGTTCGTCGTGCGTCGCGAAGTCACCGTCCAGCGCGGCGGCACCGCCATCGATATGTTGAACGAGCTCGAGTGCGTGGGTTCGCTCGTCTACATCAACGAATGGAAGACGGACAACATCCTCCGTGTCGACAAGGCGACCGGTAACGTCCTCACGCTCATCGACGCCTCGGCTTTGCTCACGGCCAATGAGAAGAGCAACGTCGACGTTCTCAACGGCATTGCCTACGACGCGGCCAAGCGCCGCTTTTATCTCACCGGCAAATACTGGCCCAAGCTCTTCGAGGTGAGCTTCGACTTCGACCCAGGTGGCGCCGTGGACGGGGGCGTGGACGCCGGAACGGTCGACGCCGGGAGCACGATCGACGCCGGGAGTACGGTCGATGCAGCTCCGCCGCGCGACGCGACGAACGATGGCGCGGTGGTCGACGTCGCGACGCCGAGAGACAACCGCTCGGGCGACGCGGTCGACGGCGGTGCTCGCGATGCCATCTCCGACGACACGAGCTCGATCGATGTCGGCGCGCCGACGTCGGACGCATCGCCTCCCCTGGATAGCGGCCATGGTCAGGGTGGCGCTGCGGGTGCCGGCGGTGTCGGCGGTGCCGCAGGTGTCGGCGGCACGGCCGACCCGGAAGGGAACCCGACGCAGAATGGCTGCGCGTGCCGCAGCGGAGGCGCGTGCCGCAGCAAAGGCGCCTCCGTGCGGAGCTCGTGGCCGGCGCTGGCGACGTTGCTCGGTGCCGTCTTGCTCGGCCGTGCCCGCCGCGCCGCGCGCCGACGTTGACTCCTCTCCGCGAGGATTCTGGACGGTGATGCGCCCATCGGCCTGCGTGCCGACATCGGGTAGCATGCTCGACAATGACCAATCGACTGAGAAGCGTGGGAATGAAGTTCTCGCTGCTGGTGGGGCTCCCTGTCGTACTCGTCCTCGCGGTCTTTCCCTTCATCTCACGGGTGATGGAGCGCCAGCTCGCCAGGCAGACCGATGAGCGCATCGACGATGCCCGGGAGGCATTTCAGGAAGAACTGGACGACGCGACCAACGAGATCCTCCTTACGGCGCGTGTCCTCGCCGAAAGTAGCGATGTGCGCCGTGCACTGGAGATACGCGATGGAGGCGCTGCCACGGCCATCGCCAAGAATTTCTCGACCCTTTATCCGGACAACGACATTCTCTTCGCGGCTCGCGACGGAACCGTAGTCACCAAGATCGGCCCCAGTCCGGCCCCCGAGAAGCTGTCCGACATCGCCGAGCTCGCCGACTACCGTGACGGCGAGCTGCGTGGCATCGTCGCGGGCGGCTGCGCCAAGCGCGGAACACGGACCAGCTCCGCGCGGTTCATCGCGCTCGACGCCGGCGAAGGCGGATTCGTCGTCGTCTGTCAGATGCTGGGTCGTCGCTACGTCGCCAAGATCGCATCCAAGTTGGGACTCGAGCTGGCCATCCTCGACGCTGCTCACGATGACGCCTTGATCGTCGCGTCCAAGCTGTTTCCGGTTGGCTCCGTACCTCAGGCCCGCGCGGTACCTTCGCGGCACGAGGACGCCGGCAAGGAGTGGGCGATTGCCCGTTTCGAGCCGCGCCTGCGCGTGAGGTCGCGCGGCAAGCTCGCCGTCGTCGTGGCCAGCGACGTGACGGACGTCCGCACCATCATGAGACGTCAGCTCGTGCTCATGACCGGCATGCTGCTCTTGGCGGCGCTCGTTGCGCTCGCCATCGGCTCTCGCGTTGCACTCGCCATGTCGCGCGGGCTGGAACGGATCGGGAGCGCCCTCAAGAAGCTCGAGCAACAGGAATACGTGAAGGTCATTCCGTTGCGAAGCGGCGACGAGATCGAAGATCTCGCCAACGGCTTCAACCACATGGTCGACGGGCTGAAGGAGCGCGACAAGCTCCGGACCACCTTCGGAAAGTACATGACGGAGGCGGTCCTCGAGCATCTCCTCGCCGGCAAGGTCGCGCTGGGAGGAGAGACGCTCACGGTGACGATCCTCTTCACCGACATTCGCAGCTTCACCAGTATCAGCGAGAAGATGGACGCCCAGGCGCTGGTCGCCCTCTTGAACGAGTATTTTACGGAGATGGTCGGCATCGTCATGCAGCACGACGGTGTGGTCGACAAGTACATCGGCGACGCGATCATGGCCGTGTTCGGCGCGCCGGTGTCGCGTCCGGACGACGCCAAGAACGCCGTTCGTGCCGCCGTGGGAATGCGGCGAGCGCTCACTCATTTGAACGAGCGTCTCGCCGAACGAGGGCTAGCGCCGCTGCAGACGGGCATCGGCCTTCACACCGGCGAGGTGGTTGCGGGCAACATCGGTAGCGAGCGACGCATGGAATACACGGTCATCGGCGACGCCGTGAACCTGGCTTCACGACTCGAGAGCAACACCAAGGAGCTCGGCGCGAGCGTCGTCATCAGCGAGGTGACGTACGCGTTGACGCGCGACGCCATCGAGACCCGGCCGCTCCGTGAGATCACCGTGAAGGGCCGCGTAGAGCCGGTCATGACCTACGAAGTCCTGGGCATCAAAGGCGAGGCAGGCTAGGTTCACCCACGTCCACTCGCCTCCAAGACGTACTTCTTTACCGTTCGTCGATCGAGTTTCGTCCTCTTGGCCACGTCCTCGTACGTCCCGTGCCGTCGATAGAGCAGCGCGCAGTACATGGCCAAGACCTCGTGCGCGTCGAGCGCCCCCTCCTTCATGGACTCGAAAAAACGGTCGGTCGCGTCGCGCAGCGCGGCGCGAGGCCCCGGATCGTACGCCGCGGTCATCAGGATGCGGCGCACCGCTTGCTCGACTTCGCGCACGTTCCCGGGCCACGCGTAATCTTTGCCGACTCCGGCGGCGATGACGTCGCGCGTGATGGCAACGAGATCGTCCGATGGCTCGCCGACGATGCGCTCCACCAAGTGCTCGAGTAGCTCGCTCATCTCCTCCGCCCGCTCGGCGAGCCGTACCCGCAGCGACGGGACCTCGATCACGTCGGAACAAAGACGATAGTAGAAATCGTGTCGGAAGGTGCCTGCTTCGCGCAAATCGGCGAGCGACCGGTTGGTAGCCGCAATGACGCGCCCTTGAAAGCGTTTGCTTTCGTGACTGCCGACCGGTGTGTAGCGTCGCTCCTGCAGCACGTCGAGCAGCTTGATCTGGACCGGGATGGCGACTTCGCCAATCTCGTCCAGAAAAATGGCGCCGTGCGGGCTACACCGTTCGAGAACGCCGTCGTGGGCTTCGATGGCGCCGGTGAAGGCGCCCTTCTCGTGACCGAAGAGCTCCGACTCGATGAGACTCTGCGGGTATTGCGAGAGGTTGATGGTGACGAACGCGCGCGTGAAGCTTTCCACGAATCTGTTCTTGCTCGCATCGAAAGGGATGAAGGCCGAGCGTCCGATGGCGGCGGCGGCGGTCCCCTTGCCGGTCCCGGTTTCTCCGAGGAGGATGGTCGAAAAATCCTCCATCCGCGCCGAGAGGTACCGTTCGTACACCCGAATGTCGTGGGTGAAGACGTTGTTCCACAGACTCTCGCGCAGCTTGCGCATGGAAGGGCTTCGTCCGGTGAGCCCACGTTCGATGAAGAAGAAGGCGCGCCGCATCTGAAAGAAGATCCCGACGAAGCGCGCACTCGCGGCTGCGTCCCAACCGTAAGAGGCGAGATCGGTGAGCATGCTGCGGCCGAAGGGAGCCGGGACCGGGATGGCCCCGGCGCGAACCTGGCGAACGATGAGCTCGTCGAGGGCGGGCATGTATTCGTGAAAGACCTGAAAGAGGACGGCATTCTCGAGGAGCGCGCGGTCGGCGGGCGCGAAGGCCGCAAGCACGGCGGTGGCTCGCAGGTCGAGCGCGGCGAGCCGGGCCTCGAGATGTCCGAGCACGCGAGCCAGATCGGCTCCGCCCTCCGGCGCCGCATAGGAACGCGCCATGCGTCGATCGAGATCGGCGCGCCGATCGCCGAAGGGATTGCTGAACGTCGCTTGCGTCAGCAGCGAGAAAAAGGCCCGATCGGGCTCTCTGAGCTTGCGAGTCAGCATGTTCATTCAATGTATATAGACATACATTAAATGCATATACCCCTGCGCGCTCATCGCCGCCGGAATTGCCTAAGCACCGGTCTGGCAACGCATTTGTCGCGTCCTCTTCCGCGGGTACGGCTGTTGCTCAATACCCGAGCGGAGGCTCGAACACGATGCGCAGAGGGAACTTCGATGCCACGGTCCGCGCTCCGCGCCGCTCTTTCGGCGCGGTGGTCTTCGACGCCGCGAGCGTGGGCCTGAGCGGTTTGGCGGCGGCGTTCGTGGTAGGTGGTCTCGCGCGATCGCTCCATGCGTCCGACGTGCTTGCAGTCGCCATGGCCGTGCCCGTTGGGCTCTTGGTGGCCGATCTCGTATCAGCCGTGGCCCACTGGTTCTGTGACACGTTCTTCGATTCCAAAACGCCGCTGCTCGGCGCGGTCATCGGGCCGTTTCGTTTACATCACCACGATCCGGACGCCTTCCGGCGCCACGACGTTTGCGAGCGCAACCGCAACAACTGTTTGGCCGCGCTGCCGCTCCTGGCGCTAGCCCATTGTCTGACGCCGCGGGTCGCTGAGACAGGGCGCCCCTTCGTCGGTGCCATGCTGGCCGTCGTGGCCATCGCGCTCGCAAGCGCGACCCAGATCCACGCCTGGGCGCACGACCGTCACGCGCCAGGGCCGGTGCGATGGCTCCAGCGCTGCGGCATCCTGCTCTCGCGCGAACGCCATGCTCGCCATCACCGCGAGGCGCACGATCGCTCCTACGGCATCGTCAACGGCTGGGTGAACGGTGCGCTCGATCGAACCGGGTTTTTTCGACGCGGGAGCGCCGTGCGATGAGCGGAAAGAGCGCGACGCTCGTTTGGATGGCGATAGCGGGGGGAGTGTGCCTTCCCGGCTCGGAGCTCCTCGCGCTCGATTGGTTCTTGCTCGACCTGTTCGTGCTGGCCGCCGTCTACGTGCCGGTGGAGCGACTCTTTCCGCGCGTGCCGCAGCCGATCGTCCGTGATGGTTTTGCCACTGACCTCGTCCATTTCTTCGTGAATCACGTACTCGTGCACCTCATCCTGCTGCTGGCGATGCTTCCCGCCACGACGCTGCTCGGATGGGCGCGCTACGAACCGCTCGTGCGCAGAGTTGCATCGCAAACGCTCGTCCTTCAGATCGCGGAGATGGTCGTCGTCGCCGACGTCTTTCAGTACGGGATCCATCGCCTCTTTCATCGTGTTCCCTTGCTGTGGCGCATACACGCCGTTCACCATTCATCGAAACAGCTCGACTGGCTCGCGGCTTCGCGGCTCCACCTCGTCGACATCGTGACGGTGCGCGCCGTGACGTTCGTGCCCCTCTTCCTGGGCGGATTCAGCGACGCCGCCATTCGCACGTACGCGGTGTGCGTCGCCGCCGCGGGGGTGTTTCTCCATGCCAACGTCTGTTTTCGTTTCGGCGCGCTGGAGAAGGTCGTCGTCACCCCCCGGTACCACGCCTTCCACCACGCCGCCGATGCCGAGGCGCTCGACAAGAACTTCGCCTTTCACTTGCCCGTCATCGATCGCATCTTCGGTACGCACTACTTGCCCGGCGAAGCGTGGCCGAAGCGCTATGGCATCGATGGATAGTGCAGCGCAGCCTTCACGCCGAAATGACTCTCGACGGAATGCCGACGCTCGGATGTGGCGGATTGGCCCGAGCGCCACGCGGCCGCCGCGTCCCATTTTTGCGACAACCACGGGCGTCGACTTCGCCTCTCGGATCGCCATCGCCCTCGTCGGCAGCTTGCCTGTGTGGCCACCTGGCGGCTCGCGTCGCCGAAGGACCGCATGATTGTCGACATGTGATTTCATAATTATTTCATTGGGTTGCTGACGGCCGCGAAAGGGGAGAAGCATGAACGATCCTTCCGGCGTCAGCGCCCAGGGGGCGGGCCGACATCCGGCGCGTACTGCAGAGCGATGTGGCGCGGTCGTTCGGGGCAGCGGGGGACCTACCCTACGTATTTTGCCAAACGCGCGATTTCGGAAACAAAACGACGAGGCCGTCTGTCTTTAGTCAGTCGTGATTCAGCTGGAAGACATCAACAAACGTTACCGAAGCGCGGCAGGGGAGCTGCACATCCTCAGGGACGTATCTTTACGCGTCGAGAAGGGGGAGTTCGTCAGCATCATGGGAGCATCGGGCTCGGGCAAGAGCACGCTGCTCAACATCCTCGGCATCCTGGATGCGTACGACTCGGGCACGTATTACTTCGGCGACACGCTCATCCGCGATTTGTCGGAAGCCAATGCCGCGCATTACCGAAATCGTTTGATTGGATTCGTCTTCCAGTCGTTTCATCTTCTCAGCTTCAAGACGGCGCTCGAGAACGTGGCGCTGCCCCTTTATTACCAAGGCGTGCCACGCCGGCAGCGTAACCAGATCGCGGAGGAGTACCTCGGACGCGTGGGATTGAGCGCCCGCGCCGATCATCTTCCCACCCAGCTTTCGGGCGGCGAACGACAACGCGTCGCCGTCGCGCGTTCACTCGTCACCAAGCCTCGATTGCTGCTCGCCGACGAGCCTACCGGTGCCCTGGACAGCAAGACTTCGGATGAGCTCATGGCGCTTTTCCGCAGCATCAACCAGGAGGGGCTCACCATCATCCTCGTCACGCACGAGCGCGACGTCGCCGAACTGACCGATCGCACCATCCACATGAAGGACGGCCGCACCGCGGCGGCGTGACATGTTCGACGCCGACTCCTTTGCCGAGGTGTGGTCGACGCTGTCGCGCCACAAGCTGCGCACGGCGCTCACGGCTTTCAGCGTGGCGTGGGGCGTGTTCATGCTCATCATCTTGCTCGGTGCGGGGCGCGGGCTCGAAAATGGGGCCTCCGATGGATTCCGCGGTGACGCGCTCAACGTCGTGTGGATCAACACCGGAACTACCGCGCTTCCCTACGCCGGGCAAAACCCCGGTCGTAAGATCAAACTCGACAATTCGGACTACATCGCGCTGGCTGGGCGCCCTGGCCTCGAATACGTGAGCGGCATCCTCGACCTGTCGGGCACCTTCATGGTGCGGTACGGAACCCGCCGATCCACATTCGGCGTTCACGGTACCTTCCCCGAACACAAGTACCTGGAGAACCAGACCCTGCGGGAGGGTCGCATGCTCAACGACGGCGATCTGGTGGAGCGCCGCAAAGTGGCCGTCATCGGCCCGCTGGTGGCCGAAGTTCTCTTCGGGAAACAATCCGCCATCGGGGAATTCATCCAGATCCGCGGCGCCAACTTTCGCGTCGTCGGTGTGTACGAAGATACGTTCGGAAACGAGGACGACCAGCGGCAGATCTTCGTGCCGCTCACCATCGTCCAGCTCTTGAACGGCTCTTCTGCCGAGCTCACCGGAATGGGCGTCACGATTGCCAACTCCGACATGGAGGTAGGGAAGTCGCTCGTGAAGACGATGCAGGAGATGTTCGCCCAGCACCACCGCTATTCGAAAGACGACACGCGCGCGGTGCACTTTTTCAACAACTTGGAGTTTTACTCCAAGATCAGCCGCATGTTCATCTGGATTCGCGCGTTCATTTGGCTGGTGGGAATCGGTACCCTCCTCGCCGGCATCGTCGGCGTTTCCAACATCATGTTGATTTCCGTCAAAGAGCGGACCCAGGAGATCGGTATCCGCAAGGCCATCGGGGCCACGCCCGCCGCTATCGTGCGCATGATCGTGGCCGAAAGCCTGCTCATCACCACGCTCGCCGGATACTTGGGGCTCGCCGCTGGTATCGGGTCCCTCAGTTTGGTCAACAGCTTTCTACCGCCGATGAAGGGCCTCCGCGATCCCTCGGTGAACTTCGAGGTAGCGCTGGGAGCCACCATTCTCATCGTCATCGCCGGGACAATGGCGGGGTTCTTTCCCGCGCGCCGGGCCGCCGCCACTCACCCCATCACCGCGCTTCGAAACGAGTAAGCCATGCCGCCGAGTCGCTCGCCGAGCTTGTGGGATCTCGACACCTGGGAGGAGGTGTGGTCGAGCCTGCGCCGCAACAAGCTGCGCGTGTTCTTGACGGCGTGCGGCGTGTTCTGGGGGATGCTGATGTTGACGCTCCTGCTCGGTTTCGGCACCGGTTTGCAGCACGGCGTGCAGCGCGACTTCATGGGGCTGGCGCGCTACATCGTCTTCATCCGGCCGGACAAGACGCTTCTTGCCTACGAGGGACAGGGCCCGGGGCGCCAAATCAAATTGACGAACGACGACGTCGACGCCGTGCGCAGCGTACCGGGCGTGCAGCTCGTTGCGCCTCGGCTGATGTTCGGCAACTTCGGAGACGGGCAGAACGTGGAGGCCGGCACCAAGACGGCCAGCGTCGTCGTCAATGCCGCGACGTCCGACTACCCGGCCATCGAGCCGATCGAGCTCCTCTACGGCCGAAACTTCAACTTCGGCGACGAGAGCGAAGAGCGGAAGGTCGCCGTCATCGGGCAAAATGCGTCGCGCGTCCTCTACGGCGAAGAAAACCCGGTCGGCCGCTATTTGCGCTTTCGCGGCGTGTTCTTTCAGGTCGTCGGCGAGCATCGCAGCTTGAAGCCGGGACCGCAGGGAGATCGCATCGACAATTCACTCTTCGTGCCGCTCTCGACGGCACAGCGCGCCTTCAATCAGCGCGGCAACGCGACTTGGGCCAGCGTCATCGTGGCTCCCGACGCATCCGCCGCCGACGTCCAAAAAGAGGTCGTCACCCGGCTGCGCAAGCGACATCGCGTGCACCCCGACGATCCGCAGGGCATCCGTTCCTTCAATTTGGCCGCCGAGTTCAACCGGCTCATGAACATCTTCATCGGCATTCGCATCTTCGTGTGGTTCGTCGGCACCGCCACGCTCTTGGCCGGCGTTCTCGGGGTGAGCAACATCCTGCTCATCACCGTCAAAGAGCGCACCCAGGAGCTCGGGATCCGCAAGGCGCTCGGAGCGACGCCGTCGTCGATCGTGCGCATGGTCGTGGCGGAATCCTTGGTGCTCACCTCGCTGGCCGGGTACCTCGGCCTCATCGTCGGTGTGGGCTTGCTCGAGGTGGCCGGCCGGATCACCGCCCAGATGCCACAAGCGCCTGTTTCCGCGCCGGAAGTCGATCTCAAAGTCGTGATCGGAGCCGGCTTCATCTTGCTCCTCGGCGGTTTGGTTGCCGCCGTCATGCCCGCTCGCCATGCGGCGCGCCTCCACCCCGTCGAAGCATTGAGGGCCGAATAATGCGGAAAATCCTCCCTTTTGCCCTGGTACTCGGCGTCTTGCTCGCCTTCGGCGGCACACTCGCCTTCCTCTACCAAAAATCGCAACCGAAGCCGGCGCCCTACCAGACGGTGCAGCCCAAAGTGATGACCATCGTCAAGAAGGCGGTGGCGCCGGGGGCCATCGTGCCCCGCCGTGAGGTCGTCCTCAAACCGCGGATGTCGGGCATCATCGAGAAGCTCTACGTCGAACCGGGGGAAGAGGTGAAAGAGCGCGCGCTCGTCGCCAAGATCCTCATCATCCCCAACATGGTCAACCTCAATGCGGCCGAGTCGAGGGTGATCGAAGCCGAGCTCAGCGTGGCCAATGCCACCCGCGAATACGAACGCTCCAAGGGCCTCGTCGAGCAGCAGCTGGGAGCGCAGACGGAGCTGAGCCAACGCGAGCTCACCTTGCAGCTCAAGACGCAGGAGCTCACCACCGCCCGCAACAACCTGCAGCTCGTCAAGCAAGGCGCCGCGCGCAACGCCGGCAAGGTGGGCAACCTCGTGACCTCCACCGTGACCGGCACCGTGCTCGACATCCCCGTCAAAGAGGGGAGCAGCGTCATCGAAGCCAACAACTTCAACGAGGGCACGACCATCGCCGTCGTCGCCGACATGAAGGACCTCATTTTCCAGGGTCGCGTCGACGAGTCGGAAGTGGGCAAGGTCGCCGTGGGGATGCCGGTGACGATTTCGGTCGGCGCGCTGGGGAGCGAGACGCTCAGCGGCAAAGTCGAGTACATCTCCCCCAAGGGCAAAGAAAAAGACGGGACCATGGAGTTCGAAATCCGTGCCGCGGTCGCGATCAAGCCCGGCGTTTTGCTACGCGCCAACTACAGCGCCAATGCCGATATCATTCTCGAGCGACACGAACAGGTGCTCGCCATCGACGAAGGTGCGGTCCGTTTCGAACAAGGGCAGCCGTACGTGGAAATCGAGCTCGAACCGAACCGCTTCGAGCGCCGCAGCGTGAAGCTCGGTCTATCCGACGGGCTCCAGGTCGAGGTAGTCTCGGGGGTGGAGAAAGAATCGCGGCTCAAGAAGCAAGAGCCGGAGACCAAGAACAAATCGAGCTAGCACCCACGGCATCGGGGTTCTGGCGTTGAGCGAAGAGACATGGGAAAAGGCGGCGATCGAGCGACGTTCGGGTTCTCCGTGCACACCGGCTGGGCCGCCATGATTGCCGTCGCGGGGACGCCGGCCGCGCCCGTGATCCTCGATCGGTCGCTGGTGGAGATGATTCCGGACAGCGATCGCGACCCGCCGCGGTTCGTCTATCACGCCGGCCAAGAGCTCTCGCTCATCGCCGCCGAGCGGTACGTCCGAGAGGCGACCGAAAAATCCCGAGCCAACGCCCTGGCCGCTCTCAAAGCAGCCATCGCAGAGCTCGGAAAACGAGGTCATGACGTCGTCGCCAGCGGCATCATCGTTTCGGGTCGGCCACTCGACGCCGACCTCGCAGCGATTCTCAAGAGCCACACCCTCGTCCACACCGCGGAAGGGGAGCTCTTTCGGGGAGCCATCAAGAGCGCCAGCGAAAAATTGAAGATCCCCGTGACCGAGATACCCGCGCGCGATCTGCCCGCGCGAGCGGCCCGTGTGCTCAAGATTCCGGAAGCGGAGTTGCCCGGCCGTCTCGCCAAGGTGGGCCGTTCCGCCGGTCGGCCCTGGTCGAAAGATCAAAAGGACTCGTTTCTCGTCGCGCTCATCGCCGCTTCTGCCTAGTCTCGGGATGGTGAAAACGATGGGCACTCCGACCGCGCTCGGTCGTATGACCGCGATGCTGGCAGCGCTTGCCGCGCCGGCCTGTAGCGGCTCGGCGACCGTCAACGACCTCGACGGCGCACCCGGCACGAGCGCCGACACCGGCACGAGCGCCGACACCGGCACGAGCGCCGACACCGGCACGAGCACCGACACCGGCACGAAC
>Ga0193706_1000241_pt1 | contig 36089 bp, 26 predicted proteins | sample U3c1metaG_FD_160130 | JGI IMG/M metagenome (GOLD analysis project Ga0193706, IMG submission 160130) | Soil microbial communities from a riparian zone of the East river system, Colorado, United States - U3c1 | ecosystem: Environmental > Terrestrial > Soil > Riparian zone | place: USA: East River... | reverse complement strand
GTGTTTTTTCTTTCATCGCCGGGAGCACCGGCAACCTGCTCGACCGCTTGACGGGGCACGACGTTCTCGCGTTCACCGGGTCGAGCGGGACCGGGGCGTCCCTCCGTGCCACCAAATCGATCATCGGCGGCAATGCGCGCGTCAACGTAGAAGCCGACAGTCTCAATGCCGCGGTCCTCGGGCCCGACGTCGAAAACGGTTCTGACGTGATGAACCTTTTCTTGAACGACGTCGCTCGCGACATCACCCAGAAGACCGGACAGAAGTGCACCGCCATCCGCCGCGTGTACGTGCCCAAAGCAAAGGTCGCCGGCGTGATCGAGCAGCTCCGCGAACGTCTCGGCGCGGTCAAGGTCGGGGATCCGACGCGCGAAGAGGTCACCATGGGGCCGGTCGCCACGGCACAGCAGCTGCGCGACGTGCGCGACGGCATCGCCAAGCTGACGAGCGTAGCCAAGGTCGTGATCGGTGGCAGCGATCCCGTCGCCGGAATCGGCGCGCCGAGCGGAAAAGGTTTTTTCGTCGCGCCCACGTTGCTATTCGCGGAATCGCCGACCAAAGGTGACGCGGTGCACGAGCTCGAAGTATTCGGGCCGGTTGCGACCGTGATGCCCTACGACGGCACCGCCGCCCAGGCCGCAGCTCTCGTCGCCGCAGGCGGCGGCGGTCTCGTCACCAGCGTCTATTCGGACGACAAAGACTTTTTGCGCGCCGCCATCGTCGGCATTGCGCCCTATCACGGCCGCGTCGTCATCGGCTCCGCCAAGATCGCGGGGCAAGCCATTCCTCCGGGCACGGTGCTTCCCAGTCTCGTCCACGGCGGCCCCGGTCGCGCGGGCGGCGGCGAAGAGCTCGGCGGGAGGCGCGGGCTCGCGTTTTACATGCAGCGCGTCGCGCTGCAGGGCGATCGCGCGCTCATCGACGGTCTACTGAAACCTTGATCGGTCCGCGGCCGGCCATGCTCAAGGTGACCGAGGTCTCCAAAGTGCTCGGCAGCCGCCGCGTGCTCGACCGCGTGAACCTGGCGCTCGGACGGGGCGAAATCGGCGTGGTGCTCGGCGAGAACGGTGCCGGCAAATCGACGTTGCTGCGCATCGTGGCCGGCGTGTTGGCGCTCGATCGGGGCGATGTCGAGGTGGACGGCGTGTCCCTGAGCCGCGACGAGGTGAAGGTCAAAGCGAAGGTGGGCTACGTGCCGGACGCGACGGAGGCGCTGCCCGAGCTTTTGGTGCGCGAGTTCATCGACTTGGTGTGGCGATTGAAGCGAGCGATCATCCCGAACGCGCAGCCTCCATCCGAAACGCTCATCGCCCGCCTCGGTCTCAGCCATGTGTGGAGACAATCGGTCGCCACCCTTTCGTTCGGACAACGAAAGCGCATGTGTTTGCTGGCGGCGCTGTGCGGCGATCCAGCGTTGCTCATTCTCGACGAGCCGAGCAACGGTCTCGACGCCGAAGGAGCGGCGCTGATGGCGGAGATCATCGGCGAGCGGTGCACGGAGGATCGCGCGACACTCTTCTCCACCAACGACGTGGCTTTCGCGGCCAAGGTTGGGGGAGCGCGCTACCGCATCGCGAGCGGCACGTTGACGCCAGCGTAATACGAGGCATGACGCCTTCCTTCGCGGTCCTCGGCCGATTTTTGGTGACCCGTTCGTCGGGGCCCGCGGCGCTGAAGATTGGATTGCCGCTCTACCTGGCGACGGGGACTTGCGCCACGGTGATCTTCGCCCCCAGCGGCCTCAATGCCTCGACCGTCGTAGAGAGAGCCGAGAGCACGTGGCCGGCGCGCCTCGTCTTGATCATCGCCTGGACGGTAGCCGCTTTGCCCGTGGTTCGTGCGATCGTGTGCAGCGAGGCGAATACGTTTTTGCGATCGCTTCCGATTTCGCGCTCGTACTTCGTCGCGTGGCTCGGTGCGCTCATGCTTTTCGCCGAGCTTCCGTGGTTCGTGCTCTGGCTGCGTGGGGGCGGGGTGACGAGCGGGCTCGGTGCGGTGCTGACGGTGCTCGCCGTGCACGCCTGCGTCCTTGCGCGGGTGCGCACCTGGGGCGACGCGACACTTGTCGCGATGACGTGTACCGCGTGGATGGTCGCCGGATCGTTCGCAAGGATCATGGTGGCCGGGCCGACGTTCGTGTTTGCCGTCTCCCGTGCCTGGCAAAGAATGCCGGAGCGCGGCGCGTCGCCGCCAGCAGGCGGCATCGTCGGATCGGCGTCGCTGGCCCTCGCCGCCTCGTACGGCCTCGTCATGTCGCGCCGTCACGCTGCGGCGCTGCTACGTGCCGCCTTCATCATCGCTGTCGCCATGGCATGGACGGGCCTTCTGCTGCGCAACGACGACGTGCTGCGATTCGAGAGCAAAAGCGTGCTGCGCGTCGCACTGTCCGCCTGGATCCCAAGCTGCATTCTGGCGGCCGCAACGCCAGTCGGTCCCATCCTCCGCACCGAGACGGCGGCCGAGTGGCTGCTTGCCGCGTGCGGCATTACGGTTACTCAGCGTCGTGCCGCCACGATCGGACTTCTCGCCGCGACGGGCAGCGCCGTCGGGCTGCTCGCGGGCGCGCTGCTCGGAATCGCGCTTGGCGCGCCAGGGTTTCTCCGTTTCGCGTTAGCGGCGAGTTTGGGCGTCACCGGCGCTCTGCTGTCCGCTCTCACCGAGGTGTGCGCTCGCTGGTCGATACGCGAAGATGGACGGACGGGAGGCAGAATGGTGCTGATTCTCGGCGCGCTCATCGCGCTGGCAGAGGGCATGCTTTGGATTTCTGCCGTTTGAATACGCGGCGATCGCGCCCATTGCGCCACTTGGCGGCCGCGCGGCCAAACGATACTTTGAAATGATCCATGCACGCGACATCCCGTCTTCTCATTGTCGTTGTTCTGCTGACAGGTTGTAGCGGCGCGGGGACGAGCGCATCGAGCTGCATTCTCAGTTGCACCCAACGGAAGCTGCGCCCCCGGCCCGTTCGCGACCGCGAAGCTCTGTAGCGGCGACTTCAATTGATCGCGTCGCGACGCCACTAGCCGAGGACGCGCACCTGCACGGCGTTCGTCGTCCCCGACACGCCGACCGGGGCGCCGAAGACGATCACGATCTTGTCGCCCGGTGACCCGAGCCCATTTGCCAGGGCAAAGGCGTTGGCGCGCTCGGCCATGGCGTCGGCGTCGCGCAGAGGCTCGATCGAGAGCGGAACGACGCCCCAAAAAAGCGCCAGTCTGCGGCGAGTGGTCTCGTTGGGCGAAAAAGCGAAGATCGGCACATGTGGCCGCGCCTTGGAAACGAACCGCGCCGAAGACCCCGTCTCGGTGAACGCGACCAGCGCGCGCGCTTTGACTTCGCGCGCCACGACGCAGGCCGCGCGCGCGATCGCCTCCGGCACGGTGACGGCATCACCGGCATGAGAACCGCCGGGTGAATAGAAAGGACTCGATTCGGCTTCGACGATGATGCGCGCCATCATCGAGGCGGCGAGATCGGGATGGTCGCCGGTCGCCGTTTCGGCGGAGAGCATGACCGCGTCGGTACCGTCGAAAACGGCGTTGGCGACGTCGCTCGCTTCGGCCCGGGTCGGGCGCGTCGCGTGCACCATGGACTGGAGCATCTCCGTCGCCACGATGACCGGGCGCTGGTAAATGCGGGCGAGCCCCAGGATCTGTTTCTGGATGACGGGCACGCGCTCGGGCGGAAACTCCACGCCGAGGTCGCCGCGCGCCACCATGATGGCATCGGCGGACGCGATGATGCCTTCTAGATCATCGACCGCGGCGGGGGTCTCGATCTTGGCCACGATGGGCGTCGGTCGGCCCCACGCTTCGCAGATGGCGCGCACCAAACGCACGTCGTCGGATTTTCGGACGAACGAGAGCGCCACGTAGTCGATGCCGAGCGAAAGCCCGAACGAGAGATCGGCCTTGTCTTTCTCGGTGAGCGTCGAGATGCGCACGCTCCGCGAGGGAAGGTGTACGCCCGCCTGATCACGCACGGTGCCCGTCTGCACGATGGCGCAGAGGACGCGCCCTGCCTCGATGCGCAGCACGCGCAAGACCACCCGGCCGTCGTCGATGAGAATGGCGTCGTTCGCCTGTACGTCTTCGGCCAGCCCTTCGTATTGAATGGGAATCGTGTCCGGCTCGGTGGTGATCGCCTTGGTCTGGGTCTCGACCAAGGTGACTTCGCCGCTCGCGGGAAGGACGTAGGCGCCGCGCGGGAAGGAGCCGGTGCGGATCTTCGGACCGCAGAGATCTTGCAGCGCGGCGACCGGCTTTTTGCAGCGGGTGGCCGCTTCGCGCAGCCTCGAGAGACGCTGCGCGTGCTCGGCGTGGCTACCGTGAGAAAAGTTGAGCCTCGCCACGTCCATGCCAGCCCGAATCAGACGTTCGAGAGCTTCGCTGGAGTCGCTGGCGGGGCCGATGGTGCAGACGATTTTGGAGCGACGATCGAACACGGCTTCTTGGGCGGTTTAGGCCGGTCCCCGCCGGCCGTCAAGACGCTGCCCACGTTTGGGTCACGCATTTTGCATGGCACCAGGCGCGGCGCGTCGCAAAATCGTTCCTTTGTGTCGAGAAGATGAACCGCGCGATGCCCGGAAAAAGAGTCGAAACCGTGTCGAAACAGGGAACCCGCTACCCGTTGTCGTCAGCTCCCCCGGAGGACCTTCACATGACCAAGATCGATAGCGGTGACACAGCGTGGCTCTTGGTAAGTTGCGCGCTCGTGCTTCTGATGACGCCGGCGCTCGCCCTCTTTTATGGGGGGCTCGTGGGGCGCAAGAATGTGCTCTCCACCATCATGCACTCCATGGCGGCGATTCCCATCTTGAGCATCAAGTGGGCGCTCTTCGGGTATTCGCTGGCGTTCGGCACGAGCGTGCACGGGCTCATCGGCGGCGCTGACTTCCTCGGCATGAAGGGGGTCGCAGGTTCCGTGCACGGCACGGTGCCGGCCCTCGCTTTCGCTGCCTTTCAGATGATGTTTGCCGTGATCACACCGGCGCTCATCTCGGGCGCGTTCGCCGAGCGCATGAAGTTCTCGGCCTACGTCGTCTTCATCCTGCTCTGGTCGACCCTCGTCTACGATCCGGTCTGTCACTGGGTGTGGGCCGACGGCGGCTGGCTTCTCAAGACCGGCGCGCTCGACTTCGCGGGCGGCACCGTGGTCCATCTCACGGCCGGCGTTTCGGCGCTGGTGTGCGCGCTCGTCATCGGAAAACGGATCGGCTATCCGAAGCACCGCAGTCTTCCGCACAACCTCACCATGTGCCTCACCGGCGCCGGCCTCTTGTGGTTCGGCTGGTTCGGATTCAACGCCGGCAGCGCGCTCGCGTCGGGGGAACTTGCCGCGGTGGCGTTCATGGCCACGCACCTCGGTGCGGCTGGCGGCGCTGTCGGCTGGGTCATCGTGGAATGGATCCATCGCGGCAAGCCGACGGCGCTCGGTCTGGCGTCGGGCCTCGTCGCCGGTCTCGTCGGTATCACGCCGGCCGCGGGCTTCGTCGCTCCGTGGGCGGCCATCGCCATCGGCCTTGCCGCGGGCTTCGCTTGCTACGGCGGCGTTCTCCTCAAGGACAAGCTCGGATACGACGATGCGCTCGACGCGTTCGGCGTCCACGGTGTGGGCGGTCTCGTCGGCGCGCTCCTCACCGGCGTATTTGCCGAAAAACTGCTGAACCCAGCGGGGGCGGACGGCCTTTTGGCAGGCAACGCCGCGCAGCTCGGTACGCAGGCCATTGCCGTGCTCGCCTCGGGGCTCTACGCGGGAGTGTTGACGTTCGGCATTCTGAAGCTCATCGACGCTACGATAGGTCTGCGCGTCGCTGGAAACGACGAGCGCGAGGGGCTCGACTTGACCTTGCACGGCGAACAGGGATACGGCGCGGGTTCGGCCGGTTCATCACCGGTGGGAGACGAAGGGCAGAACGAGCGAGCGGCGATGGAGCCGGATCGCATGTTTCCCGCTAGCGCTTAAGCACCGAGACCCTGAGACGCGGGCCAAGGTTTGCTCGAAGGAGCGGCCTTTGGCCCGCGGCTGCGACTTGCCGCGTCGATCGCGTAGGCGGCAGCGATGCCGCGTGATACCCCGTCGGAATGCACGATGCGCACGCGTTCTTATTAGCGCTGACCATCGTGCTCGGAGTGGCGGCGGTGACGACCGTCATCTGCCAGCGCCTGAAGCAGCCGGTGGTCCTGGGCTACCTCCTGGCAGGCCTCGTCATCGGGCCTCATGTGCCGGTGCCGCTCGTGGCCGACGGCGCGATCGTCGGAACGCTGTCGGAGCTCGGGGTCATTCTGTTGATGTTCTCGATCGGCCTCGAGTTCAGCCTGAGTCGCCTCGCCGAGGTGGGCGTCGCGGCGGCGGTGACGGCAGTCATTCAGTGCAGTTTGATGGCGTGGCTCGGCTTCGTCACCGCGCGTTTCTTCGGATGGACGACGCTGGAAGGCCTCTTCACGGGTGCCATCATCGCCATCTCCAGCACCACCATCATCGCCAAGGCCTTCGACGAGCAGAAGATCGGCGGAAACCTGCGCAAGTTGGTGGTCGGCATTCTCATCGTCGAAGACTTGGTGGGCATCTTGCTCATGGCGGCCCTCACGGCGATTGCGAGTGGAGCCGGACTATCCGCGCGGGCATTGGCCCTCACGACGGGGCGCTTGGCGGCTTTTCTCGTGGGTCTCTTGGTCGTCGGGCTCCTCGTCGTGCCGCGGTCAATCCGTGCCGTCGTGCGCATGAATCGCCCCGAAACGACGCTCGTCGCCAGCATCGGGCTTTGCTTCGCGGTCGCGCTTCTGGCCCAGGAATTCGGGTACTCTGTGGCACTGGGAGCCTTCATCGCCGGCTCGCTCATCGCCGAATCGGGAGCTGAAAAAGAGGTGGAGCACCTCGTCACGCCGGTGCGCGACATGTTCGCCGCCATTTTCTTCGTCTCGGTCGGCATGTCCATCGACCCATTCATCATCGCTCGGCATTTTCCCGAGGTAGCGACGCTGACGTTGGTCGTCATCGTCGGAAAGATCGCCGGCGTCTCCCTGGGAGCGTTTTTGTCGGGAAGCGGAACCCGCGTTTCGGTCGAAGCAGGTATGAGCCTCGCTCAGATCGGTGAATTTTCTTTCATCATCGCGGCGCTCGGGCTCTCTCTTCGCGCCACCGGCGATTTTCTCTATCCCATTGCCGTGGCCGTCTCGGGAATCACCACCTTGCTCACGCCCTGGCTCATCCGGGGCGCGCGTCGCTCGGCGTTGCTGGTCGATCGACTGCTCCCTCGATCGATGCAAACCTTCGCCTCGCTCTACGGCACTTGGGTGGAGAACCTTCGCAGCGGCGATGGTCCGCGCACCGCGACGAGCGCGATTCGCAAGCTCTTCGGCGCTCTCGTGCTCGATGGGGCGCTCGTGGCGGCGCTGGTGATCGGCACTTCCGTGGCGCTCGCCGACATCGTCGCGTACGTCGGCAGCGTCTTCAACATGAGCGCGGGCGTGACCCGGCCGATCGTCATCGCGGGCGCCGTCCTTCTCATCGTCCCCTTCATCATCGGGATTGCGCGCGTGAGCCGTCGTCTCGGGCGCGTGCTTGCCGAGGCCGCGCTGCCGACCGAGGAGCGCGGCAAAGTCGATCTTGCGCGCGCGCCGCGGCGCGTGCTGAACCTCACGCTCGAGCTGGCGATTGTGCTCTTGGTGGGTATCCCGCTCGTCGCCGTGACACAGCCTTTCTTGCCCGGCTTTTCGGCGGCCGGCATTCTGTTCGTCTTACTGGTGGCGCTCGGCTTCGTGTTCTGGAAGAGCACGGCCGACCTCGAGGGCCATGTGCGCGCCAGTGCCCAGCTGATCGTCGAGCTACTGGCGGCTCAGGCCGGCACCGGCAAAGACGAGGCGAGCCGCGCGCCGCTCGATCTCGGCGACGTGAATCTCATCCTGCCCGGGCTCGGAGCCCCCGTGCCCGTGCTCATTGCAGAGGGGAGCACGGCGATTGGAAAATCCCTGGCCGAGCTCAATCTGCGCGGCGCGACGGGCGCGACGGTGCTTGCCATCACGCGCGGCAAGGAAGCGCTCGTCGTCCCGGCCGCGGCGGAGACGCTGCGTCATGGCGACGTGGTAGCGCTGGCCGGAACGAAGGACGCCATCGAAGCCGCCAAGTCTCTGCTCGGTTGCAGCGGGCGCGCATCGACGCCCGCTTGATCACTTTGCCTGTTACTTGGCCGCGACTTTGGCGCTGGACGCGCTGGCGCGCGCTTCGGCGACGCGACGCACGAGCGCCCCTTGCTCTTGCACGAGAGCTTCCGGCAACCGCGAACCGAAGGTGCGCAAGAACTTGAGATGTGATTCCGCTTCCTCGGCCCAAGCCTCGGCGTCGACGTCGAACAGATCGTCGTACGCCGCGCCGCCCATGTCGAGGCCGTTCAAGTTGATGCCGGTCTTCGTCGGCACGTAGCCGAGCAATGTCGAACGAGCGTCGGTATCGCCGTGAATGCGATCGATCATCCACTGCATGACGCGGATGTTCTCGCCGAACCCCGGCCACAGGAACGAACCATTTTTGCCCTGGCGAAACCAGTTCACGTGAAAAATCTTGGGCGGGTGCTTGAGCTTCGGCCCCATCTCGAGCCAGTGCTTGAAGTAGTCGCCCACGTTGTACCCACAGAAGGGCAGCATCGCCATGGGATCGTGCCGCGGAATGCCCGTCGCGCCGGTGGCGGCGGCGGTGGTCTCGGAGACCATCGTGGCGCCGACATAAACACCGTGCGCGAAGCTCGTGGCCTCGAACACGAGCGGCGCCTTTTTGGCTCGCCGCCCACCGAAGATGATGCCGGAGATGGGAACGCCGGCCGGTTCGTCCATTCCCGCGCCCACGCTCGGACACTGACGTAACGAGACGGTGTAACGGGCGTTGGGATGGGCGGCCGGTTCCGTGCGATCGGGCCCCACCACGCGGCCGCGCCAATCGGTCATGCCGGCGACTCCGCGCGGATTGGCAGGGTCCATTCCCTCCCACCACGGCGTGCCCTCGGGCGTCACCGCGACGTTGGTGAAGATGGCGTCGTGCCCCACGGCGCGCATGGCGTTGGGGTTCGTCTTCATGCTGGTGCCGACGGCGATGCCGAACATTCCCGCCTCGGGGTTGATGGCGCGAAGCCGCCCGTCGCTTCCGACGTGCATCCAGCAAATATCGTCGCCGATCGTCTCGACTTTGTATCCCGGCAGACTGGGAATGAGCATGGCCAGATTCGTCTTGCCGCAGCCGCTCGGGAAGGCGGCGGCCAGGTACGTCGTGCGACCTTTGGGATCGGTGATGCCGACGATGAGCATGTGCTCGGCCAGCCATCCCTCGTCGCGTGCCTCGACGCTGGCGAGCCGCAAGGCGTGGCACTTCTTGGCGAGCAGCGCGTTGCCTCCGTAGCCCGATCCGATGCTCCACACCGTGCGCGTTTCGGGAAAGTGGCAAATGAAGCGGCGCTCGGGGGAAAGATCACCGAGCGAGTGCAGACCTTTCACGAAGTTCGCCGAGGTGCCGAGACGGCGCAGCGCGACGTCGCCCATGCGTGTCATGACGCGCAGATTGGCGACGACGTAAGCGCTGTCGGTGATCTCGACGCCGACGCGGGCGTTGGGTGAATCGGCGGGGCCCATCAGATAAGGAACGACGTACATGGTGCGGCCAGCCATGCACTTGGAGAAGAGCGGCCACACGCGCGAGGTGGCTTCATCGGGGCTCATCCAATTGTTGGTGGGCCCAGCATCGTCTTTCTTCTCAGAGCAAATGAAAGTGAGCTGCTCGGTGCGTGCAACGTCACTCGGGTGCGACCGGTGCAAAAAGCTGTGCGGATATTTGGACCCGTTTAGCTCGATGAAAGTGCCATCGGCGACCATCTTCGTTTCCAGCGCGCGAATCTCTTCGCTGGAACCGTCGCAAATGACGACGTTGTCTGGAGTGGTGACAGCAGCGATTGATTTGACCCAACTGTCGAGGAATTCATTCTGTAGTCGATTCACGGCACCGCATATTGGCGCAAACCGCACCACATTTCCAGGAAGATACCTGCCGTTTTTTGAAGAACACCGTCAGCGGATCCGCACTCATGAACGACCCGAGGGCGACCGAAGCGATCGCAGCGAGGAAAACTTCAACGACGTCGCTGGTGCGTAGCGACGTGCGCGCTCACGAACGAAGCGTTCGACACACTGCACCAAGATGATCGCGACGAAATCTCCAATGCGCGACTGCAACGTTCGGCCAGGGTGCCTGGCGGCGCACGCTCTTACCATCGACCGACGGCGTAGCGCTAGAGGCTATGTCGGTATTGAGTCGGAGTCATGCCCGTCCAACGTTTGAACGCGCGATGAAAGGCGCTGGGGTCAGAAAAACCCATCGCGTACGCGGTCTCGTAGATCGAACGTCGTGGGTCATCGAGCATTCGCTTGGCCAGCGTTGCGCGCGCTTCATTGAGCAAGGTCGTATACGAGACACCCTCTTCGTCGAGACGTCGCCGCAGCGAGCGAACACTAATACCGAGCGACCGCGCTACCACGTCCATCTGCGGGCGCTCGCCGACGGAGCTCGACGTCAAGAAATCGCGTAGACGCTCGGCGTGTCCCCCTTCGCGCGTGACGCGGCTGAGCTTGCGTTCGGCGAGCGACTCGAGAACGGTGTAAAGCTCGCCGTTCTGAGGCTGCGTCGTGCGGTCGAGCAACTCCCCGTCGAACTCGATGCCGGTGAAGTCGTGATCGAAGCGCTCGGTGCCGGCGAAGATGCGCGTGTACTCATCGCGATATTCCGGCGGCGAGTGCTCGAAATACACTGCCCGCGCCAGAATGTCGGGGCGCGTGAAATGTCGCAACATGCGAAGAATGCCCACCATGGCGAATTCGGCGCGGAGCCGGTTGCAGCAGAGGCTCGCGCGCGGAAATTGGTAGTGGACCGTGGCGACGCCGTTTCGTTCGTAGAGAGCCGTGTCGGGGCCGTCGCACACGATCCGATGAAAGCGCGCGAAGGTCTGAAAGGCGTCACGCAGCGTCGGGGCATGCGAGGCGAGATCGGCAATGACGTCGAACGGTCGAATGGAGACTCGCTCGCCCATGTGCAAGCCGAGCGCGCCATCGCCGGTGAGCTCGAGCGCAGCCGTCTGAGCGCGATCGTATTCGGTGCGATCGAGACGCCCGTCCATGTCCTCGAGGCGGCGAGGGTCGATGTTCGCCGCCCTGAGGAGATCGTGGCTCGCCACCCCGGCCGGCTCTACGCCTTCGACGAGGGCGTAGAGCAGCATGACGGAAAGGCTCATGGCGAAGACTCACGCCTCGCAAGCCACGGTGTATTCGCCACGATTGCCACGGGTCTCGCTTTCAGTGGCAGTCAGGTTGGGATGGTGTCGCAAACGCTGCCGCGCAGCTCGGTCGTGAAACCGAAGCTGCGCATCTTTACGGAAGCCCTCCCATTCCGGCGTCACTCACGCACTTGGACGGCACGCAGATCTTGGACGGCGTGCAAATGGCCGCGGCCCCGCACTCGGCATCGCTCTGACACTGCGCGGTGCAGAAGTTGCCGAAATCACCCTGTACATAGTCCGCGAGACAGAGCTGCGCGCCCTTGTTTCCAGTGCATTGGTTGCCGCCAGCGGAGCAGAGTTTCCCGACTCCGACGTCGTTGCCCGTGTCGCCGGCTGCGGCGCAAGCGGGGCCCGAAATCGGTCGGCCCGCGTCGCCGCCCTGGCCGCCACCCTCGGTCTCTCCGGTGCAGAAGGTCGACTTTCCCCGCGGATAGCGGAAAAGGATGCTGAAGCACATCTCGGTATCGGAGCTCTCACCGAACTTGACCGTCGAAGGTCCTAAGTTGTCGTAGGTGCACTCGGTCGTGATCGAATCGCCGGCGTGAAAGGCAATCGGGTCCACCGGCACGAGGTACTGCTCCTCGAAATTGTACTCGCCGTCGTGCAGCACCCTCGGCGTGCCGCCCACCGTCACCGTCGTCTTGATGTGAATGCCGCGTTGGTGCATGTGCGGAAAGAGCGTGAACATCGTCTGGTCGCTGGTGACCGCGCACGTATGGGTGAGCGTCGACTTCTGTTGAGGGGCGAGCGCGAAGTTCGTCGGGCCCGACAGCAGCAAGTCGGCTTCGCTCGTCACTTCGTCGGGTTTCACTCGAACGATGTCGATGCCGGAGGTGCCTTGAATCGGCGCGCTCGACGCGTTGTAGATGTGCAAGTTGAGGATCAGCGCTTGCCCGGCCGGGAGCTTCATCGCTACCCCCTTGGGCATGTGCAAATCTTTGGTTCCCGCTCCGGCTGCGTAGATCAGCCCCGCGCCAAACATGCTGCCGCTGCAGCCCTCTTTGCCGTCATCGGCGACGAGACTGAGCGTCGTATGATGCGTGCCCGGCGGATGTACCGGGTGCAACGCCGAGACGTAGATGTCCTCGGTGAGCGCGATTTTCTTGCACCAGCGCGGGTCTTCGGCGCCTGCTTCCAGCGTCCAGCTCCCTTCGGCGAGGCGGCTCCACGTCTCGGCGGGTGGATTCACGCCACTGGTGTTGCCTCCGCAGGCAAGCGGCATGAGCGACAGGACGCCCAAGGCGGAAAGAGGAAGACGCATTCGATTCATGAAACCTCCGTCCCCTTAATTAAAAGGGCGGTTACAAAAGCACATCGTCAAACACCGCGTCAATCGCACCTTCGCGTCACAAATAGGTAAGCGTGGCGCTGATCCCACAAAATGCGGGTGAGGGGTCATCGAGGGAACTGCTTCTTCGGCTCCGTTGGGACTTTGTGAGTTACGGAGTATGCACTTCGGAATGGCCCGACCTTCGAGCCTCCCGATGACGAGATCCCGGCGGCGTGCGCGGGCGATCTTCTTGGACAAGGGGATGATCGCGACGGGCGAAGAGGTCGCGCCGCGCTGCGCTGCGGGGACGCATTGACGCTCGCGACGCTCGCGGTGCTGGATCGCCGCCCTTCACCATTTCGTCATGTTCGAACTCTCGACGAAGTCGATCGACGCCCTCTCGCCGGACGTTTTCGTGGCGCGCCTCGTCGCCATGTTCGTTACGCCGCGCCCGCGAAAGCACAAAGGTCGAGGCGCGTCCTATTTCGAAGCTGCAGCTCCGAAATGCCGGGCGGTGATCGGTGGGGCTCGAACCTTGGTGGGATGGGCGCGCGAGCAATCCGCGCCAAATTGAGGTATCGATGAGCCGTGTCCGTGCAAGGTTACCGCTGGTTCACGTGCCTCCTCGTGGCGGGTTCGCTCGCCGCGATCGGAGCAAGTTGTTCGGAGGATGCACCGGGACCGGCGCCGACGGGCGGCACGGCCGGCGCGCCTGACGGGGGCGGCGGCGCCGGCGGGCAGGGCGGCAGCGGCGCGAGCGCAGGCACGGCGGGCGCGCCCGGCGGTTCGGCCGGTTCGATGGGCGGCCAGGGCGGGAGTGGAGCGAGTGGCGGAAGCGGTGGGAGCGGCGGACAAGGAGGCAGCGTGACCGGAGGCAACGCCGGCCAGGGAGGAAGCGGCGGGGCCAGCGGCGCCGGCACCGGAGGAAACGCCGGAAGCGGCGCAGCGGCCGGCAAAGACGGAGGGATTGCCGTCGACGCCGCGCCCCGCGACGGCACCGCGGATAGCCCCGAAACTTCCGCGCCGGGCACGACCTACGTCTACACGAGCGGGTACGACCCGAAGATCACGATCTTCACGCTCGATCGATTAAGCGGCGTTCTCACGTCGAAGGGCTCGCTCGACACCGGCATTTCCAGCCCGTCGTACTTGGCCTTTTCGGCCGACAAGCGCTTTCTCTACGCCGTCAACGAGGCGACCGGCGCGAACAGCAAAGTCCTCGCCTTCAAGATCGCGCCGGACGGCTCGCTGCAAAAGATCAACGAAGCGCCGACGGGAGGGGACGGCTCGCCCCATTTGTCGGTGACCCCCGATGGGCGATGGGTGCTCGTCGCCCACTATGGGAGCGGTCACGTGTCGACCCTCGCTGTCGATGCGAACGGCGGCGTCACCATGCCGCCCGCCGACATCCAGCGTCCGGCGACTAGCACGAGCCACCAGATTCTCACCGATGCCACGGGGAGCTTCGCGTTCGTGCCCAACGTGAATGCCAACACCGTCTTTCAATTCAAGCTCGACGCAGCGACGGGCAAGCTCACGGCGAATGGATCGGTGAGCGGTTTTCCGAGCGGCGCCGGACCGCGCCACTTGGCCCGCCACCCCACGAGCAATTGGGCCTACACGATGAATGAGACGGCGGTCACGGTCACTTCGCTCGTCTACGACCCCGCCACCGGGACATTTTCGGGTCCGCAAACGATCGACTCGCTGCCCGCCGGAACGGCCAAGACCGGATCGGGCGCACACGTCGTCGTGCACCCCGCCGGCCAGTTCGTTTACACGTCGAACCGCGGTCACAACAGCATTTCCATTTTCGAGATCGACGCCGCAACCGGTCGGCTCACGATGAGGGGCAACGAGACGGGTGGCGGCGCGATCAAGACGCCTCGTGACTTCGGCATGGATCCGGCGGGAAAGTTTCTCTTCGTGGCCAACCAAGACGCTGCCAGCCTGATGGTCTTCGAGATCAACGCCACCGATGGCAAGTTGACGTTGCGAGACACGAAGACGACACCCGCGGGCCCGAGCTTCGCGGGAGCCCTGATCCTGCCCTGAACTCGCGGCCCATGGGGCGGGGCGCGGCGGCGCGGTTATTTCTTCGGCTTGAGGGACGCCGCTGAAGCGCCTACCGGGTGCGCCGGTGCGCTGGGCGGCGGCCCACCCATGGGCGTCGGGATGTAGTCGATGATCTTGGCCGCAAACTGTTCGTAGGAGCGCTGCACGTCGCGCAAGAGTTCGGGCTGTGTCTCCGCGAGATCGGATTGTTCGCCGGGATCTTGATCGAGGTCGAACAAGCGGTAAGTCTCGTTGTCGATGGCGTGGTGAAGTTTATAGGCGCCTTGGATGAAGCCGCGCCGCGGCGGGTAGTAAGGATTGCGCGGTTGATCGACGAGCACGGGGCGCGCCGCGACCGGACCGCCGACGAGCTCCATCACCAGGCTTCGCCCGCGCGCGCCCTCGTCCTGCGGAAGGCCGGCGAGATCGAGCACGGTGGGAGCGAGGTCGACGTTGCTCGTACGGCGCGCCACCGTCCTCGGTTTGACGCCGGGCACGTAGATGACGAGCGGTACGCGCACGACCTCGTCCCAGATCTCCCGGCCGTGGAAGTAAAAGCCGTGTTCCCCGAACGCTTCTCCGTGGTCGCCGGTGAAGATGACGGCGGTTCGCTCCGCCGCGGGAGAAGCGGCGAGCGCGTCGAGCACGCGGCCGATGTGGTAGTCGGTGAACGCGATTTCGCCGTCGTAGAGCGCGCGCGGGTCGTCGCCGAACGTCGAATAGCCGGGGTGCTCGAGGTATTGTTTGTGGGGATCGAGGAAGTGGACCCAGATGAAAAATGGGCTCGCTACGAGATCGGCCTCGTTGAGAAGTCGAATCGCCGCGTCGGCCAGGGGTCGCGACGAATGGCGCCAGTCGATGCCCGACCCCTGCGAGCCGTCGACGCCGGTCATGATGAAGCGATCGAAACCGTCGACCCAGCCGAGCGCGCGGTTGAAGAGGAAATGGGAGGCGGCGCCGGCCGTGCGGTAGCCCGCTGCCTGCAGGCGCTCCGCCAGAAGGACGTTACTTCCCATGTAGCGGACCTCGTGCCGGTCGGAGCGCGGCATTTCCGACGGGTAACGGCTGGCCATCATGGGGGGCAGCGAGAACGCCGTGTACGTCGAAATCGAATAAGCGCGTTCGTAAATCACCGACCGCTTCGCGAGCTCGTCGAGACGGGGCGATACCGGCCGTTCGTATCCCGCGTAGCCGAGGTCGGGGCGGAGCGTGTCGACTGTAATGAAGAGGAAGGAGAGAGGGCTCGGGAACTCGGGCCGCTGATGCGGCGCGAGCTTGTCCGAGGAACTCGTGGCCGCGCCGGCGCCGTCATCGCCGTCTGCCGCAGCACGGGTCGCGTCCCGCGATGTTCGGTCATCGGTGGCGTCGGGCAGAACCGCGGCGTCCTCGCCACGGTGGTTGTGGGAGGCACGCCCGCACCCGTCACAGGCACCGACGGCGATGACGGCGGTGAAAAGGACGAGCGCGGTTTTCGGTATGGGTGGGAAGCGGCGGATAGGCGTCTTCAGTGGACCGAATCTAGCATGTGAACGCCCGTACCTGGCCAGCGGGCTCGAGACGCTTGCCTAACGGCGCACTCCGTACAAAGGTCGCGTAGAGGAGCCCTATGAAGCACCGCCTCCTCGCCGCGGCACTCTTGGCAGTCGTCAGCGCGAGCTGCAATACGCCAAGACCCCCGCCCGCGCCGGCGCCGAGGCCCCGTCCTCCGCCTCCTGCCGCGGCGCCCGCTGCCAAGGTCCCGACGGAGCCGCTCTTCGCGGGGCTCGGCAAGCATTCGCGCAAGGTCACGACTTCCTCCCCGCAAGCGCAGCGGTACTTCGACCAGGGGCTCGCTTTTGTTTTTGGCTTCAACCACGACCAGGCCATCCGCTCGTTCGCGCAAGCAACGGAGATCGATCCGCAGTGCGCGATGGCGCATTGGGGCGTGGCCCTCGCCAACGGGCCCCACATCAATAACCCCGCCGTGGACGAGGAACACGCCAAGGCGGCATGGGACGCTCTTACGCGCGCGCGCGAGTTCGTGCGGCAAGCCGCGCCCGCCGAGCGTGCGCTCATCGACGCGCTCGCGGCGCGCTATGCGATGCCCCAGCCGAGCGACCGCAAGGCGCTCGACCAGGCCTACGCAGACGCCATGAAGCAGGTGCAAAAAGCATATCCCGACGACGCCGACGTGGCTGCGCTCTATGCCGAGGCGCTGATGGATCTGCGGCCCTGGGATCTCTGGAAGACCGATGGCAGCGCACAACCCGGCACCAATGAAATCGTGACCACCCTCGAACAGGTGTTGGTCAAAAATCCGTACCATCCCCTCGCCAACCACCTCTATATCCACGCGGTAGAGGCGTCCCCCTTGCCTGAAAAGGCAGATCCGGCCGCCAACCGATTGCGCGATCTGCAACCCGGGCTCGGTCACATGATGCACATGCCGTCGCACATCGACGTGCGGCGCGGGCGGTGGGAAGCGGCTGCGCTCGCCAACGAGAAAGCGATCGCCGCCGACAGCAAGTACAAAGGAGTGGTCCCCACGCAGAACTTCTATCGCCTCTACATGGCGCACAATCGCCACATGCTTGCGTTCGCCGCCATGATGCAGGGTCAGAGCGAAAAGGCGCTCAGCGCCGTGCAGACGATGATCGCCGAGATGCCCCCCGAGTGGATCCGCGACAGCGGAGCCATCGCCGACGGTTTCGTGTCCATGCCGCTCGAAGTGATGATGCGCTTCGGGAAATGGGAGGAGATCCTCGCCGCGCCCGAACCGGCCGAGCATCTTCTCATCGCGCGGGCCATGCGCTTCTATGCGCGCGGCGTCGCCAGTGCAGCGCTCGCCAAGAAAGCAGAAGCGCGCGCCGAGCAAACCGCGTTCCTCGAAGCCAAAAACAAAGTTCCGGAGGGCGCCTTTTTCGGCAACAACAAGGCCGTCGACATCCTCGGCGTCGCCGAGCATCTCTTGGCGGGAGAAATCCTCTACCGCGAAGGCAAGGTCGACAAAGGGATCGCCGAGCTCAAAAAAGCGGTGAAGCTCGAAGACGAGCTCCATTACGACGAGCCGCCGGACTGGATCCAGCCCGTGCGGCACGCGCTCGGGGCGGCGCTCATTCGTTCCAACCGCCCGGTGGAAGCGGCCGCGGTCTATCGCGAAGATCTCAGACGCCTGCCCGAGAATGGTTGGTCGCTCTTCGGCCTCGCCAAGGCGCTGAAGATGCAAAAGATCGATGACTTCGCCGATTTCCAGGAGAGGTTCGCCAAGGTCTGGGCCAACGCCGACGTCAAGTTGATGTCGTCATGCTTCTGTCAACCCGGGATTTGAGGGGCGCGCATTTCGGTCTCACCGATCCAAGAGCCGGTCCACGGTGCGATAAAGCATTTCGTTTCCCTTCTGGCGATGGTGCAGGAGCGCGTCTGCATAGACGCGCTCCTGGCGTAGAAAAGCGTCGAGCACGTCGGCATCCATGTGCGGCGCGGCGAGCCCGTAGCCGTACTGCTCGAGGTAACGCGCATTCATCTCCTGTTCGAATTGATGTCGCACCGGGACGCTGAGAATGGGCTTACCGAGGTAAATGGCTTCGTGCATGAGCGACAATCCGCCGTTGGTGACGACCGCGCGCGCGCTGGCCAAGTCGCGCACGAAACGCTGCTCGGAGAAGCTGTGCAAAGTACAGTTGCCCTCCACCGCGTCGCGTCCGAGACCGTACACCACGAACTTGCGCGGGCGAAGACGGTTGAGCTGCGCGATAAGCGCACGGTCGCTCGTGGATGTCTGGTAGACGAGCACGTGATCGCCGCGCGTCGGACGCGCCTTGAGAATCTCCTCCCGCAAGATGGGAGGCACGATGGTGACCCGTTCTCGGTACTTGGCGCGGATGGCGGGCGTGAAGAACGAGGTGATCACGTAATGCTCGCAGCCGGGCATCTTGGCTTTGACGAAGGCGCGGGTGGCGCGGTAGTCGGCGGCGACGCCTTTCGTGATCTCGTCAGCGTGCTTGCACTTGTGGATGATCTGCTGGTTGTCGATGGAGACGATGGGCAGACCGAAGCGACGCGCGAAAAACCAAGCGTAGGAATCGAAATCGGAGAGCACCAACTTCGGTTTGAAGTGCCGGACGTCGTCGATGTAAGCCGCCGCATTCTGAAACAGCATCGACGGCGACAAGAGGACGTTCTGCACCACCGATGCGTCGCGATCCATCGCGCCGGCGGCGTAGCGAATGGTGAGACCTCGGATTTCGACGACGTCCGAAAAGTGGCGTTTCAGAAACGCGTAGGCGCGCCCCGAGACGACGACCTTGACCTTGTGCTTTCTCTTGACGAGGTGATCGATGACGACCTTGGAGCGGGTGGCGTGTCCCATGCCTTCGCCGACCACTCCGTAAAGGATGCGCATTGTCGTGGGTACCTTTCGCTCTCTGGCGATTCTCTCATGGAGAAGGGAGCTGGCCGCGCGGCTCGAGCGGGACCGGCTCGCGGTGGAAATCGAAATTCCACGCTCCCAGCGCATAAACATACGTCTGGGTCAGCCCCGATCGATCGATGGGCAGATCGCTCTCGTAGGCGACGTGGAGCTCGAAGGGAGCGAGGTGCAGGATGATTTCAGGTGTGAGATCGAGCTCGCTCGGAACAAAAACGGCAGATTGCCGATCGGTGAACATCGTGCCGTCGACTCCGACGGAAACGAGGTCGTCGAGAATCGAAAGCTCGGTGTGGAGGGCGTAACGCAGAAGCGCCTTGCCGGAATTATCGGGTCGCGCGGCGTAGGTGGGGTTCAACACGAATGCGCCGAGAGTCACCCAGCCGGTGACGTCGAGAGCGTAGCGGGCGAGGTCGGGCCACGATCGCGCCAGTGAGTAAAGGTAGCGGGACCGTAAATCGAGGTACGTCTGCGTGAAGGTGCCCTGGTCGATCGGTCGATCGTGCTCGACGCGGCTCCCTATCTCGATGGCACCGGGACCGAGCGGCCAAGTGCTGGTCACGCCGGCGATGAGGTCGAGCTCCGTCGGCTTCATGACACCGATGCCCGGCTGATCGCGGTCGGTGAAGGTGTTGACGTCGATGGGGATGGAGAGACGGCTCCCGATGAGATCGATGTCGGCGCGCGCCGCGTACCGGAAGAGTGCGTGCCCGCTGTTGTCCGGTCGCGCGGCGTAGGTAGGATTGTAGAGGGCGCTGCCCACCATCACCGAGCCGGAGACATGCGTCCCTTCGCTCTCGCCGCCGATGTTGCCGCTATGCGCGCTCCCCTGCTTGTCGAGTGCGGAAAGAGAAGAGCACGACAAAACGATCGCGACGGCGAAGGGCGGTGACGCGAGGCGCATCCTCTCGCGACTCTAACAGCTCGTCGCGGGCCGCGTGCCGTGAGCTACGTGGCGAGGCTTTGCTCTGGTAAGCTCATCGGTTGGTCGAGCGGAGGTCGCATGCTGGGTCGGTGGGAACGCGTGGCTTGCCTCACATTGTGCGCTGTCGGCTGTCCGGCGCTGTCGAACTGCCAAGGTTCCGCGGGAGCGGCGCCGCCTTCGACGACGCAGGAGGGGGGGACCGGCGGCGCTACGTCCGATGCCAATACCCTTTCCGATGCCGGCGCGCCGACCGACGCGGGGCCGTCGAGTGACGACGCGGGGCCGTCGACTGACGACGTGCGACCGGACACGGGCTCCGCTCCCGACGCCGGAGCGATGATCGACGCCCGCCCCGACGCCATCACAGCCGACACGGGCGGCGGCGGCAACCAGACGGGTCCCATTCTCTATCCCACCGATCTCACGCACTCGCCCATCACGCCGTCGGTGGCGGTGGTTCTTCGTAACATCGCCGCCACCGTCCCGGCACGCAACACGCACAATTTCCTGAAAGCCGGCGATCCGATCATGGGCGACGCGCTCGGCAGCCCCACCCAAGTCATCCAAGGGGACTTCTTCGGGTGCGTGGAGTCGCCCGCGCCGATCAAAGATCTGGCCGGGTACGCCTCGCTCCAGGCGACGGTCGATCACTTTCATCAAGGGAGTGTGGTCGGACGGACGCCCTTCGCCCGTGTGAGCCAGTGCACGCGCGAGAACCTCACCTCCTGGGATCTCCTCGCCGAAAAGCTTCTGCCCCCGGAAATTGCCGACACCAACCCGAGCCTCGCTTTCGTCATGTTCGGCAGCGTCGACATTGGCAACGGGGGCACGTTCACACCGTCGCCGCAGGTGGACTGGGTGAAATTCCGCGACTACGGGCAAGCCATGCTCGATATCGAGGACACGCTGATGGGAGCGGGGGTCATTCCGGTGCTCTTCTCGATGCCGCCTCGCCTATCGAATGGCGCGCCCGTCGTGCAGGTTTCGACGTTCGTCGCGCTGACCCGCGCCATCGCCCAAGGGCGGCAAACGCCGTTCATCGACTTCAACCTGCCGATGCAGAAGCTCACCGACAAGGGGCTCGAGACCGACGGTCTTCACATCACGCAATACGAGGCGGGTGGAACGGCGAGAAATTGTGTCTTCTCTGAGGAGGGGCTCAAGCACGGTTACAACTTGATGAACCTCCTTGGCCTGCAGGCGCTCGAACGGGTGAAGAAGATCGTCGCCGACGGTGCGATCTCGCTCGAGGCTTCGGCGCCTGGTCTGGCGGGCCAGGGTACGCCCGACGCTCCTTTCGAAGTTCCCGCTCTGCCCTTCAGCGATCTGCGCGATCTCGCCAAGGCGAGCTCGCGCGCGCTCGAGAGTTACACCGGCTGCGGCAGTGCCAAGGAATCGGGCGGCGAGTACGTCTACCGGTGGAACGCCGTGGCCGCGACGCGCGTTCGCGCGGTGGTCATCGACCGTAAGGGCAGTCCCGTCGCCGCGCACATCTATCACCTGGCGGGAGCGCCGACCGCGACGAGCTGCGTTGCTTCGCAAAGCACGGGCCCCTCGAGCGGAGGGCTCAGCGCCGGCACCCTGACCCCCGGTGCGCACTACTTTGTCGTTGATTCGACGGCCATTCCGGCAGCGCGAGTCGCCGAGTACATGCTCGTCGTCAGCGCGTGCGATCCTGCCGATAGCACTTGCAACTAGTGCTCGAAAGGACGGCGCGAGTGCCCGGTCACGGACGAAGCGACAACCGCACGTCGTAGGCGAGGGGTCGCTCGATCACGCGGGCGATGGCCCAGCCGGCGCGCGCGGCCAGATCGCGAAAAGCTGCCAACGTGCGCGGGCGCACCGTGAATTCCCGCAAGAACTCGATGGGCCCGTCGGCGCGCGTCACGGAACCCACCGCGACGACGTCGCTCGGCGCCGCGCTGCGAATCGCTTCGAGGTTGGCCATGATCTCGTCGTCGGATCCGTATTCGAACAGACCACCCTCGGAAGAGACGGCCAAAGCCGAGCGGGACGCGCCGAGCTCGTCGAGTAAGCGCTGGAGTCGCGCGGCATCGCGCCAGTCGTAGGCGACGCGCTGGTAGCTGAGATCGAGATCGCGAAGCGGCGCGCTTGCGCCGCGGAGCGCCGCGACGGCTCGCGCACCAAAGCTCGGGCCCTCGTCGTCGAGATCGAGCACGTGGATGCCGATCGTCCGACCGCGCAGGAGCTCGGGGGCTTCTTGATGCAGCACGAGCAGCGCATTCCAGCTGTCGGCTGCTGGCCCCCCCGCGATGTTGAACAGCTGCAGCGGCCGACCTGCATGCGCAGTCAAGACGGGGGATAGGCCCTCGGCAAGAAGACGCGCCATGTCCTCCAAACGCACGCGCGAGAGCCACGATGGCGGAGCGGCAGCGATTCGGCGGTCGATGGCGGTCGCGTAGCCATCGCCCATCATGCGGGGGCCGAGCTTGGCGACATAGAGCGTCATCCCGCTGATGACGCCTTCCGACGCGTGGTAGAACGCTCGGGCCAAGCGCGATCGCCGCGCCGCCCAACCGAGCACCGATCGCTGTATCGACTGCGGTATTCGCGCGCGCAACCGCTCGGCGCGCGCGAAGAGCGCGACGCGTCTCGCCATCTGGGCTTCGTCGTAGGGCGGAGCGAACTCCGGATTCGTCACGTCGACGACGGGAAGGTCGTTCCCGTCGTCGGCCGTGGCGTAATAGACTGTCACGCCGTCATCACTAGTCCCCCGACGAATCGCGATGCAACTTGATTCGCTAGGCGGGGCTCGCCTCCGAACCAGATGATGTAAGGCTGGCCGCTTCGCCGACGGTGGCGACGATCCACCTTCTCACGTCGTCGAGGTGTGTCTCCTCCGCATCGAGCGCCTCGCGGAATGCCTGCGCCATTTCCGTGTGACCCATGGCCTCGGCGAGGTTCGCGAGAAGCTCCCAGCCGTCGTTGTCGGTAAGCTCGGCTACCAGCAGCGAGCTGAGACACTGGTCCATCGTGGTGCGGGGATCGGTCAGGACTTGTACGAGACCGATGCCTTGGACCCCGACGATATCGGCGCCGGGTGTCATCACCGTCGGATCCCCTCCCAGGGCAAGGATGGCCTCGTTGACGATTCCGAGATGCTCCAGCTCCTCGTCGCGGATCTCTTCGAGCCGCTCGCGCGTGGGCCCGCCATCGTAGCTGCCGAGCGCGTCGTACTTGGCCAGCATGGCCTCGTAGAGACGTGTTCCGGTACGCTCGAACGCCGCTCGTTCGCCCAGCTTGTCGATGAAGATGGTGGCCTTGTTTCCTTTGACGGCGTCGAGCGCCATCTTGGCCATCCCTTTCAGGCTCGATGGCGGCGGTACGCTTCCGATCACGCCCGTATCGAGCGTGAAAGCCTCGCGTACCTCTTCCATCGCGTGCTCGCTGCCGGCAGATGGCAGCGCTCGCAGTGCGTACTCGATGAGCTTCTTCGAGTCGATAGGTGACATCCCGATGCCGGTGGCATTCTTACCCGTGCCGCTCGCCTGTTTCATGCTTGAACCCTCCCGCGCGAACCATGGCCATTGGCTCCGCGAAGCACTCGCGCGCGATCGAGCAGCTCCGTCCCCGGAATGTAGCGATAGCCGGCCGAGACCAGCTCGCTCGGCGAGCCCTCTCGATTCACCCGTGCTCGATAAGCGTGCGATGGCGAGCTCGAAGGCACCTGACTCTTGTCGACGAACTGCGTACCAATGGGGCGTAGATCGACCTGGGTCTCGAGAATGTTGCGCACGTAATCACGCTGGCTCTTGAAAGAGATCGTCTCCGGCAACGTCGCGGGGAGGACCTCCGCCGGGTCGCGATTCTCGACGCGACGGAAGAGATCCATCACGACGTGCAGGTGACCGAGCTCGTATTGTACGAAACGCTCCCAGATGGCTTTGATGCGGGGGTTCGTCTCCTGCTGCATGCAACCGAAATAGTTGTAGACCTCGGTGACCTCGTGGAGCAGCCACTTCTCGAGCCAGGTCTCGCGGGGGTCGATGAGCGAGCCGTATTGCGTGACGTGCTGCTCTTCGATTGAAGATATCTCGGCGTAGAGCTGGCGTGCGATGGGATCGGCGTACACGTTGCCGACGGTGGCGTAGTAGTTGCGCGTCTGCTGCTCGGCAGCGACGATGGTCAGCGCGTTGATCTTGGTGATGGGCGCTGCGCGCTTGTGATCGTAGTGCTCGCGCAGATCGTCGAACGGATCGCGATGCTCTTCTTTGGTCGGCCGGCCCGGCGCAACGTCGGTGTAGCTCTGCAAGATATTGTTGGCGTCTTTGCCTTCCAGCCGATCGAGCAGCGCCGAGTAGCGATAAAGGTGATCGAAGTCCTCGAGTAGACCGAAATCCAAGACTTGCTTCACGTAAGGATCGACCTCATTTTGCGCGAGCGAAGCCGTGACTTCGACGGCGACTTGCTCGTAAGCGATGGTCGTTTCGAGCACCGATTGGTCGGCCGGAAGCAGCCAGTTCACCACTGTCTGCTGATGCTGCTCGGCGCGCCGCACGCGTGCGAGGGGCAGTCGCAGGGCTTCGTTCATACGGTGAAACTGGTGCTGGAACGTCCACGACTCGTTTTCGATGCCGTTCATGAGGATCACGCGGACCCGTGTGAACGCGTCATCGTCGAGCTTGCTGATCGGTTCACGAACGAGATCGCGCCAGTCGAACTCTTGCTTCTCGAGCGGCACGCCTGTTTCTTTGAAGATATCGAGCGCCACGGGGAACCCCTTTCGCGTTTGAATCGTCTCGGGCCGGAGTCATTCCACACGGCGACGACTCGATAGCTTCTTAACTGACTGGCCAATCACGAACCAGCGATCGGAGGACGGACGGGAATCGGGACTAAGACCTTCGTTCACTCTTCGGCGGGAAGGCGAACCGTGAAGCAAGCGCCGTTGCCCTCGCTGCTCTCCACGTCGATCGTACCGCCGCTCTGCATCACGATCTCGTGCGCGATCCAGAGCCCCAGACCGAAGCCGCCGTAGGACCGGGGCTCGACGCTCCTCTCGAAACGTCCGAAAATGCGCCGCTGCTGATCCTTCGCGATTCCAATGCCGTGATCGCGCACCGCGATCACGGCGGCGCCGTCTTGCTTGCCCGCGATCACCTCGATGGGGTGGCCGGCCCCATATTTCAGGGCATTGCTGAGAAGATTGGTCACGACCTGATCGATGCGCGATCGGTCCCAGCTTCCGTGAATGTCCATATCCGCGCGAATGCTGATGGGTACCTCGGCGGGGCTGGCGACTTCACTGAACCGGCCCACCACTTCCGCGATGAGCGCTCTCAATTCGAACCGCTCGGGATCGAGGCGCAAGCGGCCCTCGGCCATGCGAGATACATCGAGCAGCTCGTTGATGAGTTTTTCGAGCCTGAGACCGGCTGCTGCAGCCCGCTGCAAGCGAGAGGCGTAGCGCGTGAGCGACGGGTCCGCGCCCATGATTCGCTGAACGCCTTGGATCTGCATCAGCAGCGCGGTGAGCGGTGTCTTCAATTCGTGACTGGCGATGCCGATAAACTCTTCACGAAGCCGAAGCGCTTCGGCCAGCTTGTTCTGAGCTTCTTTGAGGAAAGTGATGTCTTGAATGACGGCCACCGTCGCCATCCGGTTTTCGGGTGTCATGCGCACGGCAGCGGCATTGACGATTGCCCATACGGTTTGTCCGTCTTTCCGAATGTATCTCTTTTCCGTCGAGTAGGTCGACCGCGTGCCCTCGAGCATTTCGCCGAATGCTTCGCCGTCGCGCTGGCGATCGTCGGGATGGGTGATCTCGTCGGTCGTCATGCTTTCGAGCTCGGCGAACGAACGCCCCGTCATCTCTTCCATTTTGGAATTGATACGCAAAAATTTCCCGGTGGCTGGGTCGTTCTTCGCCATGCCCACGAGCCCGAGATTGAAGAACGATCGGAAGAGTCCCTCGGATTGTTCGCGCTGGCGATCGGTCGCGTCCAGAGCGCGCGCGTCGATCCAGACGACGACCCCCAGCACGACCACCAGGCTGACGGCAAAGAGCGCGGTGCCGAGCTCTACATTGAAGAGCCCGATTTGTTGTCCGCGTACGACCGTCCATCCGAAAATGAGCGGAATGACGACAACGGCAGGCAAGAGCCGCCGCGCAGCCATTCCCGACAATCGGGCATTGGCGAAATAACGGACGGGACCGCGATCCGGCCGCGCGATCATGGTGCCGACGCCGAGGAGCAAAAAGCAACCCGCGCTGGGCCACGCAATGCGGATGTAGGGACCGAGCTGATAGAAGTTGCGTACCCCATAGATGTAGCCGGTGATGGCCACTAACGACACGAGTACGATGGGGATCGTCAGCAGCGATGACCAGTGCACCCGCCACTTGGGACTCGGAGTGTCCAAGACCAGCAGCGCTACGGCGAGCAGACAAAAGCACGTTGCCGTGATGGGGGACATTCGGCCGGGAAAGCGACGGCTCTCTTCACTCAAGAAATCGTCGACGAAGATCTGATCGATCCCCAAATCGGAGTCGGTCAGGTACTCGATCGCGGTCGCTCCTCCCACGACGAGAGTGCCGAGCGCAAGCCATTGGCCAAGGCTCCACTTCTGTCGCGTTCGTGGAGACCGTGCCATCATCGCCAGCGAGCCCGCGGCCAGGAGCATCCCCACCGTCGTATTGGCCTTCATCGTGAGCGCGGAGAACTCCTTGAGCGCCGGGCTGAATAGCCAAATGGCGAGCAACACCCCCGTCCCGAGGACGACGACCGCAGCCATCAACTGTACCGATCGCGCGACACCGGCGCGATGCGACGCCGGCGCTTGCTGTCCATCCTCGGCAGCTGCTAACCCCGGGGACTTGTCCTTCAACGGCGATTTTTCGCGCAATTGTCGACGAGCTCATCCCAAGTCTCACCAAATGCGCCCCCTCTGTCGAGCCTCGATCGCGCCGCCCGCGTCGCGACATCCCCAATCAACTCGATTCGGTGCGGGGCTATCGTGGGAGGAGATCGAGAAGGGACGCTTGGGGAAGAGCCGAAACGTAGCGTGGGCAGCTGCTTCGCCCTGCCGGCGGAGAGAGTGGGATTCGAACCCACGGTACCCTTACGGGTACGCCTGATTTCGAATCAGGTACCTTCGGCCACTCGGTCATCTCTCCGCCGCGGAAGATGCCCAAGCGACCCCAACCTGTCAACCGAGACGGCGATTTTGCCAGCGCGGAGCGCGCACTATTCCGAGCGGTAGTTGGGGGCCTCTTCCGTGATCATGACGTCGTGCACGTGACTTTCGCGCAGACCTTGCGACGTGATGCGCCCGAACTTCGCTTTCTGGCGCAGCTCCTGGATGGAGGAGCACCCGGTGTACCCCATGCCGGCGCGCAGGCCGCCGATCAGCTGGTAGATCGTGGACGCGATCGAACCTCGGTAGGGAACGCGGCCCTCGATTCCCTCGGGCACCAACTTCTCGTCGGCTGCGCCGCCCTGCCCGTAGCGATCCTTGGAACCGCGCTTCATGGCTCCGAGCGAGCCCATACCGCGGTACACCTTGTAACTTCGGCCTTGGTAAAGAACGAGATCCCCCGGCGATTCGTCGGTGCCGGCGAAGAGCGAACCTATCATCACGCTCGACGCGCCTGCCGCGATGGCCTTCGTCACATCGCCCGAGAATTTCACGCCGCCGTCGGCGATGATGGGGACGTTGTGGGCCTCCGCCGCGCGGGCACAGTCGGCAATGGCGGAGATCTGCGGCACCCCCACCCCGGCGACGACGCGCGTCGTACAGATGCTGCCCGGTCCAATTCCGACCTTCACCGCGTCGACCCCCGCCTCGATGAGCGCGAGCGCGCCGTCGCCGGTTGCAACGTTGCCGGCCACGAGATCGAGATGCGGAAATTCGCGTTTGGTGGCGCGCACCGCGTCGATGACGCCGCGTGAATGGCCGTGCGCGGTGTCGATGACCAGCAGGTCGACGCCAGCCGCGACGAGTGCTGCGGCGCGCGAGGCGCGCTCGGGCCCGGGTCCAATGGCGGCCCCCACGCGCAGCCGCCCCTTGTCGTCTTTCATGGCGTTGGGGTTGCGCTCGGCTTGGAGAAGATCCTTGATCGTGATGAGGCCAACGAGCTTGCCGGCCTCGACGACGAGCAGCTTTTCGATGCGATGTTTGTGCAGTAGCTCGCGCGATTTGTCCTTGGAGACGCCGGGAGGCACGGTGACGAGCTCTTTGGTCATGAGCACGCTCACCGGCTGGTCCAAGTTTTTTTCGAAGCGGATGTCGCGAGCCGTCAGAATCCCAACCGGGTGCTCCCCTTCGACGACGGGAACGCCGCTGATGTCGTGCTCGCGCATCACGCCCAGTGCCTCGCGCAGCGATTGGCTCGGTCGTACGGTGACCGGCCCCAAGATCATTCCGCTCTCGGCGCGTTTTACCTTCTCGACCTCGCGCGCCTGATCGGCGAGAGCGAGGTTCTTGTGGACGATCCCGATGCCCCCCTCGCGGGCGATGGCGATGGCAGCGCGCGCTTCGGTGACGGAGTCCATCGCCGCGCTGAGCAGAGGGATGTGCATATCGAGGTTACGGGTGAGGCGCGTCTTGACGTCGACGTCCGCCGGCAGAACCTCGCTGAACGCCGGCAAGAGGAGGACGTCGTCGAACGTCAGGCACTCTCGCAGTTTGTCGTCGAGCATGGAGGCTTTTAGCAAGGGGGCATGGATCGGGCAAGGCAGGCCGTGGTACGGCGGGCATGCCTGTCCAAGGCTTGACAGCGTGGGCTGGGGGGGATAGACACCCCGGCCCCCAATCGGCCCAGACCCTGCCGGTGGGACGGCAGTCGCGAGGGTCGTCGCACGTGGGAACGCCCGAGGTCCAACGAGATGAATCAACATACGTTTTCGGCCAAACCGGCGGAAGCCCTCGCACAGCGAGTCTGGTGGGTGGTCGACGCTTCCGACAAACCGCTGGGCCGCCTGGCCAGCGAGATCGCCGCCGTTCTGCGCGGCAAGCACAAGCCCACTTTTACGCCTCACGTCGACACCGGCGACTTCGTGGTCGTCGTCAACTGCGCCAAGGTGAAGCTCACCGGCCAGAAGCTCGACAAGAAGCACTACTACCACCACAGCGGCAGCCCGGGCGGCATCCGTAAGGAGAGCTACCGCCACCTGCTCGTCCGAAAACCGGAGTTTGTCATCGAGAAGGCCGTGAAGGGGATGCTCCCGCACAACGTCCTCGGGCGGCAAATCCTCACCAAGCTCAAGGTCTACCCGACCCCCGACCACCCCCACGCGGCCCAGAAACCGCAGCCCTTCGTCACCAAGTTCGACGCGAGACCCACCCGATGAGCGCTACCCCTCAGGAATCCACGTACGCCACAGGCAAACGCAAGACTGCGGTCGCCCGCGTTTGGCTCAAGGCCGGCTCCGGCCAGTTCCAAGTCAACGGCGTGCCCGGTGACAGCTATTTCGAGCGTGAGACCTCGCGCATGATCATGCGTCAGTCGCTCGAGCTCATCGAAATGCTCGACAAGTACGACGTCAAGGCGACGGTCGCCGGCGGCGGGCACAGCGCCCAGGCCGACGCCATGCGCCACGGCATCGCGCGCGCGCTCATCGCCATCGACCCCGAGCGCCGTCCTAGCCTCAAGAAGGCGGGATTTCTCACGCGCGACGCCCGCAAGAAAGAGCGCAAGAAGTACGGTCAGCCGGGCGCCCGCAAGCGCTTCCAATACTCCAAGCGCTAGTCTTTCGAGGAAGTACGGGTGCGCCTCGGTCGAGGGTTCCCGAGGAGGCAGCGCTTGGCGGACAGCCAGTCGAACTTGGACCGAGGGACCGACCGGCTCCGCGTGGGCATCGTAGGCGCTGCCGGGTATACCGGCGCGGAGCTGGTTCGCCTCATCCATGGCCATCCCAAGCTCGAGCTCACCTACGTGGCTGCTCGGGAGCGGGCCGGGCAAACGCTCGCCCAGGCCGTGCCCTCCACGGCGGGCGTGCCGCGCCTTGGCGATCTCGTGCTCGAGACGTTCGACCCGTCCGACGCGGGCGGTCTGCGGCAACGATGCGACGTCGTTTTTCTGGGGCTCCCTCACGAGGCGAGCGGACCCGCGGCCGAACCTTTGCTCGAAGCGGGGCTCCTCGTGGTCGACCTCTCCGCGGCGTTCCGCCTGAAGGACGCCGCCACCTACGAGCCTTGGTACGGGCATCGTCATGCGACCGCGCTTGCGCAAAGAGCCGTGTACGGACTGCCTGAGCTCCATCGCGCCGAGCTGCGCGGCGCCCGTTTGATCGCGACACCGGGCTGCCATGTGACGAGCGCCCTTTTGCCGTTGGCACCTCTCCTGCGGCCGCGCCGTCCGGGCGATGCATCCCTCGTCGAGCATCAGGGCATCATCATCGATACCAAAACGGGTGTTTCTGGCGCTGGGCGCAGTCCGTCCGCGTCGACGCACTTCGCCGAAACTGCAGAGGGGGCACGCCCTTACAAGGTCGCGCGCAGCCATCGTCACACCCCCGAAATCGAGCAAGAGCTATCGATCGTGGCCGGCGGTCCGGTCGAGGTGCTTTTGACGCCACATCTCGTGCCGATGACACGCGGTTTATTGGCGACTTGTTATGCACGCGCCCGCCCTGGAACGACGGCCGAGGCGTGCCGTGAGGCGGCGCGCGAGTTCTATCGCGAGGGATTGGTCACCATTCTCGAGGCGGACCGCCTTCCCGATACGTTGTTCGTGCGAGGATCGGCGCGTGCCCATGTGGCCTACGCCCTCGACGTGCGCACCGGATTTTTGCTCGCGATGTGTGCAATCGACAACTTGGCGCGGGGCGCATCGGCCGAAGCCATCCAGGCGCTCAACGTCGCTTGCAATTGGCCCGAAGCGCTAGGGCTGCCGGAAGTGGGCCTTTTCCCGTAACCATCACCGGTGAGCTCGAAGACTTCCGAGCTCGGGCGAGAAAATTCCAAGCACCGAACGAGATGGAGCGATCTCCTTGCGCTCAGCCTCGACCTGATGAATAAAACGAGGTTCAATGTCCGGCCCTCTGAAGCTCGTTTCGGACTTCGTACCGCGTGGCGATCAGCCTCGCGCCATCGAGGAGATGTGTCGCGGTCTCGACCGTGGTGAAAGATCCCAGGTCCTGCTCGGCATCACCGGGTCGGGTAAGACGTTCAGCATTGCCAACGTCATCCAGCATGCGCAAAAGCCGGCGCTGATTCTGGCGCCCAACAAGACCTTGGCCGCGCAGCTCTATGGCGAGATGCGCGATCTCTTTCCGAACAACGCCGTTCACTACTTCGTCAGCTACTACGACTACTACCAGCCCGAAGCGTATATCCCGACGACCGATACCTTCATCGACAAAGACGCCATCATCAACGACCAGATCGACCGCATGCGGCATGCGGCGACGCAGGCGCTCTTGTCGCGGCACGATGTCATCATCGTTGCGTCCGTCAGCTGCATCTACGGCATCGGTTCCGCCGAGAGTTACCACGGGCTTCTCATCGAGCTCGTCAAAGGGGAAGAGTTCCGGCGCGACGAGCTTTTGCGACGCCTCGTCGACATTCAATACGAGCGCAACGACGTCGATTTTCACCGCGGCTCTTTCCGCGTGCGCGGCGACGTCGTCGAGGTGTTCCCGGTCTACGAGAACGAGACGGCCATTCGCATCGAATTCTTCGGCGACGAGATCGAAGCGATGAAAGAGGTCGACCCTCTGCGCGGCAAAGTCAAAGGCGAGATCGATCGCTACTCGATCTTCCCCGGCTCGCACTACGTCACGCCGCAACAGCAGATGCGCGCCGCCATCGAGTCGATTCGCATCGAGCTGCGCGAACGGCTCGACTTCTACGACAAGGCGGGCCGGTTCCTCGAGAAGCAGCGCCTCGAGCAGCGCACGATGTACGACCTCGAGATGATGGAACAGATGGGGTTCTGCCAGGGCATCGAGAACTACTCGCGGCACCTCTCCGGTCGCGTCGCGGGCGAGCCGCCTCCCACGCTCATCGACTACTTCCCCAAGGATTTTTTGCTCATCATCGACGAGTCGCACCAAACGGTGCCCCAGCTCGGCGCCATGTACCGCGGCGACCGCGCACGCAAAGAGACCCTCGTCGAATACGGTTTCCGGCTACCGAGCGCGCTCGACAACCGGCCCCTGCGCTTCGAGGAGTTCGAGAAGCACATGCGCCAGGCGTTCTTCGTTTCGGCGACGCCCGGCGATTACGAGCTGCAGCAGACCAAGGGCGTCGTCGTCGAACAAGTGATCCGTCCGACGGGGCTCATGGATCCCGAAGTGTTCGTGCGCCCCATCGCCGGCCAGGTCGACGACCTCTTGGCCGAGATCAGAAGGCGAGTGGCCAAGGAAGAGCGCGTTCTCGTCACCACGCTGACGAAGCGCATGGCCGAAGATCTCACCGACTACTACCGCGAGCTCGGGGTGCGGGTGCGCTATCTCCATTCCGATGTCGAAACGCTCGATCGCATCGACATCCTGCGCGATCTCCGGCGCGGCGAATTCGACGTGCTGGTCGGCATCAACCTCCTGCGCGAGGGGCTCGACCTTCCCGAGGTGTCGCTGGTCGCCATCCTCGACGCCGACAAAGAAGGCTTTCTGCGCAGCCCCCGCTCCCTCATCCAGACATGCGGCCGCGCCGCGCGCAACGTCAACGGTCAAGTCTTCATGTACGCCGACAGGGTGACCGCCGCGATGAAGCTCGCCATCGACGAGACCAATCGCCGAAGAACGCTGCAGAACGCCTACAACATCGAGCACGGCATCACGCCGGCCACGATCAAGCGCGCGATCATGGACATCAACCCCGCCAGCGGCGCGACGGACTACTACCCCGTCCAGAAGATGACGAAAGAAGAGATCAACTCGGCCAGCAGCGAGGAGCGCGTCGAAGGGCTCAAGCTCGAGATGTTCGCCGCCGCCGAGAACCTCGAATTCGAGAAAGCGGCACGCATTCGCGACGAGCTCAAAGGGCTCGAGCGGATGACGGGGACCGACGGCGGCGGCTCCGCGCGCGCTGCCAGTCGCGGGGGCCCCGTCAAAGCCGCGGCGGCCGGCGCGCGTGGTGGCGCGTCAGCCCGCGGGCGTGGCCGCTACAAGCGCCGGTAACGACGGCTAGAGCCCGAAACGAATGGTCGCCAGATCGGTAGGCGACGTCGTGGAACCGGCTTGCGCGGCACTTTCCGTCGACGGCGCCGCTGCCGTGGGCGAAGCGTTGGAAGCGTTGGGCACGGCGGCATCGGGCGACGTAGCGATGGGCGTGGTGATCGCGTCGATGGCGAACGCCGCCGGCCGAACGACGACCAGACGAGTAGACTCAGGGCTGCGCGGGGCGACGGTCTGCCCGGTGCGGTCCAGGCGCGGAACATCACGTTCAGCGAGCGCAAAGGAAATCGGCGCGATCACCCCCACGTCGGCCCCACGGGTGAACGATTGCGGCGACGAGGCGTCGTCCGCGATTTCCAAGGCGGGGGGGTAAAGACCTTCGTTCACCGCCCAGGTACGAGCCAGCTCGCCAGCCTGCCCCGCGACCGCGAGCGCCATGGTGCGAGCCGGCAGCGGAGCGAATTGGAAGAAGCAAAGCGCCGCCAGTGCCATACCCACGAGCACGAAGGCCATCCGCCGCGCGGCATTTCCGGTTCGTGCCGCGCCGGCCGAAAACCGCGGAGAAACCTGCGTCGAGGTGGCAGAGGACACGCCCTCTGCGGTTTCGGCCCAGGTGGGCAGCAGGTCAGCCTTGCGCAGCTCGTTCAAGAACGCTTCCGACATCTCGGCGGCCGACGCGAACCGCGCGTCGAGGCTCTTGTGGAACGCCTTTTTGAACCAGGCATCGAGCCCTCCCGGCAGGACGCTGTTGAGGGCGCTCGGGGTAGCGAATTTCCCCTTGGAGACAGACAAGCAAACGGACGCAAAGCTCTCGCCCTCGAAAGGGAAGCTTCCCGTGAGGCAGCGGTACACGAGCACCGCCGTCGCCCAGAGGTCGGTCCGGAGATCGATCTCCTTGGGGTGAAAGAGCTGCTCGGGACTCATGTACGATGGCGTGCCCACCGTCGTACCCGAAAGGCTGATGCCCGTACCCGCGGCGGTCGTTTCCTTGGCGACACCAAAATCGAGCACTTTGACGAACGGCACCCCGTCCTCTTGGACGACGAATACGTTCTCCGCCTTGATATCGCGATGGATCACGCCGAGCGCGTGCGCCTTGGACAGCGCCTTGCACACCTGGACGAGCACCCGTGCTGTGTCACTTATGCCGAGGGTGCGGCCATTTTGCAGCACTGTCTCCAAATCGCGACCACGAAGCGACTCCATGACGATGAAGGGGATGCCGGTTTCGGTCACGTCGTAGTCGAACACCTCGACGACGTGCGGGCTCTTGATGCGGGCGACGAGTTTCGCCTCTTGTTCGAAGCGCGCGACGCTGACCGGGTCATCCGCTACGTCGCGCCGCATGAATTTCACCGCGACTTGGATATCGAGGCCTTTGTGTTGTGCGAGCCAGACCTGCCCCATGCCGCCGGAAGCGAGGGGGCGTAGAAGTTCGAGGCTGCTCGAGACGCGACTGCCCGGTCGGAGGTCGGACGAGCCGAATGCGGACCTTGGTCCGCTGTTGGGCTCGAACTGAAGTGCGCGAGGAAACTGTCTCGTATCAAAGGAGGCAACCATGGGATGCGAGACCATGAGCAAGGTGCGTGCCCAGCGGCACTCGCGCCCCGATGTTCATGGATTGCGCACCCTGCCGATCGTTTGGTAAGAAGCCGCGATGAAGCATCAGATCGCGCACGACCTCGACTCGAACCTCGCCAAGGAGGCCGCTGTTCGCGCTTTCGAGGCGTACCAAAAGCGTTTCGCGAACTTCAGCCCGACGATGGATTGGGAAGCCGACAACAAGGCCCGTATCGGATTCTCGGTGAAAGGCGTGAAGCTCGAGGGATCGATCGACATTCTCCCGCGCGCCATCGAGCTCGACCTCAATGTTCCGTTTCTTTTTCGTCCCTTCAAAGGCAAGGCGCTCGAGGTCATCGAACGCGAGGTTCGCACCTGGCTCACCAAGGCGAAAAACGGCGAGCTCAAAGCGCCGAGCTGACCGACCGCGAAGCGGCGTACCCAGTCGATGAGCGGTGCGTCGCCCGTGATCACGACAACCGGATCATGCGCCGAGTGGCGCAACGTCTCTTCCTTGATGACGCGCTGAGATCGCGCGGGGGTTCCCCGGGACGGGCGCGTTGAGGGGGTGATCGGGGTTACTGGGCCCCAGCAAGGGTTTGGCTGGAGCCAACCTTGACCCACGAGCGTTGGTCACCTAGATTTCCGTGCGCTCCCGCGGGGCTTAGCTGCCCGGCCAAGCGCTTTCTCGAACCCTGGGCCGCTCGGCCCCGGCTCGGGGTCTCGGACCTCTGGCCCATGAACGGACAGTCATGAAGCTCGACGACTTCGCTACCTGCTGCGGCCATTGCCGGACGGCCGAGGAGCTCGCCCACGCCGGATTCAGGTGCGTCCCATGCTGATGGCTTATGCCAGCATCGCCGCCTTTTTCTTGGTGGGAGCTGCCTTCGTCCTCGGTTCCCTTCTTCTCGGGAAGCTCATCCGCCCTAATAACCCTTACGCCGAGAAGCTGGAGACCTACGAATGTGGTGAGGCCCCGGTGGGGCAGGCATGGTTCAACTTCAACCCCCGGTTTTATATCGTGGCGCTCATCTACATCGTGTTCGACGTCGAGATCGCCTTCATCTATCCGATCGCCGCCGTTTTCCGCCGCTGGGTCGACCAGGGCCGCGGGGTGTTCGCGCTTCTCGAAGTGCTCGTATTCGTTGTGATTCTACTCGTAGGGCTCGTCTACGTTTGGGTCAAAGGCGACCTCGAATGGATCCGCTCGATCAAGGGCGATCCCCGCGGTATCCCCAACGTCGTGACGAAAACTGCGCCTGCGCTCCCGCCTCCGCTCGCACCAGCCGCGGTCGCGGTCGCCATCTCGGCCCGCACTGCAACGCAACAAGGGTGATCCCATGGCAACCAACCCGACGACAGGACTCGACGACCGCTACAACGACGATGGCGGCAGCGTCATCAACACCCGCGTCGACCAGATGGTCAACTGGCTGCTCAACTGGGGCCGCGCCAACAGCGTCTGGTATTTGCTCTTT
>Ga0193706_1000240_pt1 | contig 36259 bp, 30 predicted proteins | sample U3c1metaG_FD_160130 | JGI IMG/M metagenome (GOLD analysis project Ga0193706, IMG submission 160130) | Soil microbial communities from a riparian zone of the East river system, Colorado, United States - U3c1 | ecosystem: Environmental > Terrestrial > Soil > Riparian zone | place: USA: East River... | reverse complement strand
CCCGAGGTAAACGCAGCTCACGCCGCCGGTCGCCAGCAGCTTCGTGACCCGGTAGCGTCCCGAAATGACCTCGCCGAGAAGTGGCCGCGGTGGCGCGCGCGTCGCCTCGCCCACGGGGGGGGTGTCCTCGCTCGGAGCGGGCATGGCACGTCCATGTTAGCCTCGCTCGGCGTTCGGCGCGACCAGGAGCATGGCTCCGCCGGATTCTGTAAACTCCAACGCTCGATGCCGACGCTCAACGAGGAGCCCCGCCCGCCGGTTCGCCGGGCGCCGAGCCAGACGGCTCGCCGCCGTGGAGCCCTCGGGCACGCGCTGTTCGTTGGTTTCGTGGTCCTCGTTTTTCAAGCGGCGGCTTGCAAACGCTCGCCGGCGCCATCCTTGGAGGCGACGAGGCCCGCGCCAGTGCCGGCGCCGGCGGGGCTCGTGGCGGAGATCATCGTCGCTCGCCCCGATCGAACCTGGGACACGGTTCGCGCCAAGCTGCGCGCCGCGACGTCGCTCGTACCGAGCTCTCCCGCCGTCTTCCTCGGCGGCGCCCTGGGGCTACCACTCGGCGTGCTCGAACAGCTCGACTTCAACGTTCCCATCGTTGGCGCCGTCGTCGAAGACGGCGGCGCGCTCGCCGCCCTCGGCGCCGTCCACGTCAAAGATGGGCAGCGCGTCGTGCAGCTGATGACCTCGAGCACCCCCCGCTACACCAAGGAGGCGAAAGCGGGGGAAGAAACCGTGCATCTCGTCCCTTCCGTCGCCGATCCGGAGGGGCCGTCCTTTGCCGTATCCGGCAACTATCTGGTCGTTGGCCGCGGCAAGGAGCTGCTCGAACGGTGGGCGCCATTCGTCACGCGCACCCTGCCGGCGCGGCCGCTGCCCATCGAAGACATCGCTGCGACGGCGACGCAGGGCGCGTTGGCCGGCCCGGTGGCGACCCGTCTCGCCCGACTCTGGCTCTCGTGGAAAAAGGATCGAGAGGCCGACGATGCCGCCATGCGCGCCAAGCACGGCGGAAGCGCGCCCGATTTCGGGGACCCCGCTGAAGCCCTCGCCGACATGGACGCCAGGGCGGCTCGTTTCTTCGCCATTCTCGGCGATTTCGAGGAAGCGCGCTTTGCGGTCACCGTCCATCCGAGCGAGCCCGAGGCCCCCGAGCGCTACCGGGCTATCGCCCACCTGAAGGCACGTTCCGTTGGGCCGGCGGCTGACGAGCTGGCCCTGATGACGGTGGCTCCCCTCGACCCCCTCTTGGCGCTGCCGGCGTCGGCGGGCATCGCTTTTTTGACGCGTGACAGCCGCGAGGTGCGCGAGCGCTCTGCGGTCGCGCAGGCGGAAGCGATGGCCAAGGTGTTCGGCGGCCGACTCGCCGCCAACGACAAGACCAAGATCGAAACCGCGCTGCGCGCGTTTGCCAAAGGGCGCGGCGATTGGCTGACGGGCGCCCTCGTCGCGGGGCCCACGCGCGCGGCGGTCGTGCGCGGGTCGGTGGCCGAGGCCGCCGAAATCGACCAAAGCGCCTTCGCCCTGCTCGATCTCCTCAGCGTGCGCGCCATTGCCGAGCCCATCAGCAACTGGATCGGCGATATGAAGATTTCCGGCGTCGAGGGGGCCCGCGCCGCGGGGGAAACCGAGATCCGCGCCGTGCGCGTCGCCCGCCGCCCCCCCAAGGTCAAGCTCCCACGCGACAAATCGGACAAGAACGAAAAACCCGAAAGACCGGGGGAGAGCGACACTTTCGATATCGTGTGGGCCATCGGCAAAGAGGTTTTTGTCGGCGCCGCGGGCCGCGACGCCAAACAGACGCTTGCTTCCCTGGAGAAGCCGGAAGAGGGCGCGACCCTCGCTCGAATCGTTCATCTGAAAAGCGCAGCCGCGCGGTTCGGACCGACCGTGGCATTTGCCCTGTTCGTCGATCCGGCTCGCCTGGGCGCCGCGCCTTCCGGCCCCGCCGCGGATTCGACCTTGCTCTTTACCTACGGCAAAGCCCCCGGACCAGAGGCCCGGGCCTTCGTCGAGCTCGAAGCACCGTCCGCTCTCGTGATGAGCTACGCTGGCGCGGTGAGCACCCTGCTCGGTTCGAGCCACTGATGCCCCGCCCCGGATACAACGAAGTCACCCTCCTCACGGGTTTTCCGTCTTTTTTGGCGCGCAAGCTGGCCGCGCACCTGCTCGACGAAGAGCCGGGCACGCTCATCTACGCCATTGTCCGGGCCAAGTTCGCGCAGGAGGCGGAACAGACGGTGGCGGCCTGGCCCAAGGGATGGCGCAGCCGTTTCGTCATGATCGAAGGGGACGCCGCGGCCATGGACCTCGGCCTCTCCGGCATCGAGTTTCGGGCCCTGGCAAGCGAGATCGACCGCATCCACCACGCCGCGCAGGTCACCTACCTCGGGGTCGACCCCCGCACGGCCAAGCAACTGAACGTCGACGGAACTTGCGAGGTGCTCGAGCTGGCGCGCGCTTGCTCCTCTTTGAAATGCCTGGTTTTGCATTCGACGGCCGAGGTCGCCGGTGATCGCACCGGCATCGTGCGCGAGGACGAGCTCGAGGCGGCGCAGCGATTTCCGACGTTCATCGGCGAAACGCGCGCCCGCGCCGAGAAGCTGGCGCGGCGCGCGATGTCCACGGTGCCCATCGTCGTCGTGCGGCCCGCCACCATCGTCGGCGATTCGCTGACTGGGGAGATCGATCGGTTCGACGGACCGTACCTGCTCATTTTGCTCATCGTGACAACGCCGGCAGAGATCGCGGTTCCCCTGCCCGGTCGCGGCGATGCGCCGCTCAACCTCGTGCCCATCGATTTCGTGGTGCGCGCTTCGCGCGCCCTCGGGCGTCATCCGCGTTCGACGGGGCGCACCTTCCATTTGGTCGATCCCAATCCGCTCACCGCCAAACGGGTGTTCGATCTCGTGGCGCGCGCCAGCGACAGGCCCGCGCCGCGCGGCTTCATTCCCACCAACCTCACCAAAGCCTTGCTGCGCACGCCGGGCCTCGAGCGTTTCGCCAAGAGCCCGCGGGCCTTCGTGGATCGCCTGGCCACACGCGTGCGCTTCGACGCTCGCAACGCCGACGAGATCCTGGCCGAATCGCGCATCGCCTGCCCCCCCTTCGAGAGCTATGTCGACAAGATCGTCGACTATGTCCGCGATCGCGTGCGCGAAAAGCGCGAACGGCGCGATTTCTCGGGCATGGAAGAGACCGACGCTAACCCCATCGAGCGCCGCATCCTCTGACCCATCGGCCGCCCGGGTGCCCACCGACCTCACCCGACCCCGGTTCGGCAAAGCGGCGCCAGCGGTGCTACCTTAAGTAGGTTCGGCGTGACATTCCAGCAGCTCGTCCTTCCCTTCGAAGACCTCATCGGCGGCGGCCAGGTCCTCGGGATCAAGCGAACCCGGCGCATCTTCGTCAACCGCGATCTTCGCCTGACCGGCGCGGCCTACATCGGCTTCGACATGGACTACACGCTGGCCATCTACGACCAGCCGGAGATGGACCAACTGTCCATCCAGGCCACCGCGCAAAAACTGGTCAAGCGCGGCTACCCCGAGCACATCCTCGATGTCCCCTGCGACACGCAGTTTCCCATCCGAGGCCTTCTCATCGACAAGCGCTTTGGGCACATCCTCAAGATGGACCGCTACAAGGGCGTGCAGCGTGGCTACCATGGCTTGCGTCAGCTCTCCAAAGAAGAGCTTCGCACCCTCTACCAGTCGAAGAAGCTGCGTCCCACGACGCCGCGCTATCACTGGATCGACACACTCTACGCGTTGAGCGAGGCGGCCCTTTACGCCGCCATCGTCGACTCGTTCGAAAGACGGGGGCTCGCCGTCGACTTCACCAGGCTCTTCATCGATATCCGCGAATGCATCGATGAAGCGCACGGCGATGGAACCATTCTCGACGCCGTACTCGCCGATTTGCCCCGCTTCGTCGTCAAAGACACGGAGCTTGCGCCCACGTTGCACAAGTTCCGCAGCGCCGGCCACAAGCTCTTTCTCCTCACCAACTCCCGCTGGTCGTACACCGACCGCATGATGACGTACCTCCTCGGCGGCTCGGTGCCCGAGTACCCGACCTGGCGTCATTTCTTCGACGTCGTCATCGTCGCCGCGCAGAAACCCGCCTTCTTTCAGCAGCGCCGCCCGCTCGAGGAGCGCGTGGGGGACGAGCTTCGACCGGCCACGTTTCCGCTCGAGCGCGGCAAAGTCTACCAGGGGGGCAACCTGCACGATCTCGAGCGCCTCCTCGGCGTCACCGGCGATCGCATCCTCTACGTCGGCGATCACATCTACGGCGACATTCTCCGCTCGAAGAAAGAGTCATCCTGGCGCACGGCGATGATCATCCAGGAAATGGAGGCCGAGGTGCTCGCGCACGACGCATGCGCCTCCGATCTGGCGCGCATCGACGAACTTCAGGGCAAGCGGGACAAGCTCGAAGACGAGCTTCGCTATTTCCAAGCGCGATACAAAGACCTGGCGCGTCAAATCGACGCGCATTCCGCGAAGGGTGAAAATGGTGTGACCCTGACGCACCTTTCCGCTGAACGCATACGCTCCAAGCGGGGCGTAGAACACATCCGAGCGCTGCTTCGCGAGGTCGAAAAGGAGAGCATTCTGCTGGGTGACCGTATCGACAAGCGTTTTCACTCGTATTGGGGATCTCTGCTCAAGGAAGAAACGGAAAAGTCGAGCTTTGGCGACCAAGTCGAGGAATATGCATGCCTTTACACGTCGCGCGTTTCGAACTTCCTCGCTTATTCACCCCTGCAATATTTCCGCAGTCCGCGCGATTTGATGCCGCACGAGCTGTAATCACACAGCGTGGTGGCACACATGCTGCAATGTGCCCAATGACCGCGCGTGTCGATGCACTTTTTCCTCTCGCTCGCGCCCGACCCGTCGTAGGAATGAGCAGTGCGGTTATCGAAGTCCGACTTGATGCTCCCGGTGACCGCTCTTCTGGCGACGCTCCTGCTCGCCGCCAAATCGACATCGCACGAGACACGCCACGGTCACGCCGCTGCAGCAGCAGCAGCTCGTAGACCCGGCCCGGCGAAGAGTCCCTGCCCCTCCGAAATGGAGTTTGTCCAAGGGCGCTATTGCGTCGATAGGTACGAGGCCAGCACGGTCGAAGTCCGCGCCGACGGCACCACCGAGCCGCACTCCCCTTACGTCGCAGTGACGGGCATTCGCGTTCGCGCGGTTTCGCGCAAAGGGGTCGTGCCCCAGGCCTACATCAGCCGCAACCAGGCCGAGGGCGCGTGCCGAGAAGCCGGCAAACGGCTCTGCAGTGACAAAGAATGGATCTCGGCATGCAAGGGCCCCACGGGGACCAGGTTCCCGTACGGCAACGAGCGCAGAGACGACTACTGCGTCGATACGAATCGCACAGCGCCGTTGAACAAGCTCTTCGGCGGTCTCGGCCGCGCGCGTTATTTCTCCAAGCCGATGAACGATCCACGACTCAACCAGCAGATGGGCACGGTCGCGCCGACCGGGTCGTTTGCCAACTGCACCAACGGATTTCACGTTTACGACATGGTCGGCAACGTGCACGAGTGGACCGCCGATCCCAAAGGTACTTTCCGCGGCGGTTACTATCTCGATACCCACATCAACGGGGACGGCTGCGACTATCGCACCGTGGCGCACGAACCGACTTACCACGACTATTCGACCGGTTTTCGCTGCTGCTCCGATTCAAAGTAGAAATCGCACGGCGAAACGCCGCGCGTTCTACTTTGTCCACGCCCAGCAGGGGAAGCCCCCGCCCCGCCGGGCAAGCCCGGAACAGGGCCCACCCCGCCGGGCACCGCCGGGCCTCCGGCCCGGCTTTAGAATGCAACGGCCGGTGCACAAAATGGCACGGCCGGTCCACGGGGCGCTTTCGTTCGTCTTCTCCCAGTGGCTCCGGCACGAAACATGTTTCACATTTCGATGCGCTCGACAAAAGAATGGTCTGGCCGAGTCAACGGAGAAGCCTTACCTCCTTGGTCCGCCGACGACACCGGCACCGAACCTCCCCGCTCCCTACCCACCGACCTCGTGAAGCCCGAAGCCACGTTCCGTAAGTCCGTCGACGACTTCATCGTCGACGAGATCCCCGCCTTCGACGCGAGCGGCGAGGGAGAGCACCTGTTTTTGCGCATCAAGAAGACCAACCTCACCACCAACGAAGCGGTGGGTCGCATTTGTCGCGCTCTCGGTGTCGACGAGCGCGGCGCCGGTTACGCCGGAATGAAGGACAAGCGGGCCGTCGCGACGCAGACCATCTCCGTACCGTTCGAAGTTGCGCGCTCGCCCGACGGAGCGCGGGAACTCGACATCGAAGGGGTGGCCATCGAAAGTGTGATCCGCCACCGCCACAAGCTCAAGCCTGGCCACCTCAAGGGCAACCGCTTCACCATCGTGCTGCGCGATCTACCGGTCGACGAGGTGCCCGGCGTCGTCGATGCGCTCGAATGCGCGGGCCGGCACGGCGTGCCCAATGCGTACGGACCGCAGCGTTTTGGCCGCGATGGTAACAACCCCGAGCGTGCGCTGGCGTGGCTCGCCGGTCACACGGCGGGACCCAAGGACCGCCGCGAGCGCCGCCTTCTTTTCTCGGCACTGCAGTCGGAGCTCTTCAACCGCGTGCTCGAGCGACGGCAGTCGGAAGGCACCTGGGATCGCCCCCTCGAAGGCGACGTGTTGAGAAAGAGTGATTCGGGCGGGATTTTTTTGTGCGTCGATGAAAAGACGGACGGCGATCGCGCCGCACGCGGTGAAGTTTCCCCTACCGGACCTATCTTCGGCGCCAAGATGAGGTGGCCCGAGGGCAAACCCGCGATGATAGAACGCGAAATTTTGGCGGCCGCGACCGGTAGCGACGACCCCTTCAGCCGCCATCACACCCTCGGTGAGGGCTCGCGACGCCCCTTCGTCCTTCGCGCGGTCGAGCTGACGGTCGAAAAAATCATCGCAGAGCAGACCGCCTTGCGAGTTCGTTTTGTGCTACCGAAGGGGGGCTACGCCACGACGCTGCTCGGCTTCGCCGTGCGCCTTCACGAAGAGAACGGTCATCCATGAATTGGGATCTGGTCGATCACGCCAAGCGGCTCATGACGAATTTCGGCGCAGCCTGGGTCATGTGGCTGCTCCTCGCGCTCTCCGTCGTTTCCGTCGCCATCATGCTCGAGCGAGGGTGGTTCTACTACTCACTCCGTGACGACCTGGCGGCACTTGCTCGCTCGCTCGGCGATTATCTGCGTCGCGGAGAGGTCGCGGAAGCGCGGCGCTTGCTGGAGAACTCGCCCTCTGCCGAAGCCGCCGTCGTGGTGGCGGGTCTCGTCGAATCCGAGCGCGGCGCGCAAGCAGCCGAGGAGGCGATGGCCGGCGCGGCCGCCCTCCAGCGCATGAAACTGGAGAAGCGCCTCGTGTACCTGGGCACGCTCGGCAACAACGCGCCGTTCGTCGGCCTTTTGGGCACGGTCATCGGCATCGTGCAGGCGTTCGACGAGCTCGGCAAAGCGGCGAAGATGCAGACCGCGCAAACGGCGTCGACGATCGCGCCGCAGACGGTCATGACGAGCATCGCCGAAGCGCTGGTGGCCACGGCCATCGGGCTCTTGGTGGCCATCCCGGCGGTGGCCGCCTACAACGCGTTCCAGCGTCTGACCAAATCCACACTGGCCAACACCGAGGTGCTCTCCCGCATTCTTCTCGCGCATCTCAAAGCGGTGACCGTACCGGAGCAAGCTGGCTGATGGCGGGCGGAAATTTCGACACTGGCGACGAAGGCATCGTCGGCATCAATGTCACGCCGCTCGTCGACATCACGCTGGTGCTGCTCATCATCTTCATGGTCGTCGCCAAGATGGTCGTCTCCCAGTCGGTCCCCCTCGACCTGCCGAAGGCAGCGTCCGGCACCGACGTGCAGGTGGTCTTCGCCGTGGAGCTCTATGCCAGCGGCGACATCATGGTCGACCAGAAGAAGCTGGCCAATGACGACGCCCTGTTCCCCCTCGCGCGCGAGGGGCACGCCAAGACACCCGACCTTCGCGCCGTGATCAAGGCCGATGGTACCGTCCAGCACCAGCGCGTCATTCACGTGCTCGATCTCCTGAAACAAGCAGGCATCGCCAAGATTGCCTTCGGTGTCACCCCGGTCGCGCCCGAACCGGTGGCGGCCCCCGCATCGTCGAGGTAACCCGCTTTGCTCGCAACCCACGACGAAGATCCCTTGGAGCGCGCCTTCGAAGACCCCCTGGAGCGCGTCCTCGAGCTCGACTCGCGGTCGATGAAGTGGGGCGCGATCATCGGCATGTGCGGGGCGCTGGCGCTTCACATCGTCGGTGCGACCGAGGCGGCTCGCCTCGCCAACGGCCTCGGCAGATGGGCGCTCGACGCCCGCTCCCAGGTGAGCGCCTACCTGTCCCACTTTTACGACATCGAGATGATCAATCCTCCGCCGCCTCCGCCGCCGGAAGAGAAGCCCCCCGAAGAGGAGGCGCCGAAGCCGGTAGCGGCCATCAAGGCGCCCTCGCAGGAGCGCGAAGCGCCGCCGCCCGCTCCCGCGCAGGCAGGCAAAATCCTGACGCAGGAGCCGGATCCGAACGAGCCGGTCGATCTCACAGGACAAGGGTTCGTGACTGGTAACGCCGACGCGTACGCCGGCGGCGTCACCGCCAAAGATGGCACGTCGAAGACGGCTGTTCGTAACCTCAACGCCGTCGTCGGCGGCGTCCCCGGCGGCACCGGAACGAAGCTCGCCCCACCGAGCGGTCCCGATCAGTCGCGCGCGCCCTCCATCGTCGGTAGCTCGCAGTGGGATTGCCCCTTCCCCCCCGAAGCGGACGCGGAAGAGATCAATTACCAGCGCGTGAAGCTGCTCATCGTGGTTCGCCCCGATGGCACGCCGCAAGACGCCAAGGTGCTCAGTGATCCGGGCAACGGCTTCGGTCGAGAGGCGCGCAAATGCGCCCTCACCCGCCGCTACGAACCGGCGCTCGATCGCGAAGGGCGCCCGGTCGCCGGCACCATTTCGCAAGTCAACATCACCTTCCAGCGCTGAGCTCCGCTGTTCGAACCACCCTTTGTTTGACACGGGCACACATGTTCAGTAGGCTCGAAGTCTATGCAGGGGCTCACCGACAGACAGCACCAAGTGCTCGAGTACATTCGTTCGTCGATCACCCATCGCGGCTACCCGCCGACGCTCCGCGAAATCGGTGCCCACATGGGCATCCGTTCCACCAATGGCGTCAATGACCATCTGCGAGCGCTCGAGCGCAAGGGGTACCTGACCCGCGAGGACATGAAGTCCCGCGCGCTCCGCCCCTGCGATACCGAAACACTCCCCGCTTCGGTCCCCGCCAACGACGAAGAGGGTCTTGTCGAAGTGCAGATTCTCGGTCGCGTCGCGGCGGGCCTCCCTCTCCTCGCCGAAGAAAACGTTCTCGACACGGTCCGGATCGATCGAACGCTCGTCCGCGGGGGACGCGAAGTGTTCGGGCTACGCGTCACGGGCGATTCGATGATCGAAGCCGGCATCTTCAGCGGCGACTATATCTTCGTGCGAAAACAGCTCACGGCCCAGCGGGGTGACGTCGTGGTCGCGCTCATCGGAGACGAAGCCACGGTCAAGTACTACTACCCCGAGCGCGACTACGTCCGTTTTCAGCCGGCCAATGCGCAGATGGCGCCCATCTTGGTACGGGCCACGGACTTCAAACCCACCATGCTGCTCGGTGTGGTTGTCGGCGTGTACCGACGTCTCTGACGCCGCAGCGATCGTCACGCGGCGACGCGGGTGGAAGGCGCGTACGCGAGGCCGGACCCTCGCACGAACGAGGGGATTTCGTTGGCCGTCGAACCGCCATCGCCGCTCTTACGCGGCAGTTGACGCAGTCTTCGCACGCTTGATAGCGTGCCCCGAGGGTATGAAAGCACGCTTCGGGGGTCTCGCTGCGGTGGCAACTCTGACCACGGCGATCTCGTCGGCGGGCTGCGGAGGAGCGCTCTACTCCGTACAGATCAACGGCGTGGCGAGCAAAGTTGCCGAAGCGAAAGAGCTCGGCGCCGAAAAGCTCGCGCCCTACGAATACTACTACGCGAACGAGCATCTTCAGAAAGCGATGTCCGAGGCGAGCGAAGGCGATTACTCCGACGCCATTCAGTTTGCCGACGTTGCCGAGGAATATGCCAACAAGGCGATCCAGCTTTCCAAGGAGGCCCATCGCGGGGCGGGGCGATGAGGCCAGTCGTAGCCGCCATCCTCGCCCTCGGACTCTGCGCGTGCGGGCAAGCGCCGGTGATGCGAGGACAGATCGAGGGGCTCACCAAGCTCGCGAGCCAGGCCGAGCGCAACGGCGCGATTCGCTGCGCGCCGCGCGAGCTCGCCCTCGCCAAATCCCAACTCGAGTTCGCGACAGTGGAGCTCGATCAAGGCTTCGTTTCGCGCGCCAACGCCCACCTCGCCATCGCCGAGCCCAACGCGCACGCCGCCTACGATCTCTCCCCTCCCGAAACGTGCGCCGAACGGCAGCTCGCGCTTCCCGCAGCGCCGGAGGATGTCGACGGCGATGGCATCGTCGACGCGCTCGACATGTGCGTGCTCGAGGCGGAAGACAAGGACGGCTACCTCGACGACGACGGATGCCCCGAGCTCGACAACGATCTCGACGGCGTTGCCGACGCGACCGACAAGTGTCCTAACGAGCCGGAGGATCCGGACGGTTTCGACGACCAGGACGGGTGCCCCGATCTCGACAACGACAAAGACACCCTGGCCGACGTCGACGACCAGTGTCCCAACGAAGCCGGTCCCACCGGCGGCGATCGCCCGGGCTGTCCGCGCAAGTCGCTCGTCGTCGTCACCGACAAAGAGATCAAGATCACGCAGCAGATCCATTTCGAGTTCGACAAGGACGTCATCCGGCGCGAAAGCTATCCGATCCTCGAAGCGGTGGCCGAGGTCCTGCAGCAGAACCCGAACATGCGCATCGAAATTCAGGGCCACACCGACAACAAGGGCGCGGCCGCCTACAACCTCAGACTATCGGACCGCCGAGCGGCGTCGGTCCGGAAATTCCTCGTCGGCAAGGGTGTCTCCGCCAATCGGCTCGTTTCTCACGGGTACGGCCTCACCCGCCCGCTGCTTCCGAACGACAGCGAGCAGAATCGGGCACTCAATCGCCGTGTGCAGTTCATGCGAACCGAGGGGGCCACGCCCTAGCACTCCTGTGTCAGCTCCTCGCCAAAACAGATCACCGTTGGCCCTTGCGGCCACGTCAGGCGCGATGGGGACGCCGCCAGCCGATTCAGCCGCGGGAGATCCCGTGGCGGCCGACCTCGCCGGCTTCGCGGAGAGGGAATTTTGCCTGCTCGGTCACATGGTTGAGTGTGGGCGAATGGCTTCTGCGATGATCGATCTGGTAGCGAGAATTTCGACAGAGTAGTGCTGGCTGCGAGCTCGTCGAGAGGAGAATCTCCGTGGATCGTCGCTTTCGTGGTTCGCTCAGCCTGGTCTTCGTTTCGATCGCCTTTCTTTTCTCGTCGCCAAATGCTGCTGCCGCTCCCAAAGACGCGGCGGCCATGAAGCTCGCCGACGAGGCCATCAACCGCGACTACCTCGCCGCCAATTTCACCGAGGCCGAGAAGAAGCTCCGCCAGGCGATTGCCATGTGCGCGGGGAGCCAATGCATTCCGATCGTCCTCGGACGGCTGCATCGCGATCTGGGCGTCGTCCTCATTGCCGGCTTGAACCGGCTCGAGGATGGCAAGCAAGAGCTGGCGGAAGCGATCCGCGCCGATCCCGACGTGGCCCTCGAGAAAGACCTGACCACGCCGGAGATCGATCAGGTCTTCAAGACGCTGAAGACCGGGGGGTTGCCGCCGCCCAAAGCGACCGCGGGCGCCGGCGGCGAATTGATCCACTCCCCGCCGGCCGAGCAGCGTGTTCTCACCGCCGTTCCCATCTACGTCGAGCTTGCCGCCGGCGTCGCCGCGGCGAAGGTCATCGCCCGCTACAAGCCCTACGGGACGCCCGACTGGAAGACGCTCGAGCTGCACAAGATGGGGACCGGCTACGGCGGCGAAGTGCCGTGCATGGACGTCGGAAGCACGACCGGCGACTTCGTCTACTACGTGCAGGCCACCGACGCCGGGGGCGAAGTGATCGCCACGAGCGGCACGCGTCAGGCGCCCAATAAAGTCGTCATCAAGAACGAGCCGGTGAGCGGAGAGCCGCCCCATTTGCCGGGACGCGCTCCCCCTTCGCGGTGCCGCGAAGCTGGCGACTGCCCGCCCGGCACGCCGGGGTGCGGTTCGAAAAGGATCTCCAGCGGGCGAGGTTGGGGCGCCACTTGTTCGACCGATCGCGAATGCGGGTCCGATCTTTGGTGCAAGCAGGGTGTCTGTGACAGCGGCCCCCGCGTAGAAACGGACGGCGAGCCGCCGGCATCGGGCAAATACTGCGATACGAGCACCGACTGCGATACCGGCGAGAAATGCAGTGCGGGGCGGGTCTGCGAGCACGCCCCGGAGAAACCGAAGAAAGTCTGGCTCAGCTTGAACGTGGGTCAGGACTTTTCGTTCATTGGCACGCAAGCCGACGTCTGCGGCACGAGCGAAACGCTGGCCGCCAAGCAGTACGCTTGCATCGACAAGGAAGACTATCTCTATAACGGTGTTCCCTTCGCCAGCGCATCGGGGACAGGCAACGCGATCAACGGGGGCCTCAATCCCGCCACCACGCGTTTCACGGCGGGCGTGGAGCTGCTCGCCGGCGAGAACGTGACGCTCGGAGCGCGACTCGGTTATGCGCACGGCACGGCGGGGGCCGTCGGGCGCTCACTGTCCCAGTTTCACGCCGAGGCACGGGTCGCGTTCTGGTTCGGCAAGGAGCCCTTCTCGCGTCGCAGAGTGCGTCCGTTCCTCGTCGTCGCAGGAGGGCTCGCCGAGGTGGACGACAAGTTCTCCGTGCCCATCATCGAGTCCGATCTCGCGAGAGGCGTTCACCCCACCCAGACGCTCACCGTCTGGCGCCAGAGCGGCAGCGCGTTCGCGGGAGGCGGCGCCGGGGTCATGATCCCCACCGGTGGGCCCGGGCAGGGCGTCACCGCTGAAGTGAAGATCATGGCGCTCTTTCCCGATTCTGGCATCGCACTATCACCCTCGATTGGGTACGCGTTAGGGCTCTGATTCATCTGGACCTGTCGCAAGGCAGACCAGGGAGGTTGCTCGAATGATGCAGACCGACCGTGGACTCGAATTCGCGCAGCCGCCGGGTGGACACGGGCCACCTCCTGGTGGAGCACCTCCGGGGGGCGGATGGGGGCCGCCGGGGGCACCTCCAGGGGGCGGATGGGGGCCGCCGGGCGGCGGACCTCCCGGTGGGGGATCGGGGCCTCCAGGCGGCGCGCCTCCCGGCGGCGGTGGACCTCCGCCAGGTGGCCCCCCCGGCGGCGGGCCTCCGGGCGGTTGGGGTCCCCCGGGTGGTGCGCCGCCAGGGGGATGGGGGCCTCCGGGTGGTGGTCCTCCGGGTGGACCTCCTGGTGGCGGACCTCCAGGCGGGCCCCCGGGTGGTGGACCTCCGGGCGGCTGGGGCCCCCCTGGTGGTGCGCCGCCAGGGGGATGGGGGCCTCCGGGCGGCGCTCCGCCGGGCGGTTGGGGACCGCCGGGTGGCGCACCTCCGGGCGGTTGGGGTCCCCCGGGAGGACCGCCGGGCGGCGCTCCGCCGGGTGTATGGGGCGCTCCTTCGGGAGGGTACGGTCCCCCAGCGGGTGGCTATGGCGGACCGCCCGGGCCTGGGTACCCCGGCGGGTATCCTCCCGGCGGCGGGTATCCGGGGGCTCCCCCTCAAGCGGGTGGCGCGCGCAACGCTTTCTCTCCCGGCGATGCGGTGACGTTCGCGTGGGAGCGCATCAAGGCCGACCCCGGGACGATCCTCGCGACGATCGTGGTGGGGGTGATCTTGGTTTGGGTCGTCGGCATCGTCACGCGCTTCATGGCAAGCATCGTGGGGGGGGTGGGTGGCGCGGTGACGAGCCGCCACCTCGGCTCTGCCTTCGACATGTTGACCCCGCTCTACGTCGGCATGCTCGGCCTGGGATCGATCATCAACGTCGTCGTCTCGTCCTTCATCATCGCCGGCATCATGAACTTCTCGCTGAAGGTTGCGCGGGGTGCTCCTTACACGTTCGGCGATCTCTTCAGCGGCACGCCCTTCTTCGTGTCGGTGCTGGTGGCCAACTTGGTCGTGGTCATCGGCGTCAGCATCGGCCTGCTGTTCCTCATCGTCCCCGGTGTCATCTTGGCCCTCGGCCTCAGCATGACGTTTCCTCTCATCATCGATCGCAACCTCGGTCCGATCGACGCGCTCACGGAGAGCTGGAAGCTCACCGACGGACACAAGGCCAACCTCTTCGTCTTCATGCTCATCGCCGTCGGCCTCGTCATCGCCGGCGTCTGCGCGTGCTTCGTGGGGGTGCTCCTGGTGATGCCCCTCCTTTACATTGCCCACATGTACATCTACCTCAAGTTGACCGGGCAGCCGGTGGCGGTGATCGGCCGAGCTGCTTGAGCACGGCCTGCAGATCGGACCACACTTCCCGCTTCGCCTCGGGGCTTCGCAAAAGATAGGCGGGGTGGAAAGTCGGCATCACTGGAATGGCTCGATAGAGCTTCCATTGACCGCGCAGACGGGTGATGCCGCCCCCTGCGCCGAGCAGACCTTCCACCGCGGTCGCCCCCAGCGCCACGATGACCTTCGGCGCGACGAGCTCGAGCTGCTCGCGCAAGTAGGGCATGCACTTTCCCATCTCGTCCGGCTCGGGCTTGCGGTTGTTGGGTGGCCGGCATTTGACGATGTTGCACACGTAGACGTCGTCGCGCAGATAGCCCATGGCGGCGATCATGCGATCGAGCAGCTGACCCGCTTTGCCGACGAAGGGAAAGCCGGCCGCGTCTTCGTCCGCTCCTGGGCCCTCGCCGACGAAGCAAAGCTCGGCGGCCGGGTCCCCGCGCGCAAAGACAGTTTGGGTGCGCCCGGCGTAGAGCGCGCACTTGGTGCAAGTCTTGACCTCCTCGGAGAGCGCGACGAGGCGAAGGCTTGCCGCTTCGCGCTCGGGGGAGAGCGGCAAGGCCACGATGGGCGACCGACCAGCGGGCGCCATCGCGGCGGGACTCGCGCCGGCCGCGCTGCTCGCGCCCGCCGTCAAGTTGGCGGCCGAGGGCGGGTGCACGTTGCTGGCCTGGAGGTTCGCACCACGGCCGGGCGGCGGGCTCGACGCAGCCGCGCCGTGTGCGCCGCTCGATTTCGCGGCGGGGCGCGCGCTGCGGCGTTCGCCGGCCAAAGACCCGGTTGCCCCGGTGGCCAGCTGCCATTCGGCGTGTACGCGGAGCTCGGCCGCGAGCCGCAAGAGCTCTTCGCGCTCGCTCAATGTCCGCCCGACGCCACGAGGTAACGCTCCGCTTCCAGCGCCGCCATGCATCCCGTGCCGGCGGCCGTCACCGCTTGACGGTACACCCAGTCCTGCACGTCGCCGCAGGCGAACACGCCTTCCACGCTGGTCTGCGTCGTGCCGGGCGTCGTCTTGATGTAGCCATTGGGGTGCAGCGCAACCTGTCCCGTGAAGAGCTCGGACATCGGCGTGTGCCCGATGGCCACGAACAGCGCCGAGACGGGGATCGTCCGCCGCGAACGGCTCTTGGTGTCCTCCACCTCGATGCCGTTCACGTGATCTTGCACGATGTCGTGCACGTCGCGCACCTCGTGGTTGTAGAGCACGGTGATCTTCGGATTCTCCAGGACGCGCTGCTGCATCGTCTTCGAGGCGCGGAACTCATCGCGGCGGTGGATGAGGGTGACGCTGGGCGAGAGCCCCGCGAGGTAGCTCGCTTCCTCCATGGCGGTGTCACCGCCGCCCACGACCGCCACCGCTTTGCCGCGATAGAGCGGGCCATCACAGACGGCACAGGCCGAAACACCCTTGTTCTTGAGTTTGTCTTCGTTGGGCAGGCCGATGTAATTGGCGCGTGCGCCGGTGGCGATGATGACGGTCTTGGCGAGCGTCAGCGCGGCGCCCTCCCCGCTCCAAATTTTGAAGGGACGCTGCGAGAGGTCGACCTTGGTGACGTCGGCGGTGACGATCTCCGTCCCCTGCCGCTCGGCTTGGTCGCGAAACCGCTTCATGAGCTCCTGGCCTGTCACCTTTTCCGGGAAACCGGGATAGTTCTCGACGTCGGTCGTGAACATGAGCTGCCCGCCGGGGATCAGCCCACCCGCATTGAAGCCTTCGATGAGAAGAGGTTGGAGATTGGCGCGGGCGGCGTAGATGCAGGCGGTGAGACCCGCCGGGCCCGAGCCGATGATGACGACGTTGCGCGCTTCCGATTGCATGCGCGACATCCTAGAACACCGGACGTGGAACGTCCGGTGTTCTAGGATCCTTTTGTCACCGGGGGCTTCGCCCCCTCAGCATTCGTCACATCCCGATGAGAGAGATCACCAGGGCGCCAGCGCCGTCACCGGGGCCGCCATGAGATTAGGGATCTAGGGCCCGCCTCTGAATCCGTCCCGCTCCCGGTCCCGCTCCCGATTTCACCCATCCTGGAGGACCTTGGCCAACTTGACGAGCATGGCCACAACTCGATCAAGGGCTCCTTGCCGATGACTTGATAGACTTCAGGGCGCTCGTGATCGAAAGGCATGGGAATCGGGAGCGGGAGCGGGTCAGATCGGCAGCCACAACGTCGCAGATCCAATCGCCACCAGCGCCGCGTAGTTGTGTAGCGGCTGGTAGCGACGGGCGAAGCGACGGGCCTGCTTGAGGAGCACAGGCCCCTAGGCAGTGAGTTTATTACAAAAACACCGGAAAACCTGGCGTCCTGGCGGTTCTCTTCATGATCGCCCATTGCGACGAATGGGGCGGAGGCGAAGGAGCCAGTCTCGGACTGAACTTATGATCAATCCTGAGTTCGCCTCCGCCCCGCCGGAGCAAGTCCGGAACAGGACCCCACCGCCACCGGACGCTCCGGCCCGGAATTGCGAATTGCAGCGTGTCGAAGCAAGCGCGCTGCGCTTCGCGGGCTCCACCGATTCCGGGACGCCAGGATCCGTTACGGATTGGGCCCTGCGTTTTGAGCCCCGACTCCAGACGAGCTCAGGCTATTCGCGAATGGGATTCGCCTTCAGCGCGGCTTTGCCTTCCTTGAGGTAGACGCTGAACTTGACCGACTTGCAGCCGTGACGCTGCAGAAGTTGATCGCGATTTTTTCGCAGCGTCGACTTGAACTTCTCGAAGTTGAGCCCGTCCGTGGTTTCGCCGCACTCTTTCTTCAGGCGTAGAAATTCGTCGTACACGCGGCGCCATTCCGCCGTTTCGTCGTGGATGGGGGGTGGCCGATCCGTTCCTCGGTCGGCGGACAGCTGTCCGAGGATCTCGCTGGAGACGTGGCTGACCACCGTTGCCTCGTCGGGATCTTCCGGGCGATCGAAGCTCATGACGGGAGGCGCCGCCGGCGTGGGGGCATTCTGCGAGTACGCGAGACCAGCCCCGGCCGCCTTGGCTGCAGCTCCGGGCGGCTTGATGGCCGGCGAGGCGGCGGGCGGAGGGGGAGCAGCAGCCGGGGCAACGCCGACGAGCGTCAGCGATGGTTGCTTGGCGGTGGGCGGACGAACGGCAGCTCGGGGCGCCCCGGGGGCAGGTGCGGGGCCGGCGAGAGGCGGTGCTCCCATCGGCGGAGCGGCCCCCGCTCGCGGCGGAGGCGGGCCCGGCGCCGCGGCCGGTGGCGGAGGTGGCGCGAACGGTGACCCGAACGGTGACCCACCAGCGGGCGGCGCGACCGGGGGCGTGAACGGCTGCGGGGCGGGCGCGGCGGCGGCGGGCGGCGGACGCGGCGGGGCGGCGGGCGCGGGCGGCGCCGGCACGCGGTCGAGCGGCGAGGCGATCGACGACTGCGGGAGGGAAAAGGCGCTCATCGAAGGTTGGGCCGGCATCGGCCCGAGCACGGCATCGAGATCGGCCGCCCGCCGCGGCGCACCTCCCTTGGCGGCCACGTGCTCCATCCCTTCGTTGAGACTCGCGGCGATTTGGCGATACACGCCGCGGAACTTGCTCGCCGTCAGTTGATCCACCTTCGCCTTGGCGAACAGCTGCGCTTCCTCGCGGAAGACGCGCAGAGGGCGGGTGTGCTCGAGAAAGCTCAGCGCGAGACCGATCCCCGCCACGAGCACGGAGATGAGGATGATCTGGAAGAGCGGCACGTTGCGCTTGTCTTTGTCGTCGGCGCTGTTGAGAAATCCGAGCGGCGTGCCGATGGGGTGCGCCACGCGCGCCACGACATACCCTGCACCGAGGTCCCACGCTTCTCCCATGAGACGCGAATAGACGACGCCGAGGCCGTCGTGCAGCGTGCGAACGTCGCTGAAACCCTTTTCCTTGTAGGTCGCGTCGGTCTCGACCGACTTGAGCTCGGCGGTGACGCTGTCGAGCTGCGTCGCGTCGAAACCTTCCGGGGCCCCCGAGGAGACGCGCACGCCGTTGGCGTAGAACGCGATGGCGGCGCTGGTGCGCTTGGAGAGCTCGCGAGCGAAAGTGTCGTCGAGGATGCGTACGCCGACGATGGCCCCGGCCGGCATCTGGCTGACGTCATGCTCCACCGGACGCGCCACGACGCGGTAGAGGCGGCCTCCCAGCACCCAGGTGTCGTCGCGCACCCAGCCGTGCAGCGCGTCAGCCACGACCGGATACCCACCGAGCTCGAAACCGTCGATGCTGCTCGACTGATCGAAGCCGACCTCGCCGATGACGCGGCCGCTCTGATCGAGCGCGAAGAGGGCATCGAACTTCTGGTCAGCCGGGGTGTTGTTGAAGTGCTTGCGCAGGGCGGCGCGCACTTTGTCTTTGGACTCGTTGGGGATCTTCTCGAGGGACGCGCTCGCCTTGGCGAGATGTGTACGGATGTCGTCGTCGAGCGCGGGAACGATGAGCGCGCTCGCGCGGCGGCGAGCGTCATCGCGCAGAAACGATCCGACCACCTGGCTATCACCGGCGAGCGCCTCGCCCATCGCGCGCAGTCCGGCGCGGTCGTACATGTTGGTCGCCAAAAATAGCGCAAACAACACCGCCCCGAGTGCGACAGCGAGCACCACGTACCAAAAACGAGACAGAAGCATGGCCTAGTCCCTTTCCCCCGCGTCGGCTCTGACGCCTTCGGCGACCGGCAGCACCACGTCGAGGGGCGCGAATGCGACGACGACCGATTTGGGCGTCCCCGCCGGCGCGCCCGCGAAAAACGCCTTCAGCGTGTATTCGCCCGGGGCAAGCTGGGGGATGGAAAACGCGCCTTGGACCGAAGGGTACGCGATGGCGGCGACGTTCGGCTCGACGATGACCCAGGAGCGGATGCTCGGCGAGAGCTCGTCCTTCACTTCGTAACGCCCCGGGCCTGGCGCGGTCCAGTCGCGCGCCGCTCCTTGGCCCATTTCGCCGGGTGGGAACGTCGGCTGGTTCACGCCGTAAAGGCGATGTGCGAACGGATCGCGGTTCTCGAAGTGCAGGCGCGTTCCCGGCGCGACGACGACGGTCACGGGCGTCGTGCGCCCGCCGCCAACGGTGATGAGCAGCGGCATGGCGGGCGGCTGCTGCGCCGTCGTCGCGAGCGCCGCGACGCACACCTCCTTGGGGGCATACGTAAAAAGATTGCGGAATTCCGCGCGCACGGTGGGCGATGGCTCGCGCCAGGAAAAGCGATGCGAGTTGACGTCTTTCGCTTCGGCCCACACGGGGTTCATCAGCTTTTCGAGACCGACCAGTTTTCCTTTCACCTGCGCAGCGAAAGCGATCCCCGGAAGGACCAAGCCGACTGCGAGCGCAACGAGGTTTCGAGTCCTACGATGGCGAGGAAAATGGGCGTGATCGGCCATTGGAATGACCGTACACGCCCGAATGGGCACGTGTAAATCGCGCTCTTCGCCCGAGCGCCGCTCGGCGGCGCACCGACACCGCACGCGGGCGGGGATGGACGTTCGTCCCTTCTCGCCTCGCGATTCAGCGCTAGACTCCGACCTTACCCCTTGGCAGCCCCATCGCCCGAGCGACACCGTCGCGGTAGGCGAGCCAACCGCGGTGCGCTTCGGCGACGGCGTCGACGACCGCGTCGACAGCTGCACCGTCAGGGACGTGGCGAAGCACGGTCTCCCACGCATCGCGTCGGTGGTCGCCCTCGACCGCTTGGTGCGCGCGGGTCAGACGCATGGCGTCCGGTGGACAGCCGTAGAAACAGACCATCGGGTGGCGGACGATGAGGTCGTCCACCGGTTCTGCGCGCCGCGTCCCCTCGAACTCGCGCCTTTCATGCATACTCCCTTCGACGAAGATCGTCACCACCGCCGCGCCCACGAACCAGGGGGCGGAACCGCTGTAGCGGTCGAGCAAAGCTCGGTAATGGAGTGCCTCGGGCTCGAGCGCGCCCGCGGTCACGTCGAGACGGGCGATGCCGAGGCCATCGATCATCTGCAGGAAGAGCTCGGGGTGCGAGACGCCGAACGAGTAGTGCCCCGTCTCCTCTTCGTCGATGTTACGGGCCAGGGGCGCGCGCGCTTCGGCCGGCGGACCTTGACCGAGCACGCGTGCCAAGAGCACCGGGAAATCGCGCACGTAGGTGAGAAACTCGTGACGGAAGTGGACGGCGAGCTGGGACTTGGTGAGCCCTGGCCGCGTGAAGCAGGGCCACGCCCAATGATCCTTTTGGTCCATGATGGAAAGGATTCTCTCGCGCAGATCGCCGACCATCCGGGCGCGCCTTTCCTGGTTGCCTCAGAGCGCTTTTCGCTTCTCGATCGGGAGGTAGCTCCGCTCGGTGGGGCCAGTGTAGACCTGACGCGGCCGGCCGATCTTGGATGCTGTTTCCGTCATTTCCTTCCAGTGGGCGATCCATCCGGGGAGCCTGCCGAGCGCAAACATGACGGTGAACAAGTTGGTGGGGATGCGGAGCGCGCGGTAGATGATGCCGCTGTAAAAGTCGACATTGGGATAGAGCTTGCGCTCGATGAAATAGGGGTCGGACAGGGCCGCCTCTTCGAGCTGGAGCGCGATGTCGAGCAGCGGATCACGGATGCCGAGGCGGGCCACGGTGCGGTCGCACGCGGCTTTGATGATTTTGGCGCGCGGGTCGTAGTTCTTGTAGACGCGATGACCGAATCCCATCAGGCGAAACTGGGAATTTTTGTCCTTGGCCAAGCCGACGAACTTCTTCACGTCACCGCCGTCGGCCTTGATTTGCTCGAGCATCTCCACGACCTCTTGGTTGGCACCGCCATGGAGGGGCCCCCAGAGCGCGCAGATGCCCGCGGCGATGGAGGCGAAGAGGTTGGCCTGCGACGAGCCCACCAGGCGTACCGTCGAGGTGCTGCAATTCTGCTCGTGGTCGGCGTGCAGGATGAGAAGCAAGTTGAGCGTGCGCACCGCTTCCTCGTCGATCATGTACGGCTCGGCGGGCACCGAGAACATCATGTTGAGGAAATTGGCGCAGTAGGAGAGCGAATTCTGCGGGTAGACGAAGGGCTGGCCGATCGACTTCTTGTAAGAAAATGCGGCGATGGTGCGCGCCTTGGACAGCATGCGGGCAATGGTGATATCGAGCTGTTCCGTATTCCGTACGTCGAGCGCTTCGGGGTAGAAGCTGGAGAGCGAGCAGACCATCGCCGACAGGATGGCCATGGGGTGCGCGGTGCTCGGATACCCATCGAAGAACCGCTTCATGTCCTCGTGCAGGAGCGAATGGCGCGTGAGGAGGTTGGAAAAGCGGGTCAGCTCCTCCTGGACTGGCAGATGCCCGTAGATGAGCAGGTACGCCGTTTCGACGAAGGTGGAGTGCTCCCCCAGCTGCTCGATGGGAATGCCCCGGTAGCGCAGGATCCCCTTTTCCCCATCGAGGTACGTGATTGCGCTCGTCGTGGAGGCGGTGTTCATGAACGCCGGGTCGAGCGTCACGTAACCGGTCTTGTTACGAAGCTGGGCGATGTCGATGGCCTTCTCACCCTCGGTGCCGACGGTGACCGGCAACTCGAGTGACGTGCCGTTCACGGTTAGGAGTGCCTTGTCGGCCACGACCGCTTTTTCCTCTTTTGCCGGCGTCATCTTGCGGACCATACCATAGCGTCCGAAGCCCGAAAGCGTGAACTGGCCGCCCCCGCGGTACCGCGCGCCCGTGTGCCCATCGGCGCGTCGCTGGAAGCGGCCATCTCCGAGGCCATCGTCGCCATCAAGACGCGAGGAGAAGTGCTGGAGGACGCGACTTTCCGTGAAGGGGGCTTCTTAGCCGCGTCTCGAGGCGCTGTCTTACGCGCTCGGTGCGGGCGGGTCGGGCGCACGTTCCGGCGTGGCTTCATCGGCGGGCACGTGCTCGCCATAGGAAGCGAGCTTCGTGTAGAGCCCACGCCGGCTGATGCCGAGGATCCGTGCGGCGCGCTGCTTGTTTCCCTCGGCGACCTCGAGCGTCCTGATGATGAGCAGACGCTCCGCTTCGGCGAGCGTGGTGCCGACGGGGATGCGCAAAACGAGCGGGTGCTCATCGGGGGCGGGAGACCCTTTGCGCTCCGAGGCTGCCGCCAGGGTCGACTCTCCCGACGGCGGGGATGCCGCCGCGACGCTCGCGGACGCCTCGGTGAGCCCGGTCGCCACCAGGGGCAGAACCGGGTCCAGCATGTCCGGCTCGACCTCCATGTCCTCGGGCGGCAGCGCGGCGGTTGGCGGCGGCATTTCCTCGTGCGGCAGGGAACTGGCGGCTCGGGATGGCGGGGACGGCGCCATCGGCGGGGCGCCCGAACTGCGCGGTTCGCTGCGGGTGGGTCGCGTATTGGGCAGGCGCGTGGAGATGAACTGGACCTCATCGGCCCCGACCACCTCGCGCTGGGCGAACACCGCCGTCTGCTCCATCACGTTGCGCAGCTCACGCACGTTGCCGGGCCAGGTGTAGCTGAGAAGACGCTCGAGCGCGCGATCCGAAAGGCACCGCGCCGAAGTCCCGTACCGCTTGGCGAAGAAGCGGAGAAAGCGTTCAGCGATGGGCACGATGTCTTCGATGCGCTCGCGCAGCGGCGGGAGCGGGATCGTAAAGACGTTGAGCCGGTAATACAGGTCTTCGCGAAACTGGTTGGCTTCGACCAGATCGAGCAGGTCACGGTTGGTTGCGGCGACGATGCGGACGTCGGCCTCGCGCTCCTTGCTCGCGCCGACGCGCGTGAAGCGGTAAGTCTCCAGCACGCGGAGCAAGCTGATTTGCGTGGAGAGATCCATCGTGCCGACTTCGTCGAGGAAGATCGTGCCGCCCGAAGCCGCTTCGAACTTTCCTTCGGAGGAGCTGAGGGCGCCGGTGAAAGCGCCTTTCTCGTGACCGAAGAGCTCGCTCGCCACCAGCTCGCGGGGAATGGCGCCGGTGTGGATGGGAACGAAGGGGCCCTGCGCGCGCCGGCTGCGGTTGTGAAGCCCGCGCGCCACGAGCTCTTTGCCGGTGCCCGATTCGCCGACGATGAGCACCGGGGCACCGGTCGGGGCGACGCGCTGAATGCGCGCGAAGACTTCGCGCATGCGCGCGGAGCTCCCCACCATACCCTCGAAGACAGTGGGCCGGGACGGCAGGTCGTCCTCGTCCCCGACCTCGCGCACGTCGTCCGAGCGCAAAAGTTCCTGCAGCAGGGTCACGAGGCGCATCGGATCGACCGGCTTCTGCAAATAGTCCGTCGCCCCGAGCTTCAGCGCCTCCACCGCGCTGCCCACCGAGCCCTCGCCCGTGATGAGAACGACCGCGGGGGGATTCTCGGCCTTGCGTAGCTCGCGTATCAGGTCAATTCCGCTCGCGCCGGGAAGGTTCAGGTCCGTCACGACGACGTCGGCGGGTTGCCGCTGGAAGAGGGTCTGGGCCTGCTCAGCCGATTCGGCCGTCGAGACCTCCATTCCGAGGGGGGTCAGCATCGCGCAGAGCAGCGCAACCTGGTCCGGCTCGTCATCCACCAGAAGAACGCGCCCCAACGAGGGGTGTGCATTCGCGGGAGCGTGCGTCATGTTAGGACCCCTGGCTCGGTGTGTCGTATCTTCACAGAGAATCTGCTTACCACTCGGTGCAAACAGCGAGCAAGGTCGGGACCGTCCGTTCAAAGTCGGATGCGGGTGCCCTTTTGGTGGTTCTGGTTCGGGTGGGCCCCTGTTCCAGGGCTCTAGCGGTGCCTTCCGGGGTTCCGGCGGCAAGATCGATGGTCGGAGCGGATTTTGCGACCCTGACCGCGCCTCGCCCACGAATCGACCGCTCGAAGCGCAATCGCGGTTCGCTGTCAGGGCGTGAGCGCTAAGCAGTAGAAGCCGCCGTACCCACCGCTCGCTCCGATGGAGAAGTCCCCGGGCGGCGCGCCACCCGTCTGGATGATGGTCCCGCCGGGGAGGCACCCGGGCTCCGCCTGCGTGGAAATCCAGTTGGTGGCGCTCGTTCCGCGCGGGAAGCTCAGCCCGACCTGCGGCGCGCCTCCGTCGGCCGCGGCACTGGTCCAGTCCTGACAAGTCGCCCGCGCGCCCGACGCGTGGAGCGTTCCCTGGGGGGTGCTCCCAGTGACCGTCGCGTGGTTGTCATGCATCGTCGCGCCCGCGGGAAACTGATTGGGCACACCGTCCTCATTGGGAAGGTCGTTGATGATGGCGGGATCGGCTCCCTTCGGTCGGGCCTGCAGAAGGTCGGCCCTCGTCGCCGCAACGAGGCGGCCGATTCGATCGTACCAGGGGCCGTTGCCGATGCGGTCGGCCGCGTTCACCGGCGTTCCGCTCGGTCCCTTGGAGACACTCAAGAAGGCACGCCAGGTTTTCCCATTGCCCGCCATGCTGCGCTCCGCGGTGTCCGTGCAGATCTTGTCGGCACCGGTGAGCCCATCAGCTTGGCCATTCCGGAAATCACCGCCAAACCCTTTCGCGTTCCCCGAGAGCGCGACCATGGCTGCCTGACTCACGATGAAAAAGCTGAACCGCGCTCCCGATGCGTCGCCCGTGGTGCCGCCGCTGTCCTTCGCGCTACCTGCATCGGCAGCGCCAGCGGAGCCGCCAGTTCCTGCCGTGCCACCGGCGCTACCACCCGTACCGGCCGTCCCAGCCGCGCCACTTTTGCCCGCCGCACCGCTCGTACCAGCTCCGGCAGCGCCCGCGGTGCCGGCGATCCCGCCGGTGCCCCCTGTTGCGCCGGCCGCGCCCCCTGTCGCACCGCCTGTACCGCCCGCCGCGCCGCCGGTGCCACCCGTGCCACCCGTGCCTCCGGTTGCGCCGCCGGTGCCACCTGTCGCGCCGGTGCCCCCGGTCGCGCCGCTTCCACCGGATCCACCTGTCGCAACGCCGCCGCCGTTTCCACCGCTGGCGCCGCCCGCACCTCCCGCGGAGGTGCCACCCGCTTTCGAACCGCCGCGCCCGGTGGTCGTCGTGCCCCCTTCCGGGCTGCTACATGCGATGACGCCAACCGATGCGCATACGAAAGCCGCCACGCCGAAACGGCCGAGACGAGTCATCGAGCTTGTCATGTTGCCTTCCTTTCTCAGGCTTCATCGCTCACCTCTTCGCCGGGCGCTGCGACGACGAATGGCATGCTCGGAGGTCGAGCGCGAGGATTCGACGCGCACGAAGGCAGCGCGCGGACGACCCTGCATGTCATTGCTAAGAAGAAGAGGTGACCATTTCATGAAGACTGTCGCTGTCCGAGAATCTGCCGGGACTGTGTGCTCCGTGCAAGGTCGGAGGCCGCCTAATGACTTAAGAAAGTGTCATAGAAACATTCACACTAGAATCCTCTAGTCGCGACGGCACGCACGAGGTGTCGCTGGGCGATTGCAAATACGGCGAGGATCGGCGCGCTCAAGATGACATTGCCAGCCATGACCAGGTGCCAGCGCACCCCCGTCCCCTGCTCGCGCAGCAAAGCAATGCCGACAGGTACGGTGCGAATACGATCGTCGGTGGTCATGACGAGCGGCCAGAAATAGTCATTCCAGTGAAAGACGAAGCTCAAGAGAAAGAGTGCCACCAACGTGGGCCGCAGCGCCGGCGCGAGGAGGCGATAGACGATGTGCAGATCGCTGGCGCCGTCGAGACGCGCCGCTTCGATGAGCTCGTCGGGGATCGAGAGGCACGCTTGTCGGACCAGGAACGTGCCGAGCGCGCTGGCGCCGAATGGCAGCACCAGAGCGGCCAGGGTGTTGACGAGGCCGACCCTTCCCAGCATCAAGAACACCGGCACGAACGTGGCTTGCGCCGGCACGAGCAGGCACACCAAGACCAGACCGAAGGCGGTCTTGCGACCGGCGAAATCGAGTTTGGCGAGCGCGAAGCCCGCCGGCAGCGCGAGCACGATCTGCAAAACGGCGATGAGGCCGGCCATGACCGCCGTGTTGAGCAGGTAGCGCGCCATGGGCACGGTCGCCCACACTTCGCGGTACGCTGCCAGCGTCCACGTCTTGGGAAGCAGGGCCGTGGGGTCGTGCAGCAGCTCGGGCAATGTTTTGAGCGAGGTAAGCACCATCCACGCGTAAGGGCCGATCCACGCCGCTGCCACGACGAGGGACACCAGCGAAGGTACGAGGAGCCTCGCTTTCACGTGGCCTCGCGCCCGCGCAGCAGCCGAAGTTGCAGTGCCGTCAACGACAGGACCAGCACGCCGAACACGAGCGTGAGAGCGCTGGCGCGTCCGACCCTGAGATTCAAGAAGATCTGCTCGTAGATCGCGTAGACGAAGAGCTCGGTGGCATGGGCCGGGCCACCCTGGGTCATGATGCGGACCACGTCGAACGCCTGAAAAGAAAGGATCAGGCTGGTGGTTGCCACGAATGCCGCGCTCGGGCGCAGCGCCGGCCAGGTCACACTGCGAAAACGCAGAACCGGGCCGGCGCCGTCGAGGGCGGCGGCTTCGTAGAGAACAGGGGGGATGTCCTGCAGGCCGGCGAGGAAAACGATCATGGCGTAGCCGGCTATCTTCCAGATCGAGACCACCGCCAGGGTGTAGAGGGCCACGTCCGCGTCGCCCAGCCAGTTCTTCTTGGGCAACCCCACCGCCACCGCCAGTCGCGTGACGATTCCAACTTCGCCGTCGAGCAGCCACATGAAGAGAAGCGCCACGGCCACCCAGGAAACGACATAGGCGCTGAACACGGCGCTGCGCACGAACGCCGCCAGCTGTCCCTTTCGATCGAGAAGAAGCGCCAGCGCGAGACCGAGCAGGAGGGCGCCGCTGACGACGACCGCGCTGTAGGCGAGCGTGTTGCGAAATGCACGCCCGAGCTCGCCGCGTTCCCAGAGCGTGCGGTAATTCGAAAGACCGATGTAGGTCCGCGGCGTCAAGAGGTCCCAGCTGAAAAGACTCTCGCGCGCTGCGACCAGGAACGGCACCAGAAAAAACAGGGTGAGAAGCGTCAAGGTCGGAGCAAGGAGCAAATACGGCTCGTGGCGGCGCGCGGGCTTCACGGCAGAAGCGCCTCTCGGCGGCCCTTGGCGAGCGCTTCAGCGGCGTTTGTCCCTTGCAGCACCGCGTCCTCCAAGAGTGGATCCATGATCTCGCGCTGCACGCGAAACAGCGTGGGGGACCAGGGCCACGGCTCGACGGAACCGAGCTCGCCGAGCACGACCTTGTCGTTGGCGTGCGCGTCATAGAAACCGTTGCGCGCGAGCTCGGTGATGGCGGCGCGCGTCACCGGGAGGTAACCGGTGCTCGTCGCCCACTCCATGGTCTGCTCACGTTCCGTCATCCAGCGCAGAAACTGCCAGGCCGCGCGCTTCTCGCGTTCTTCGGCGGCCCGGAGCAGGACGAAGAAGGTACCGCCGGCGGGGATCGCGTGCCGATGGTCGCGCGCGAGCGGCGCGACCTTGACTGGAAAGCGCGCGTTCTCCTCGATGTAGCGAAGAAACGCGGTGCTGGACCAGAGGATGGCCGCCCGGCCGGAGAGAAAGTCCTGGGTCCCCACCTGCCAGGCATTGTAGTCGCGGCCGAGCGGGGGACGCATGACGCGATCGCGGTGGGTCAGGGTCTGCCAGAGATCGAGCGCGCGCGCGCCGGCGTCGCCCCCCAGCGTCACGGTACCGCCCTCGTCCACGACCCGTCCCCCTGCCGAGGCAACGAGCGCCACCCAGAACAACCATGAGACCGGACACTCGAAGCCCCACACGGCGACCTCCGCGCCCCGCCGCACGGTGAGCGCATTGGCAGCAGCGCGGAGCTCGCCCCAATCGCGGGGGATGGCGACGCCCGCGCGCTCGAGCATGGTGCCGTTCACGTACATGATCGGCACCGATCGGTTGAAGGGAATGGCGAGGAGTGGACGCCGCGCACCGCCCTCGTAGGTCCCACTCTGGGCGATCTCGGGAACGAGGTCGAGATCGGCGGCACCTTCGTAGCCATCGAGCGGCTCGAGGGCGCCCGCTTCGGCGAGGTAGGGCACCACTTCGGAGACGACGTGCGTCATCGCCGGGGCGGCGCCGACGGCGATGGCGGTACGCACCTTGGCGAGCGACTCGAAATAGTCACCTTGGAAGGTCGCATCGATGCGCGGGCGCCGCGGATCGGCATGGAACCTGGCCAAGAGCCGCTCCAAGACCTCACGGTTCTTTCCCCCGTAGCTGTACCAGAAGGCGGCTCGCCCGGCGCCATTCGAGGAACGTGCGTCGCAAGCCGGCAGCGCGCTCGCCAGCGAACCCAAAAGGAGCGAGCGGCGCGATGCAAGATGGCTCATTCGCGCACGCTCATCGTGCGGCGGGAGCGAGCTCCACGAGACCGCTGCATTCGGCGGCTCGCGCGCGTAGCTCGGGCTTAGGCCGCACCGCCACCGCGAGCCGAGCGTCGCAGAGCAGGTGCAAGTCGAAAGCGCTGTCGCCGAACGCTCCGAGGAGCGTCTTTCCCGCGACGCCAGCGCGCAGGGCCGCCGTCTTACCGGCGCCGTAGGTCACCGGCTCGTGCAGGCGGGTCACGAGAAAACCGTCTTCTTCTGCTTGCGACACCGCGAACACGCCGTCGATGGAAAGCCCGAGGAGATCGATGCAGCTCTTGACGACGATGGCATGCGACGCCGACACGACGTAGCAAGCAATGCGCTGGCCCACGGCCCAGGAGAGGATGGGGGTCACCTCCGGGTGCAGTCGCGTGCGCAACCCGGTGGAGGTGGCGACGTCCGCGGCGAATTTTCGCACGCCTTCTTCGCGATAACCGGCGAAAGCGGAGGCCATGATGCGAAACACGCGCTCCTCGGAGTACGCCCCCCGCGCGTAAGCTTCGTAGAGAATGCCGGCCTGCGCGGTAGGGTCCTCCGCGACGGAAAGGCCCGCCGACGATGCTTCGTCGCGCAACATCGAAAGAGCGGCGGGCAAAATGGCGCACTTTTGCAGCAGCGCCTCGAAATTGTCGATGCCCACATCCCCGCTCCAGAGCGTACCGTCGGCGTCGAAAGCGAGCATCGTTTCGCTCCGCTTGGGGCCGAGCGAAACCAAGATCCCTTCGAGGCGCCCGATGACGTCGTCGCTCGTGACGAGCGGGAGCGGGCGGAGGCTCGGCGCGTCGCTCGGAAAAGACATGGTTCATCCTGCCACAGGGCAAAGGTCCATGGTATGTCGAGAAACATGCGCCCCATCATCATCGGGGCCGGCCGCGGCAGCCGGCTCGAGCACCTGACCGACGAAATCCCGAAAACGCTCGTCCCGGTCATGGGCCGCCCGATTCTGGATTGGGTCCTCGAAGCGCTCGCGGCGGGCGGCTTCGGCCGCAGGGACATCGTTTTCATCTGCGGCTATCGCGCCGAGGTGATCCAAGAACGCTATCCCGGGTTCACCTACGTGAAGAATCGCGACTGGGAGAACAACAACATCTTGCTGTCCCTCATGACGGCGCGGGAACATCTGAAAGACGGTTTCGTGTCGAGCTACGCCGACATCATCTACCGCCGAGCGGTCGTGAGCGGTCTCGTGGCGTCGCCGCACAACAAAGTCCTCGGCTGCGACACCGACTGGCGCCGCCGTTACGTCGGCCGCACCCGCCACCCCGAGACCGACGCCGAGAAGATGCGGGCGGATGGGGAAAAGATCATCGAGCTTTCGCGCACCATCGCCTCCGAAGCAGCGGCGGGTGAGTTCATCGGCGTCGCCAAGTTCACCGCCGACGGAGCCGCCGAGTTGATCGACGCCTTCGACCGCGCCCGCGCCCGCTTCGCCGGACAGGTGTTTCGCGAGAAGCGCACCTTCGAAAAGGCGTACCTCATCGATCTCTTCCAGGACATGATCGAAAAGGGCTCGGCCTTCCATCGTGTCGATACCCACGGGGGGTACATGGAGATCGACACCCTGCAGGACGAGAGTATGGCTGCCTCGTGGTGGGCGCCGAAGAGCTGAGGCCGGGCGCGAAAGCTGCGCCCCTCGTCCACGGTGGCTAGGGCCGCAAGATGTCGAGCTCGGCGAAGAGGAACGCGAAGACGTCCGTCATCTCGTCGATGACTTTGGCGATGGGCTTGCCGGCGCCGTGCCCAGCTTTGGTTTCCACCCGCAAGAGAATGGGATGTTCGGAAATCGTGGCGGCCTGCATGGCCGCCGCCATCTTGCGCGCGTGCAGCGGGTCCACGCGCGAATCGCTTTCGGCCGTGGTCAGGAGCACCGCTGGATAACGGGTCCCCGCCTTGACGTGGTGGTAGGGGGAGTAGGCGTAGAGCCAATCGAATTGCTTGGCGTCCTCGGAAGATCCGTACTCGGCGACCCAAAGCTTGGCGATGCGAAAGCGATGGTAGCGCAGCATGTCGAGCAGCGGCACGCCGCACACCGCGGCGCGAAAGAGATCGGGGCGCTGCGTGATGAGGGCCCCCACCAAGAGCCCCCCGTTGGAGCGGCCGAACAAGGCGAGGTGCGCCGAATCGGTGTAGCCGCTGGAGATGAGCGTGCTGGCCGCGGCGATGGCATCGTCGAACACGTTCTGCTTGTTGCCGAGCATGCCGGCTTGATGCCACGTCTCGCCGAACTCACCGCCGCCGCGCAGGTTGGCGACGGCCAGGATGCCACCGCGCTCGAGCAAGAGGTACATCGACGCCGAGAAGCTCGGCACGATGTTGATGTTGAAACCGCCGTAGGCGGTGAGCAAAGTCGGCGTTTTGCCGTCCTTCTTGACGCCCTTCTTGTGGATGAGAAAGATCGGCACCTTGGTGCCGTCCTTCGACGTGGCCCGGATGCGCTCCACATCGAAGGCACCCGGGTCGATGGGCGCCTCCACCGCGTCCCACTTCTCGCTCTTGGCGGATTTCAAATCGAGGCGATAGATGGTCGGCGCCACGGCGAACGACGAAAAGTCGTAAAACGCCTCGTCCCCGTCCCATCGCCCGGCTGCTCCCGCCGTCGACCCGATGGTCGGTAGCGGAACCTCGCCTTTGGCCTCGCCGTTCTTGTTGAAGATGCGAACCTTCGACGACGCGTCGGCGAGGTAGGTGGCCACGAGATCCGCGCCGATCGGCGCCACGTCGTTGAGCACGTCTTGCCCCTCGGGGAGGATCTGTTTCCACCCCGCCCGATCGGGCTTCTTGGGGTCGAAGGCATAGAGTTTGTAGCGTGAGGCGCCGTCGTTGGTGCGGACGTAGACGATGTCGTTGCGCAGCGTCGCGTCGAAGATCGCCTCCACCCCGGTCGCCACGGGCAAAAACTCGGTTTGCTTCTTGTCGCGCAGGTCCTTGAGGTAAAGTTCGTTCTTGGCCCACCCCTCGTGCACGCTGACGAGGAGCCAGCGCCCATCGGGCGAGATGTCGACGCCCGGCGAATCCGTCATTTTGCGGTCTTTACCGAAGACGTAGGTGTCCTTGTCCGGCTCGTCGCCGACGCGATGCAGGTAGACCGTGCGGTGATAGTTTTCCTCCCCTTCGGGCACCGTCCCCTTCTTGGGGTAGCGCGTGTAGTAGAAGCTCTTTCCGTCGGGGAGCCAGGCGATGGACGCGTACTTGGTGCGCTCGATCTTGTCCGCAAGATCCTTCTTCTTCTCGACGTCGCGCAAGAAAAGCGTGCTGTCCTCGTCGCCGTTCTGTGAGATCCCGTAGGCGACGAGACGCCCATCGTTGGAGGGCGACCACCAGTCGAGGGACGTGGTGCCCTCGGCGGACATCACGTTGGGATCGACCAAGACATCGTCCGCGCTGTGCACGCCGTCGCGCACGTAGAGGATGGGCTGATTCTGCTGACCCTCGCGGCGCAGGTGAAAGTAACGATTCTTGTCGGCCGCGACCTTGCGCACCGCGGGCGTTCCGACGGTGCCGATGCTCATCAAATCGGCCACGCGGGCGTGGAGCCGTTCCCGTTCACGCACCCGATCGAGCACCCGGCGGGTGACGGCGTTCTGCTCTTCCGTCCAATGCTTGACCTCCTCGCTGTCGCCGTTCTCGAGCCAGCGATACGGGTCCAGAACGGCGCGTCCGAAATAGTTGTCGGAGACATTTTCCCGGCGCGTCGGGATGAGCAGCGGACGCGCCGGAAACGCCCCTGCCAAGGCCGGGCGCGCCAAGGGCGAATCAACGCTCTCGCCGCCTGCCGTGACGGGCTGGGGTGGAGACGGTTGGGCGCCGCCACAAGCGACGACGAGCGACCACCCCCACAGCGGCGCGATTCGATAGGCACGTTGGAGCACACGTGGATGGTGACCCGCATCGGGGCACGCGTAAAGAGCTAGGCTGCGCGAAGGCAAGAATCGGTCACACCGAACGCGACCGCACGCGCATCCGCCGCGTGGTCCGTCGCGGCTCTTGCGCGAGCGGTTTCGCTGGATCAATCCTTCGTCGTTACGTCGACCGTCCCCCGGCGCGCCGTCGAGCTACTCGTCGTCGTAGGGTTCGTCGTTGGCTTCCTGGGCCAGGTTGTCGAAGCGCGTGTACGCCGCCTCGAACCGCACCTTGACCCTGCCCGTCGGACCGTTGCGCTGCTTGGCGACGATGAGCTCGGCGATGCCGCGCTTGTCGGACTCGGCCTCGTAGTAGTCCTCGCGGTAGATGAAGACGATGTTGTCGGCGTCCTGCTCGATGGCGCCCGACTCGCGAAGGTCGGATAATTGCGGGCGCTTGTCCTTGGTGCCGCGTGTCTCCACGGCGCGGTTCAACTGCGAGAGCGCAATGACGGGCACCCGCAGCTCCTTGGAGAGGCGTTTCAATCCTCGCGAGATCTCGCTTATCTCCTGCTCGCGACTGGACGTGTATTGGTTGCCGCTCATGAGCTGCAGATAGTCGACGATGACGAGCCCGATGCGCTGTCCCAGCCCGCCCTCGGGCCTCGGCCGATCGTACTCGGCTTGCAGGCGACGCACCTTGGCGCGAAGCTCGAGCACCCCGAGCGACGGCGTGTCGTCGATCCAGATCGGAAGGCGGTACAAGAACGATGCCGCCTGGGTGAGGCTGTTCCAATCGCGATCCTGCAAAAATCCCTGACGCATCTTGCCGACGTCGACCCGCCCTTCCGAGCAAACCATTCTCGACGCGAGCTGCTCGCGCGGCATCTCCAGCGAGAACACCACCACGCCCATCCCCGGCTCCTCGCGCGCGTCGGCAGAGCTCGCGTCGTCGGGACCGCCGGCAGCGATGCTCTTGGGAGAGGCAACGTTCACGGCGACGTTCAAGACGAACGACGTTTTTCCCATGCCAGGACGCGCCGCCACGATGGTGAGCTCGCCGTCGTGCAGCCCCGCCGTCTTGGCGTCGAGCCTTTCGAAGCCGGTCGGCACGCCGGTGATGCGCTCGCCACGGCGAGCAAGCTCGGTGATCTGCTCGAAAACGCTGCGGATGATGGGCTCGATGCGCTGGACGCTGCTCGCTTCCGGCGTGCGGGCGATTTCGTAGACGGCCTGCTCGGCACCGTCGATGAACTCCTGCACCTCGCCGACGTCGCCATACCCCTCCGCGGCGACGCGCTGGCACGTCGCGATGAGCTGGCGAACGCGCCATTTCTCCCGGACCATGCGGGCATACGTCTCGACGTGCGCCACGGAGGGGACCGCATCGACCAGCTGCGCGAGGTACGCACTGCCGCCCACCTGGGCCAGCCGCTCGCGGTCGCGGAGCATGCCCGCGACGCTCACGACGTCGATGGGCTTCCCTTGCGACGACAATTCGACCGCCACTTCGTAGATGCGGCGGTTGGCTTCCGAGTAGAAGTGGTCGGCGCGAAGCAGCTCCAGCACTTTGTCGAGCGCGTCGCGCTCGAGCAGGATGGCGGAAAGGACGGCCGCTTCGGCATCGAGGTCGTGCGGCGGAATCCGCCCGGCGACGGGCGTCGGGGCCGGCGGCTCGAAGGCGTGCGCGCGAGCATGTCGGGTGAGCATCAACTCTCCTCGCTCATCTTGCGCGTTTGCGACGACGGACGGTGGCCAGGCAATGTCCGAGCGCAGCGCCCGTTTTCACTTGCCGGTCCTTCTTTTTCTCCCGGGCTACGCCACCGGATTGTCACTGCTTCCTCGCAAGTTCTCCCCACCCGGGACCTCCAAATGACGAAACCCCCGGCCGCTTCGAAACCGAAGCGACGGGGGGAACGGATGACGCGCAGGATGACTTTTTACATTTTTCGACCGCCGCGATCAATACCGATTGCGCGGGAGGCGCGCTCGCACCTCCGACCGTTTGTGTCCGAGCGCGCCCTCTTCGCGGAGCGTGGTAAGGTCCCGACCGTGCCGAAGCGTTCTCCACTCTTGCCGATCTTTCTCATCGTTCTGGTCGACATCTTCGGCCTCACCATCATCATTCCTCTTCTTTCCATCTACGCCGAACACTTCGGCGCCACGCCCCTCCAAGCCACGCTGCTCGTTTCGGTCTACGCACTGTGTCAGCTGGTGTCGGCGCCGCTCCTCGGGAAAGCGTCGGATCGCTTTGGTCGAAAGCCGCTTCTCGTGGCGAGCCAGGTGGGGACGCTCCTCGGCTTTCTCCTGCTCGCTCGGGCCACGACGCTGTGGATGGTCTACTTGTCGCGCATCATCGACGGCGCGACGGCCGGGAACATCTCGATCGCGCAGGCGTACATCTCGGACAACAGTGAAGCCAAGGACCGCACCAAGTCCTTCGCGCTCATCGGCATCGCCTTTGGCCTCGGCTTTTTCGTAGGTCCGTTTCTCACCGGGTATCTCGTCGCCTACGGACTCTCCGCTCCGATCTACGCGGCTTCGGCGATGTCGGCCGCAAGCATCGTTTGCACCCTGCTCCTTCTCCCCCGGACCGAGCGTCCCGCAGCCTCCGCGCCCGTGGCCGACGTCGGCCCGGGCGGGCGGCGTCTCGCCATCTTCGAATGGAAGGCGTACGCCCCCTATTTCACCCGGCCCGTGCTGAGCGGCCTGCTGGCGCAGTTTTTCTTTTATGCCCTCTGTTTTTCGACCTTCACCTCGGGCTTTGCGCTCTTCGCGGAGCGCCGGTTCACTTGGGAAGGGCACCCGGTGACCCCGCGGGAGATAAGCTATCTCCTCGGCTACGTGGGCCTCCTCGGTATCATCTTGCAGGGCTTTCTCATCGGCCGACTCGTCAAGCGCTTCGGCGAATCGGCGCTCGTGTCGGCGGGGTTCATTTCACTCATCGTGGGTTATGTGATCCTCGGCCCCTGCCGCGATATCCCCATGCTCATCCTGGTGTCGACCATTTCGTCGTTCGGCAACGGGATCCTGCGTCCCACGCTGAGCAGCCTCGTTTCTCAGAACGCCGGCCCCGGAGAGCAAGGCGTCGTCCTAGGTCTGAATCAAGGACTCAACTCGGTCGCACAGATCCTCGCCCCCATCTTGGGCGGCGTGCTCATTGGTCTATCCCAGCTCACGCTTTGGGCTTGGATCGCCGCCGCCGCCGCGTTCGTCGGCTACCTCCTCGCACGTTGGGGCTCCGCCCTCGTACCCCACATCCGCGCCGAAGAACGCGCGCGAACCCCGACGGGCTGACGCCGTCGGTGTTCGCCAACGCTCCTCGGGGGCTTCGCCCCCGCCCCGCCGGAGCAAGTCCGGAACAGGGCCCCACCCCCACGTGTCTCCGACACGGAACACGTTCGTACGCAGTCGGTGCTCTGGCTCGTCTTTTCTTCGGGCGCCTCTGCCCCCTCATCAATTGACGCCATCACCTTGGAATGGACGGTGAGGTATACGGCGAAAGGCGCCAGAGCGGTCGCCAAGGGTCTGAAGATCCGGTCAGTGAGTCACAACAAGACCCTGGCGGTATTGGCGCACTGAACGGCTTCCCACGACCGCCCCATGGCTGTGACGAATGATGAGCCGCCGCGCATCCCCGCATGGACGTAAGGTGCATC
>Ga0193706_1000239_pt1 | contig 36394 bp, 28 predicted proteins | sample U3c1metaG_FD_160130 | JGI IMG/M metagenome (GOLD analysis project Ga0193706, IMG submission 160130) | Soil microbial communities from a riparian zone of the East river system, Colorado, United States - U3c1 | ecosystem: Environmental > Terrestrial > Soil > Riparian zone | place: USA: East River... | reverse complement strand
TCGGCGTCCTCTTTGCCTGCCATGGCCCCGACAATGCTAGTTTCGCCACAGTCGGCGCGGATGCGGGCGACAACGCCATGGTCACGCTGGAGCCTTCGATTTCGCGGTCGGCCGTTCCGAGTGTTCCCGTCCCGTGGGTCGGCAAGCTCGTCAACGACAGACGCCTGGGCGTCTGGAAGTACTATTGGCCAGATGGATCGCTTGCCCTGATCGGCGAGTTCGACGATCGCGGATACGTCAACGGCCCCTGGGTCTACCTGACCCCCACTCACACCATCGAACTCGATGTCCGTGTTGGGCTGTACTGCGACGGAAATCGGCTCGGCTGGCGAGACCTCGCTTTCGAAGAATGGAGCAAAGCTTGGGGCGATGATCCGCTGACGTGGCTCTGGTACCGTTGGCCTGAACTCACCGATTGGTCGGGACCAGGACTCTATTCGAATGGAAGCTGCATCCGAGAGTTGCAGCCCGCCGAAGCGTGCACGGCCGTGACATCACTTCAGGCACGGTGAGCAGCTAGACTCCTCACGTCGGGGCACCTTCCGCGAGCTCGACGCGCATCCCCCGGTCCTCGCACGCCTTGATGAATGCGTCCGCGATGCGCAGTGCGCGGCCCGGTTCGGCCTTGGATGCCTTGACGCTCATGCATCGGGGCTCGTAGACCTCAAGGAGTCCATCCTCGTTTGGTTTCTCGCGTGACAGGAGCGCCTTCGCACTCGCGACCAGCTCGTGCGGCCGGCTCAATGTCACGGCGACAGGGATATCGAGCACGGGGATTTCCGGCTCTGCGGGGACGGGGTTCTCGTCCGGCCCGCTCACCCATCGGCTGACATCCCACTCCTCCGTACCGCCTTCGGACAACGTAGACAAGAGCGTCGGCTCGTCGAAGTGGCCTGCCGCGATGCGCGCCCAGTATCCGCGCCCCGGCACCGGGATGTGGTGCTTGCGGCACATCTTCCCCAGCGCGACGTCGGACATGCCGTTGCGCTTGGCGACATCCCGGAGTGGTTCGGTCCAGACCTGCGCGTAAAGGTCCGCGCGACGGTAGGAGATGGTCTTGTGCGGCATCCGCGCATAGTACCCACGAGTGAACATTCAGGACTCTGAGCCGGGCGGACGCCTACACCTCAAAGCCTGCCTGGTCATCGCGGTCGACCTGGAGGGAGGTCGCGCGAATGTGACGCAGGCGAAGAGCCTGGGGACGACTGCCATTCTCTTCAGCAAACCGCCGGGGATTCACCCATTTTAGGGTGACGCATTTTCGGGACTTGCCACGAATCCCGCGCCTTTCTTGGCCCGAATCACAACGTGAATTCGTTGTTACCCCGTCGCCCGCTCGCTCATCCCCAACGAGTGCGATTCACCGGACGGCGTCCTAACCACCTCAGGAGGTCGCTTGGATTGCAGACGTTTTAAGCTCAGCCCGCAACCTGCGGTTGGACGCTGGCATTGCCATCGCCCTTCTTGCGCCGACATCCCCGGTTGCAGCACGCGGCGGGCTGGGCAGAGCACTTTCAGTGCGACACCTAGAGTCGGTCGGAACGCAAATCTGGCCCTCGAGCCGAGCGACGTGAGTGATTCCGCGCCGTGGAAGCGAACCGAAGCGTTCTTGGCGCAACCCATGGAGAACTCCCGATGGAACCGATTGACGAATTGAGGACTGAGCTCGCGGCCACCGTCGAGAAGTCGAAGCGTCGCGCGGCTGCGAACTACCGGTACGCCTACATGTGCCTGCTGCTTGCAGTGATCGCCAGCGGAGCCGCGACGTATCTCGTCGCGACAGACGGGTTCTCACGGCAGTTCGTCGCGGCAATCACTGCAACTCCGGCCCTCTGCCTGCTCGTGAACCACGTCTTCCGCTTCGATCAGAAACTGCTTTGGTGGCGTTCGAGACAGCGGGCTATCGAGACCCTCCAGCGAGCGTTGAAATACGAAGGCGGGGAAGTCGACAAGGTGTCGCGGCGTTTGAGTCGCTGTCTCGAGGAACTCGAGCTTTCGTATCCCCGCTTCGGAGTCAACGTCTTCGATCGGACCGACTCGTCCGCCGCGCGGACTACTCCCATTCCCGGGCGGCGGATGGCGGAAGATGAAGCCGAGTAGTCATGCGCACCGCCTTACTTGCTGCGGGGGGCCATCGCCGATGTGGGGTCGGCCGCGTCGACGCTCGCCGCCCAAAATGGATGGTCCGTGCGCCGACATGGCATCTGGCAGTCCCCTCTTGGCGCGATCGTAGATCGCTCACACCTGCTCGTTAGCGATTCTCGGAGGGACGGCTCATGCAATTGAAGCGCATTATTCTTGTCCTCGGCCTTTTTGCAGCGGCGGTCGGAGGAATCTGGTGGTATCGGTCGATCTGGCCGCTCGGCACGCTCGAAACACGGATGGAGGTCGGGCAGGACGTCCGGCTGGACTCCGAACTCACCGTCAGGCTCCACACGAACCAGGATTTCGAACGGACTAGCCGTTTGGGGGTGACAGCAACGGTCGGGGGCTTCGTGCTCGGCGCATCGCCTTCCCTGCTCGAGAACGAGAACGGCAAGGCGACGCTCGTCCTGCAGATGACGCCTCATGCCGTCGTCTTCGAGGAGCCGCTGCGCGGCACTTTCACCGCTAATGGTGCGGTTGCGGGAACGTGCGCCACCAAGGTCACCGTTCCGATGCCGCAATTCTATGCGACGGGGGAACAGTCGTTCTTGGAGATGGTCAGTGCTCCGTCGTCCTCGATCTACGGGTCGCACATCACGCGCTGGAATCCTCTGGGTAAGACGGAGCTCTTCCTCGTCACGGGCCATGCGGCCTCGAGCGTTTGCCGCGTGGCGTCTGCGGCGCTCTTCGGGCTTGCCTACGAGACGGACATCGCGTCCCCCTACTTCATGCTCGGCGCAGGGATCGGTTGCATCGACACGACAGGACTGCGCAAGGAGATCGAACGGCAACGGGTCCAGTTCCTGATCGACTATCCCGAGATCGCGGAGAAGTGCAAGACGGCGATCGGCGAAGACGGGATTGTCAAGACCGCACGGTTCCGAGGATTCGATGAGGCCGAGCTGCTCTCAATTCGCCGGATGGATTGGCTCGAGAGACTCGACGACGCCGCGGTGCAGGACGTGAACCGCGACAAAAAGACGGACCGCGAGGTCCTCGCGCCCATCGCGGCGGCACTCGAGGAATTGGGAGACGGGAAGCCGAACTCCGCGCAATTGGCGGTAGTCAAGCGGCTGCTTGAGGATCCAAGACTCGCAGAGGCAGCGCTCTGCTGGACCGAAGTCGAAGAGATGGAGGATACGCTCGCCATCCTTCGAACCTGGGCTCGCGAAAAGCGCAGCGCCTTCGAAGACGCGTTGCGTCGGCTAATCGAAAAGGACAAAGCGCTCGCAACGGCGGGCGCGGGATTCGCGGGCCTTGAAGAGCGCACGGGGCTCGTGTTCAGTCGACACTCCTCCGTCGAACGCTGCGCCGACGCCGATACAGTGGCTGCCGGGGTCGCGGATTGGGTGAAGCGCGCTCCGTCGGTGGCATCGATCGAATTGCCAGCGCTCGCGCACGGTCACGACGGAACCGTGCTCCTCCCGTTCTTCGATGCCGAGGGGAAGGCCGTCGAATTCACTTTGGACGAGGCGCTTCTCGGAGGCGAGACGTCACAAGACTGGCGGCGCGTCATGCAGGCGACGACGACGGTTGAGCTCGCCGCGGCAGCGAAGGCGATCCATGAGAGGGTGAAGGAACGTCTCGACGACGGCGCAGAGCAAGTCGCGCGGGTCACGAAGCGAGCTCGGGCCGTACGCGACCTGGGCGCATGGCTCGAAGAGCGAGAGAGAGTCATGGTCAACGAGTGCGATCCGAAGGGGCGCATCGTCGGTAGCCACGAGGAGTGGCAAAGCAATCTCGAGCTGGTGCTCGGATCGTGGCAATTCGCGGCGTCGTACAGGAAGACCGAGAACTTCTACGGTCGTCTTGTTCAGTCCACGGAGCGGATGACCCACGATCCGCGCTTCCGTACGATCTCCGACGCTTGCCTGCTCGATTCCCTGCTCCGCGGCTGGAAGCTCGCATTCTCCGACGATGAGACGGAGTCGAGGTTCGAAACCTGGAGCAGCGTCACCCGGAGCGCCGTATGGGCCCACCTGTGGAAGCAAGCAACTGCTCGCGGGCTCGACTTGCGCGACCTCATTGGCGAGGGCACGGTTTTCCAAGTCGTTCCCCAAGGCAAGGAATTTCTGGTTCGCCCCCGGTTCGTCGCCGAGATCGCGCGAACTCGCTGCGTGCGCCATCGGACTTCCGGGATGGTCGCGTACACGTCCGCATGGATGGAGCGTTGCCCTGTCGGCTATCGCGTCGCGCCTGGGACTGCGCCCGCAAGCCCAGCAGCCGCATCCGACCGGATCTTCGCGCAGGTTAGTGCGGCGTGTGATGCGTCTGCCGAAGCGATCCAGAAGGAGCCGCCGGGGAGGCGATGGACACGGCTGGTGGAGGAGCGCGCACGGTTCCGAAGCGCCTTCTCGGACTCTGTGCGCACTGCGCTCTGCGCGTCGCCCGAGCGAACGGTGGCCGGCTTGGTTCAGCGGCTCCTCGATCCATGGCCTATCGTGGCCGAGACATCGCTGTCGGCTGCTGAGCAATCGCTCTGCGACCGAGCCTACGAGTGGGACGACTTCGACGGAGACGTCGAAGACCGCTGGAAGCACTTCTCCCCGCAGCTTCTCGACGGGAGTTGGCCATTCGCGGACGAGTACAAGCACTTCCTCGAGTTTTGGCGAAAAAAGGCGGCGTCGACCTCGGACGCGCATGAGAAGCGATCGAATCACGAGCTTGCGGACAAGCTCTTTGCGGCCGGCACCCGCATCGACGGGGCGTTCATGGCCGACGCCACGGCGGGGTCGACGCCGCAACGCAGCAAGATCAGGATCGCATTGCAGGCGCGCGACGGCGACCGTGTCATCGATGCCCTCCACCTCGTCTCGCTGCTCGCAGAGGCAGAACGCGCTTTCGATGGTTGGGAGGAGGCATCTCGACTTCACTTCATGCTCGAGGAATTGGCAGACCGACTCCGCGGGCTGCCGGACGCCCTCCGATCGCCGTTGGACGACCAGCTCACGGTCTTGGCGGTGTCGACGGACTCGACGAGCCTGGGCGAACTCGCGAACGTCCTGTCCCGCGTCCGCGAGCGGCTCCGCTCGGCGTCTGCGGAGTACGCGCGCGCAGACGCCTCGATTGAGCGGCACGTTGCAAATCTGGAGGAGTGCCTGAGGCGGCAGGATATCTCATTGGGCGCCGACACCGCGGCCGCGAGTAAGCCCCGCGTGCTGAGTGCGCTGCACGCCTGCCTCGAGCGGATGCCGAAGACCGGAGGAGCAGCCTGGGCGAAGGAAGTCGTCAACGTCCAGCAGGGCGAACTCGAGCAACTCGTCGAGCAGATCGAAGCCGACACGGACTACGACGCGGTCAATCGAAGCCAGTACCGGCAGCAGGTGGCCGAGATCCGTTGGGCGATCGCCGATGTCACCTTGCGTCAGATCCGTCGGATACATGATATGGAGCCGTCGCGACGGACGCTCGAAATGCGCGTTCAAGCGGAGTGGGCGATGGGCCTCTACGAGGAGGCTCTCCGAACGCTCATGAACGAATCGCTCGCGCGTGTCGGCTTGGGCTTCGACGACCGGAATGCGCGACGCGTCGTTGAAACGGCAAACGACGGAGCACTGATTACGGCGCTTCGCGCCGACTTGTGGGCTCAGCTGGCGAGCGAGAGCGAGCTCGACCTGCTGAAAGCGTGCGTCTACAGCGGAGGGGAGTTCTTCGGCACGTCCATATTCGGTCGTCGGCCGAACGACTGGGTGCGCAAGCCGGCGAAGGTCGAGGACATCGTCGTCGGATTCGAGCCTGCATCGGAGTACGGGCTGTCCCGGGTCGAGGGCGAGGCGCTCGGCGAGGCGTACGCGAAGGTTGTGAGGGGCAAAGACACGATTTCCTCCATCGGACGATTCAAGAAAGTGACCCCGATCGCTGCATCATTTACCGAGGTTCGCGTGTTCCGCGTCGAGGATCAGTGGGGAAACCCGTCCATCGTAAAGGTGATGCCGAAGGACGCCGCCGGTCTTAATAAGAAGCAAATGGAAGCGGCGGTGCGTATGACGGATTACCTCGCGCGCAAGGGCGCCTCCGTACCTTCGATGCTCCCAATGTCCGCTGAGGACGGTGCGAAGGTCCTGGAGACTACCGACTGCGTCATGACGCGCGAAACGCTGGCGGCTGGGCGGGAGCTTGCAGATGTCGTGAAGAGCGAGGGGCGCTGGACCGCGGAGACTGAGCACCTCTACATCCGGTCGACGCTCGACACCGCGATCCGCGGAATGGAGATGCCCGCGGGAATCGGTTTCAAGGCGCCACTCACCGATTTCGCCTCGATTCGAGACAAACTCCTCGAACGCGGCGTCGAGAGCCGTCGCCACTTTCAACTCTTCGCCGACACGCACGGCTATCAGGCTCGGTATGGAGAGGCCGCATCTACGGACGGAACAGCATTTGATCGGTGCTACCGCAAGTTCGTCGGTGCGCTATGGCCAGGAGACCAACTACTGCAGGAGAAGGGGCTCGTGCACGATGCGATCGCACGCAATTACTTCCTCGACGGCAAGGACATCACGTTGATCGACTTCGGTAGCGACTATGTGGGCAGCATCGGAAACTTGATGTCCACCATGCTCACCCAGCTCTTCGTGAACGAGGTTCCGACATACCAACAGTACGTCGCCAGGTTTGAGGGACTCATGGCTGAGTACCAAATCCGCATTGGCCGCCAGCTGACCGATGAGCAGGTGCTGGAAGTGATTCAGCATCTCTCGATCCAACCCTACAAAATGCTGTCTTCGGACAGCGGTCAGTTCTTAGCGGGTCTCACGCGTTCGCTCGGAGTATCTCCAGAGGCGACCGAGGAAGATGTCGCATCGGCCCTGCGCCAGAACTTGGAAAGGGTGGATGAGTTCCTTGCGAATCCGGTGCATCAGCAGAAGTACGACCAGTACCTGCAGTTGATGGTTCACTCCTTGGAGCTTCTGCGTGAGCGGCTGCCTAAGGACGACGCCAAGAGGCGTGCGGCTACCGATGCATTCCTCGAGCAGGTTCGGCACATTCGCGAACTCAAGATGCGAGTGGTCCTCGCGAAGACTCGGGGTTTGAGGGCTGCGTGACCGCGGTGTCTACTTCCCGCAAACCATGAGCTCTGGTGCTCGCGGCATCTCTTCCCCAGCGCCACGTCGGACATGCCGTGGCGCTTGGCAACATCGCGGATCGGCTCGGTCCAGCTCTGCGCGCAGAGTTCGGCGCGACGTTAGATGGCGGCCTCGTGCGGCCTGCGGCCAAGGTTCCCGGCTGAGCGAAACGAGCAGGTCCCGGTGAGCAACGGCGCGGCTACCATTCCACTATGCCCTCCCCGAGCGCCCAGCCCCCGATTATCACTCTGAGATCCCGTTCCGGGTGTGCCGATGCAGGGTGCCGCGAACGAGAAGCGATCGCGTCACAGACGAAGCAGCTTGGCTTCCTGCAGCATGCGCGAGGGGTACTGCCCGTCCGCGCCTTTAAACTGGAAGTCATTTCGTGAATACCACACCCATGAGTTGGCGAAGCAGATTCTTCCCAACTGGCTCTCGTTTTTCAGCATACCTTCTCCTTGCCCAGATCTTGGTAAATATTGTGGCCTTGGCTTTCGCCTCGATGGCATATGGGAATCGACCTCACCCACTAGCCGACTGGATGCAATTCCTGACAATGCTCGGGCTACCATTACTTTCTTGCTGCTCCATTTTTGTTCTGTATGTGGTCCTCTTTTGGTGGAAGCTACCCTCACTTCTGAGATTGTGGGAAGAAATAGCCTTGATGGCAGAAAGGGCGCGCTTGGGACCAATTCTTTTTTCGACCATTGGATTGCTGCTTGTTGAATTTAGCTACCTTCAAAACGCCTACGAACGTGAAAGCAAGCTGCTCGAGGCTTTTGGACACCCCGATCAGCTTGATGTCGTGCCAGTACTTGAATCGGAACTCTATTGGCTCTCGGTTGGATGCTCGGGCATTTATACAGCCCTCCTAATTGTATATAATGGATTGCAAGCCAGGAGGAAATCCGCGACATTGGAGCGCGGACAGGGCGTTTTGGCAATTGACCTCAGTGACCTGGATCGGTTAATTGGCACAGCTGCTTGGCCGCTTTCAAACTTAGAATCATCAACCTTGGGAGCACAGATTGAATTACGCCGGGATACCAAGGCTGGCGTTCAGAATGCAATAGAGCAGGATGGTCTACGCAATGCCACAGCACTGCTCGGGTTGGTGATCGCATGCGTATGGGCGATTCACATGCTACCGATGGCCAAGAGCGCCAGCTTGATACAACACTATTCACGGGGCAGAGAGCACTTTTTGAAAGCTCAGGAATTCAAACGCGCTATTCTTCACTTCGGGAACATTTCTGACTGGCGAACAAGTGCAATTGAGGAACTGGAGCAGGTAGTCGCCAAAGGTGGATTTCTCGACAGAAAGGAGACGGCGAATGCGTCTGCCGGAGAACGTCATAAAATGGCCGTCGAAATTCACTATCTAGATGAGGCGGCCACTGGGTATACGCTCTTGGCATGTTTTGAGCAGCTTGCGGAAACCCATGCTAAACAGGGAACCATGAATGAGAGCGCAGTCTGGTGGGGAGAATTCAATGCACTTGCCTCCATACTATCGGTCCAATCGAATGCACGACTCGACGGGAAGCGCGACAGGATCGACGCCGCACCTCCCAGAGTCGATGTCAGACGCACCAGGTGATGGCTGCACAACTGATATGCTGCCGATCCAATGTGCGCGTTCGAGAAACCGCACCCTCGCCAAGGGCCGAGAGTGATCGCCGCAGACGATCAGGGAGCCTTGGCCGCGAGCCACTCAATGATGCTGGAGCGGTGTAGGGCCGTCGGGAGTCAATGTCACAATTGTTCAGCTTTGCCCCCTGGGATACACGTGTCGTTCCCCGGACGTGAGCTTTCAACGCGGTACGCTAGACAGCTTGAGGGATAGGTTGTCGAAGACGGCATCGTTGCTTGTGCCCCTTCGCCTGTGTGCAACAAGGCGCAACCTAATCGTGTGCGTCGACTTAGGAACCTCACCACTTAGCGAAACGTTTCGCCATCCCTCGGCCCATTCCGGGCCATAGTTGAGTGGCGGTCCCGTCAATTGCCCGTTGCTGTTGACAAATTCCACTACAACCTGAGATTCTTCACCAGCGCCGCGCTGAAAATGACCCGAAACTCTGGCTCCAACAGTTACCATTACCGCGCCGCCTTTTGCCGCTTTCCAGACCTTCGAGATGTCGATGTCTTGGCTAAGCTCCTCAATAGCCAGCTTTCCCGTTGGTCTAAAATAGAACGCGCCGGATTTGTCATCACGCTGGTTTGGCTTCATCTCCAAGGGAATCCAGTTTCCACTTACAATCTCCCAGCCTGGGACTCCGCCATTGGTAGCCATCTCCTCACAATTGCCATTTAATACCAACTCGGTGTCCAGGAGTTCGGAGCGGGCAGGCTCCGTTGCGCCTCCGAGAACTGGCAGGATCTCATCTGGTGTCTTCGTCGCCGAAGCATTATCAGGATCCGCGGGCCGGGGCATGGCGCTTTGACTTCGCACCTTGATTAGCGCGGGATCTGCGTGCCCCGTCCCTTTGCACTTCTTGCAATCGCCAGAACCTTGGCAACTGCCGCAAGCTTTGAATGTACGTCCAGTCGAATTGCAGGTGAGGCAGGGGGATGAGGTCTTCTTATTCCCTACGCATGTCGTGCAGGGCGTGTCCAGAAATCCATTCTTGCAGTCCAGACAAGTCGGTTGGAAATTACCGTCCGTGCAATGAGGGCAGTCGACTGTCCCAGTTCCATCGCACTTTGGGCAATTGTATTCGGCTTTTTTGCTGGCATTGCAGACTTTGCACGGTAGTCGGCCCGCTGCGCCGGCCTGTACGAAGCCATACCCTTCGCAATTCCGACACGTCTGAAGTGTCTTCATCATTCCGCTGCAGGTTGAGCAGGTAATCCTCCCTCCGGTGCAGCCACCACAGGGACTCGATGCGAGTTTGCACGTCCCTTGGCACTTCGCGCATTTCCCCTTTCCCTTGCCAGAGCAACTCGTGCACTTATCCGTGGACACTCCACCCTTGCAGTTCTTGTTCCCACACACGTTGCCTAGCTTGCCAGAGCCCTGGCACTTCTTGCACAACCCGCGTACTCCATTGATCAAGCCGCACTCACCGCACGGCTTGTAGACCGCAAGCAACAGTTCCTGCTTGGCGGAATTGCCTGCAATGTCGCGAACTTCAACAGCTATTGGGAACTTTTGATCCGCATGCCAATCCTCGGGAACGGAAAGCTCCGAACTCTCGAGGACTCCTCCGTCGAGAGCCGAACTTTCGCCACCGATGATCAGCTCGCATGACGATTGGTCTTGGTAGCTACCGATCAGGGTAAACGTGGTTCCTGGAAACAGATCCTCAACAGCGGGGAGGGCTTCGAAGCTTGGGAGTGTGGTGTCCCGACGACAAACGATGGTGATCGTGGAGACATTCCCTGCCGAATCGAGGGCGGTGACGTCGGTCGACTTGGACTCGCCGTCCTTGATCCCGGACTCTACATAGAATGAGGCACGGCCATCGGGACCAATGTCCAACCGTCGATCTGCCGCGAGCACCGTTTTGAGATGCTTATCCGTTACTTTGACCGTGACGTTCTCCCCGGCGCTGCGGGTAACGATCTCGGTTCCACTGCGTGCGCCTTCGATCTCGGGGGCCGTGTTGTCGACAATCACTTGCAGTCGCGCCTTGGCCGATAGTCCCGAGCTGTCGACCGCGACAACCTCGATCGTCTTTGCTCCCTCATCCGGCAATCCAAGTTCGAAGCTCCAGACTCCGTCCTTGTCGGGCCTCACCCTCGCCTCGCCACACTTGAGGACTACGGTCGATGCGTCCTTGACGGTCCCGTGGACGATGAACTTGGGCATGACCGCGTCGCTGTCTGATGGCGAATCGATCACCAACTGCGGCGGTTGAGTGTCAACAGTGATAGTGAACGGAACGGAGAACTTCTGACCGTCCACAAGAAGCTCCAATTCTCGCAGGTTTGCTCCTTCACGAAGTCCAGCCAACGGATGGCGAAATCTGCCATCGACGACTGGAATGGCGACTCCTGCAAGAGAAAGACGACTCGACCCCAACGTAGGTGACACGGTCCCGCGAATCTCGACTTCGCCGGTGGTGATGCTGTCCTTGGGTTCATCGATGCGGACAAGGTTCTCCAGCTCCTGTTGCCAGGTCTGTTCAGCGGAAGCAAGTAGTTGCTTGGATCGAGAATCAGGTCGCACCTCGTGAGCATGCCGAGCCGTTCTCAGTGCACTCGTGACTTCCCCGCGCTGCAGGTGACCTTCGGCTTCGCCAGTGAGGGCGCTTCCCAGCACACCCCTGAGTCCGGGGTAATCCGGGTTAATAGAATATGCGGCCTCCAAGTCTGCAATTCCGCCGGGCATGCTCGAGCTAAAGCGTACGGCCGCTTCGCCCCTGGAAAACAGTTGTTCGATGGTCGGACTCGACTCGCCAGCATGGCGCCGCGAAGTCGAAGCCCGCCACCCGAATGCAATGAGCGCAATTGCAGCTACTGTTGCCAAGTACATCGGCCATGCCCGTTCGTGTCTCCGGGCACGGCGGGTGAACGGTGCTCGCCCGCCATCAGTCGACATGCCGACTCCACAGACCGCACGCTGAACGTCGGAAACCGCTTGGTACCTTCTCGATGGGTCCCTCTGCATCGCTCTTGCGACGATGGCGTCGATCCGAGGATCCACATCCACTATCCTGGAAGGCAGCATGAATTTGCCGATCGGGAGCTCTCCGGTGAGGACTTCGTAGAGGACCACTCCCAGGGAGTAGATATCGGCGCGATGATCGACCAGCTTCGGGCGTTCGGCCTGTTCAGGCGCCATGTAGTGAAGCGTCCCGAACGTCAAAGCCGAATGAGTCAGTGTGGCGCCCCGCTGCCCCCGCGCCAGGATTTTGGCGAGGCCGAAGTCGGCAACTTTCACCCTGCCGTCCGCGGCAATCAGGATATTCTCCGGCTTGATGTCTCGGTGAACGACACCGCGTTGGTGCGCGTATTCCAGCGCGGCGCACATCTGGGTCACGATAGGCAGGGCGCGCGTAGGGTCCAGGCGCCCTTGCTCCAGAAGATCGCGGAGATCCGTTCCATCCACCAACTCCATGAGCAGCCAGTAATAAGGGCCCGATTTGCCAGCGTCGTAAACCGTCACGATGTTCTCGTGCGAGAGTTTGGCTAGCGCCTGACCTTCTCGGGAGAACCGCTCCTCGAACGCAGCGTCGGGGATCGCGGGGGCCCACAGGATCTTCAGTGCTACAGGTCTGCCAAGCCCGCGCTGGCGCGCCTCGTAGACCGCTCCCATGCCCCCCTGGCCGATCAGACGAACGAGTTCCAGCTGGGGAAAGAGTGGCTGGATGTCCTGTGGTTGTGGAGGCGGCGGATGAATGTCGGGACCTTCGGGCCGGGCCGAGCTCGGCGGGCTCATGCCCAACGCCAGCAAGCACTGGGGGCAGAGTCCTTCATGACTGTCGATGGGAATCGTGGCGCTGCAGTTGGGGCATTGGTTCTTCATGGGGGGGGTCCTCCACTGCGGGGGCACGGGAAGCGGCCAGTCAGGTAACCGAAAATCCGTGCGCGTTCATGGCTGTAAAGCTGCCAGTAGTTCCTTGAACTCGGCGTCCGCGTCTCGGGGATCCTCAACCGTCGAGCGCACTTCATCCCTGAGAGCCTTCTGATACCTGACCCTGAGCCTTTGGGCCTCGACCTTGACCGCGCCCTCGCTCTTCCCGAGTCGCGCAGCTACTCCGGCGAATCCCGCCTTTCCTGTGCCGGGCACCAATGTGTGCTTCAGCGCATCGAACAACGCGGATTTCCCGCGCGCGGCGTAGGCTTGCTCGACGACTGACGCCGCATGTCGAATCACTTCCAACGCCCAGGCGCGGTCGAACAACCGGTCAGGATCAAGGTTTCGATTGGCAACATGGTTCCACCTGCGTTCCGCTTCTGCTTCATCGAGACCGATCGTTCGGAACGTTCCACCGCGCTTCAATGTGGCAGCGCGCTCCCGATCGTGGCCCATGTGGAACTTGAGAGCCGCTCGAATCCAATTGCGAAAGCGTCCTCGATCGACACCGGCCGATTCCAGGCGCCTAGTTTCGAGCAAGTTGGTCAGAAGTCCTTGAACGATGTCGGCTGCATCTTCCCTTGTCGTGCGGAGTCCTCTCACATAGGCATACATTGGCCACCAGTATGCACGAACCAGTTCCTCCATGGCCTCGCGCGCGATAGCTGCGTTCGGGTTGGACGCCTTGGCGACGAGGCTCCAGCGAGTGGGCACAAAGCGAGCCCTGCTGCCCTGGTCGGAACTTTTAGGGGTTTCCATGCTCATCAGCCGAGAGTCTCGTTCGAAATTCACTCCCCACAGGGGGACAGCACGGTTCGCTCGATGAGTTGTGTCCTTGGGGGTGCCGACCAGAATGCTTCACGCAGCATCGCAAGGCAAGCACGCGCCGCGGCTACTCATGGGATCATGCGGGAAGCGAGCACGATTCTCGCGATCTTCGACACGCGGCGCGAGCCTGTCAAGATCGGGCGACGGTCCTCAAACCTCGACGAACGCGGGCTCGATCTCGGCGGCGAAAAGATCGCACGAGCTTTCAGCGCGCCTGAGCGCTTCGAGGCAGCGCTGTCGAAGGCGCGCGGGTCGGGGTTCGTTGATCCAGTTACTACCCCTAATCTGAGTGGCGCGCCGGCCAATAGCGCCGCGGCGGAAAAACCACCTTTCGGCATGCAACGGAGCTTCGGTCCTCTGGTTCTGCTTCTCAGCCGTCGGCGCACTTCACGGCCACGAGCAATGCGATTGCCCTCCGCTCCTTCTGCGTCACGCGCTGCCTGCTCAGCCCCAAGCTCACTCAAATTTGGGCGAACGTCTCCGGTCGCCCCCGCAGATACCTCGCCTCGACGATCTTGGCGTCGATGGGGTCGAGCTTGGCGAGGTCGCGTTTCGAGAGCTTCCGCAGGCGATCGCGGGCCTCGTTCGTCGCCTTGGATTTCCCCACTGCTCTCGGGGTGCCCAGCTCAGTCAGGGTCGGGTCGACGGTCGCCGGTGATTGGCCAGCGCTTCGCGAAATTCTTGTCTCCGGCACCGACCCGACTCGAGCACGCACCGGCGGAGCCACAATCTGTCCTCCGCCGACTGGAGCGGGAAGGTCACAGCCAGCAACTGGCGATCGTATTCGGACGCCCACGTCTTGTTCGCACAGGCTAGTCGGGATGAACGATTCAAGTCATCGCTGAGTGCATGGAAAGACGCGGCCCCGGCGACTATTGGAGGTCGCCGGGGCCGCGAAACGGCAAGCCTCGCTTCGCTACTGACCGAACACGAAGTACCCGAAGTACTGCTTGGTCCATTCGTCCGCCGGCGGCGGAGTGCCTGCCTTGCGTACCCGAATCTGGACCAGACCTTTCAGTCCCGTGTTGTTGGGCATGGTGAAGCTGATGCGTCCCAACGAGTCCGTCGTGATGCCGGTCGTCACGTTCACCGTGGTGCTCGTGGCCCGGCAAACCAGTTGGACCGCACGTGCATTCGCCAGGTTGACGCCCTCGAGCCGCACAGTACGGCCGCGCACGGAGCCCACGCGCGGCCAGGCCTCCGTGATGGTCGGATTGTTCCCGCTGTTCGCCACCTCATTGCGCACGAACACGACCTCGTCGTCGAAGCAGTCGAACGCCAAGTCGTAGTCCCCGTCGCGGTCGACGTCGACCGCTTGCGAGTCGACCGAGTCGACGATCGGGCGCACTCGCTTGATGAAGGTCGAGGTTACGTCCTCGAAGGTTCCCGGCCTTGAGCTGCCGTCCGTTACGTCGATGAACCCGTCCGAATTCGAATCCGTGCCCTTGTTGCGATAGACGCGCGGCACGTTTGAGGCCACGGGGAAGATCAGGTCGAGGTCACCGTCACCATCAAAATCCACGATGATCGGCACTCCCGCCTCGTCATGGACCCGCGTGGTGCCCACACCGAGCTCTGAGTGGATGATCGGATCTGCCACGGACACATCGGTCGGCACGCGCAACGCGAACTCGTCGACGAAGCCTGCGGAGGTCCCGAGCTGGTTGATCAGCAGCTTGCTGAAGTGCAACCGAGCCGCGCACGAGATGAACAGGTCGGTGTCGCCGTCGTTGTCGAAGTCGCCCTGCGCACCTCCTCCGCTGCCAAGCATCTTCGGCGTCGGCGTCGCGACGTAACGCTGGACGATTCCGTGGGTAGCCGAGCTCTCGACCAGGTGTCCGACCGCCTGGCCGGAAACGCCATTCATGAACAGCGCGTCGTAGCCCTGCTCCTTGACAGTGATGTCCGTGCCAATGACTGCTGCGTCGATCACCAGCGAATACCAGTCGCAGGCGCCGTTATTGTCGAAGTCGGCGAGGATTTCGAAACCTAGTGGGCGGTTCCAGTCGTTCGAAAAGACCTGGGACGTCGATGCATCGTGCAGGTGGGTCGGCGCGATGTCGTCGAACCACGGACCGCTCGAGCCAGTCGCGATGTTCTTCAGGTAGCGGAAGCCGACGGAATACTCGGCGATCGGCGACGTCAGGCCCGCGGTGCCCATCTGAGGAATCAGGATCGAGCCGGCCGTGTCGAAGATCGGGAACAACCGGACGAGTGCGTCCTCGTCACCGTCGTTGTCCAAGTCGACGGCCACGGCCCGGTCCGCGGTGTCGGGTCGACTGGCCCTGCGACGATTTCCCACATTGATGTACGTATCCGTGGTGATCGAGCCCGTGGTCTCCGTATCGCCAACCGTGGTCGTCGAGTGCAGAAACCCGAGTACGCCGGCCCCCGCGTTCCGCAGGACAGCCGTGTCGAAGGTTTCCAGCGTCCCGTTGTCGGGGTGTGAACCGCTCGGGTGTTTCTGCGTCGCGAGGATCGCATCGGGAAGCGCGTCCTCATCACGGTCGAAGTCGGCGAAGACCGCGTCCTCTGCGCCAATCGGGAACAGCCTGCCGCGAGCGTTGCTCATTTGCACGGCGCTGCTGCCCACGGTGGGATCCCAGTGGAAGCTTTGTGCACCGCTGGTCGTGACCGAGAGCGCAAAGGCCAGGAAGTTGTAGCCTCGTGAAGTCTGCAGCATCTCCAGGAAGCCGTCGACCTTGAAGTCCGCGAAGTCGAAGCCATACCCGCGCTCATTTCCTGGCATGGCATCGTAGCTCAAGAGAGTTCCAAGATTCCCGTTGTTGTTGAAGGTCGGCCCTGTTCCACCAGGAGGCGCGACGTTCTCCATGTATTGCGTGTCATAGCCGCTGTAGCTGTTGCCTGTTCCGATGAGGAGATCCAGAGAACCCTCCGAGCAGTCACCGAAGCCCTCGTTGTTGTTGAAGGTGAAATCTGCGACGGCCACAGTCTTCGCCCAACGGTGGTCGTGGCGGCCCCCGTCGATGAAGGTCCGTGTGCTTCCGCTATCGGGGTTGACCAGTATGCGCACGTTGCTCGCGTCGCGGGCCACGACGCCCGTGGCCGGGGCGTCCAGCAAGATGTCGCGGTGATTGACCAGGATCAGGTCTGGTTTCTCGTCCACGATCTCTTCGGTCTCGACGCCGGCATTGAATGCGTCGGCGATCACGACTTGCCAAGTGAAAGGACGCGAGATTTCGGACTCCGTCATTCCGCTCAGGAAACTACTCACGTCGTCGAGCCAAGTGAGCGCAGGGTAAGTTGCCGTGTTGCGATAGATCTGCAGGGGATGGTCGCTTCCCGAGGGGATCGCCAGCGTGTTGCTGAACCCGTCTGAGCCGGAGTTTCCCAACACGATCTCGGGACCGCCGACGTAGTCCAGATCCCCCACCGCGACGCTGCGCGAATCGCTTTGGACGTTGGAAAGCGCCGTGGCCGTGAAATGTCCAGTACCATCGTTGATCAGGTAGTAGTCGATCGATTCGGCGCCCGCCGGACCGCCACGGACCATGCGGTTCGCCATGACGATGTCCTGATCACCGTCGAGGTCGAGGTCGCCGGCGGCGACGTCTACCGTGGCGACGCTCAGCGTGGGCAGGTGCGTCACGGTCGCATCCGCGAAGATCCCGCCCCCGATCGTGCGGTAAAGCAGGAGCCTGCTCTGCCCCCCGGCATAACCGTCGCCCGGCTTGCCGATGAACAGGTCAAGATAGCCGTCGTTATTGAAATCGGCGAAGCAGGCTCCTGAGGAATTACCGTCGTACGCGTAAGCAGGTGTCAGCGTGGACGAAGGCTGAATCTTCGAGGTGACGTCGGTCCACATCCCGCTTTGGAGCTTCAGGAGCCGGTCCTTCGTCGCCAGCGCCAATTCCGTTTGAGACGCCGAGTCAAACTCGGCCAGAGGCACGCCGATACCAGCGGTGACGTACAGGGCATTCATCTGAGTCGCGAAACTGGCGGCCGCAGGCTCGTGCCAGAACGGAAACCGCGATTTCGCCGTGACCGTCGCGTCGACCACGCCCAGGGCTCCGCGCGTGGGAGCGATGTAGGTGCCGATCAACCCAACGTCCTGCAAGGGAGGGTTCGGCTGTGAGTTGAATAAGGTGGCGATGAAGAAAGTCGGCTGCGGATAACGCGACCCCGATGTGCTGCTGTAGTCGACCAGCGCCTTGTTGTAGTTGACGTAGAGTTGTAGTGCGCGCCCCTCGATCGAGCCCTTCAGCAGCTTCCGCGTGCCGGCGGCCGCGGCCACGCCCTCGGGCGGATCAAAATGTGGGCCGTTGAACAGCAGGGCGTCCGGAAAAAGAGACGGCTGGTCGTCCGACTCACTCAATTGCATGAACTCCCAGGCAAGGGAGTACACGGTGTCCGAGTTGTCCTCGAAGTTTTCGTGGCGTTGCGTGAGCGGCGTGCCGTTGCCGTTGTAGAACCACGGCTTGAGCTCCGATTGGGCGAATGCGGCCCCGGTCAAGCAGAAGGGCAGCAGCACGCGCGCGGATGCCCAGATGAAATGCGGTCTGGAGGCGGACATGGGGAAGCTCCGTAGGCGAGAGGTATTGGGGGAGGAAAAGCTCCACGCAGGCGAATGGCCAGGCGCCTGCCTCGTTGCCGCCAAGGGGCATGCCGCGACTTGCTTAGGCGATCGGCCGTCCATGAAGCGCCGACGCGCGCCTGAGCGGGCACGATGTTGGCTTGCGGCGAGCCTGGAAGGTTTCAGAGAATCGAAGGCGAACCCAGGAAACAGACTCCGCCACCAAATCCTGCGAGATAGCCAGCAAGTCCAGTCAGCGACACAGCAAAATGCGATTGGCTAGAACGGCGCGCGGACTCTCACGGCACTTCGGGCCCGACACCGAGCAGCGATCGGCCGCGGGGGAGCCAACGGCTGGGAGGCATAGGCGCGCGATTCGGGCGGAACGTGTGTGTGATACGGCGCTCGCTATTCATTCCAATCCGCGACCACGTTGACTGATCGCGCTACGACCTAACTCACTCAAGGTCGGGGGACACATGGGGCGTGGACTCCCTGATGAAGGGTGTGGAATCTCATGAAGAGGCCGGCGGGTTTAGGCCTCTCTCCACTGCTCTCGCTCCGTCACAGGACGGCGTCGCGGTTTCACCGTTCTACGTTTATTTTTTTTTTCGCGCTGGTCACGCTGCAACTCTGTTGTGGCTCGATGACCTCTGCCTGTCGCACGATCGGGACCGAACCCGCGATGCATTTCGTATGCAGGCGAATACCCAGATCCTGGTAAGCCATTGACTGGCCCCGAGGCGACTCGGGCTTCGATTCACCCCATGGAGAGAAGCGCTATGAAACTCGTCATGACTTGTGGTGTCCTCGTGTCGATCATTGCGATGTTCCCAACCGAGGGACACTCGCAGACATATCCTGAAACCTACAGCGTGCTCGACAAGGTCGAGAACTCGTTCGTCAACCTGGCGACGTTCCCCGTGCGCCCGATGGCCTTTGATGCGTCCGGCAACCTCTGGGCGATCAATCACCACAACAGCACGATCATCCGCTACACCGGCACTTCCGGACCTGGCACGGAGTTTCCGCTTCCGTGGGGGCCGGTCGGCGTGGCGTTCTGGGAGGGCGTACCCTCCGATCCACTGGACGACGAGATGGTTGTCACATGTCAGGGGTCCTGGGCGATCGTGGAGCTTTCAGTGACTGATGGGAGCGTGCTCCACTTGCATCAACTTCGCCCCGACACGGCCGACAGCTCGCGTCAGGGCAAGATGGCCGAGCCTGGTGATATTCTGATCGTCGGTGATCAAGCGATGGTGTCGTGCTCCAGTGCCGACACGGTCCTGCAGTTGGACCTCACCACGAAGGCGATCTACCTGTACGGCAGGGATACAACACCCGCGTATTCGCAGTTCGTGGCCAAGGCGCCGTTGTTCCTTTCGAAGGATTCTTCAGGGAATGTGTATGTCTCTCCGCTCCAGTCGGGAAACAACACCCTGGTCGGCGACCTGCATGCGGGCGCCTATGAGGTACTCCAGCAGACTCCCGGCAATGGACTGCCAGACGTCGATCTGTTCATCATCGATCCCGTGGCCAAGACGCTGAATGAGGCCGCCGTGGGAATGGGGACAGTGATGTTCGCGCACGGCATCAATCCGGCGACGGGCGAAATGTGGATGCTCAACACGGAGGCCTTCAACGCGAAGGCGACCGGCTTCAACGACGAACCGAGCGCCAACGGGCAGTTCGTTAGCAATCGGATCAGCGTCTTCACCCTGACCAGCGGCACTCCGGTCTTGGGCATCACGTCTCCCGACACGATTGAAGGTCTTGACCCGGGTGCACCTACCGGATCCATTTCTGGGATGACCGCGCCGATCGGGCAGCCGTTCTCAATCACCTTCTTCGACGACGCCACGAATACGACGAACCATGGAGACGCATTCCTGTGCGGACTGCTCACCGACAACGTGCTGGTCCTCGACAAGAACCGCGCGCTGATCCAAGAAATCTCGCTTCCCGCTGGATCGATTCCGCGCCAGGTGCTCCTCGACCCCGCGCAGACGAAGCTGCTGGTCTACTGCTGGGGAACGAACTTGGTTCGCCAGTACGACCTGAACTTTGCTTCGCCTACGACCTACCTCAGTTTGCGGCTTGGGCACGACCCGACTCCCGCGGAGCTCGTCGCGGGACGCACCGAGTTCTTCAGCGCCAAGCACTCTCGGCACGGGAACCTGTCGTGCGCGTCCTGTCACATCGAGGGTGGATCCGATCGCATCGCCTGGAACCTGTCGGGACAGCCGATCGATGACAAAGGGCCGATGGTCACGCAGACCCTCGTTGGCATCGAACGCATGGGGCCTTTCCACTGGCGGGGCGAGCGCTCGCTCGACGCCTTCCACGTCGCATTCAAAGGCTTGCTCGGGAAGTCGACCGCGGGCGGATTGCCGTTGGATCTGGCTGCGAGCAGCACCGAGTTTCAGGCGCTGAAGCGATACATCTTCTCGCTGACGAACCCGGCGAATCCCAACCAGAATCGCAGACGCGTGCTCGATAGCAGTCTCCCCACACCGGGGGTCACTGCCACGCATGACGTGAAGCAGGGCCAGGACGCGTTCCTGAATGTCGCGACGTTCAATGGTCCGACGCACAGCTGTGCCGATTGCCACACGATGCCGCTGGGCACGGGTGGGGACATGATGGATGAGTTCCACGCGATCTCCACGCCGCGCAGGATCCACATGAAGCCCACGCCGTTCCACGAGCTGTGGCGCAAGGAGATGAGCACCGGAATGTTCACCTTCGGAGCGACCACGCACGACGCCGCGTTCCTGGGAGCGGGCTTCGACCATGTCGGTGGGGCCTCCAATCTGTTCAAGTTCCATGCTATCGCTCTTTCTTCGCGCGAATCGATCACGGCCTTTGTCCACCAAGCCGACGAGGGCCTGGGACAAGCTGCGCACTACGCGTACTTGCTGAACTACGCCACTTCGAATCCACCGACCGGTGTTCCGATCCCGAACGACGAGCTGAGGGTGTTCCTCTTGAACCAAGCGGCCGGCCTCGTCGGCGCGGCCTTGCCAGAGAAACGCAATTGCGACGTGGTGGTATTCGGCAAGTGCACAGACGCCTCCGCCGTCTCTTCGCAACGCCGCTGGTATTGGGATCGCTACCTTGCGAAGTTCATCTGCGACGATCCCAACTTCACGACGACCGGACAAGTGAACGGGCGCCGGGGCCTGCTTGACTTCTTCGCGATGGCCGCGGCCAGCGGCAGCGTGGAAAACAACGTTTTCCTCGGACTGCCCGTGGGGATGGGAGAACGATTCGGAGTCGACTACGACTTGGACGGCACGCTCAACGCTGTGGACTCGGTGTCCCTCGACCCGGCAGTCCCGGGTCCTGCGAGTGTGACAGCAACCTTCGTGTCCGCTCCTAGCCAGCCGCCGATCCAGGTGTTGTGGAAGAACAGCCGCACGGCGCGCCTGCGCTTCGATACCAACGTGCCGACGCGTTACAAGGTCTGGGTGTGGCCGGACGATCCGTCCGTTTCACAGCCCTCCACGCCGACATCTTCCAGTGACATTTACTCGCGCAACCACAGCATCCTCCTGACGGATCTGCACTCGAGCACTCCGCTTACTGCTCCCGCCGTCTCGCCCGACCCGCCGGCGTACACGGCCCAGTCGGTGAACTACAAGGTACAGATCGAGGCCATTCCTCTTGCTGGTACTTCTGCCACGCTCGCCACGCCTTTGGCCTTCACAGCAGGCGATCACAAGACGGTACTTGCTGGCAACAACGAGCCGCGCCAGAACCGGATGCGGCTCAACCACATCGTCGAGGGAATCCAGATGACCTCGATTACAGGATCGTCCCCGCCGCTACCCGCCAGGCGAGTGACGATGGACGTCAACTACAAGCAGGGAGGCCAGTTTGTTCTGACCAACTTCGTGCGTCCTCCCGCCCTGAATCGCGTGGTCATCGCCCGGGTCTTCAAGCAGGACACGGTTACATTGGCCGTCACTCCCCTCAAGGCCGGTGAGATTCAGCCGACGCTAGCAGGCAGCGTGTTCCTCGTTGATGAGGTCGTCTTGAACACGACGCTGACAAGCCCACTCCTTGTCGGGCAGGAGATCCAGGTCGGGCCACTGCCGATTCCAGATCCCAGGGGAGTGTTCCTTGCCTGTGAGACTCTCAGCGCTCCGGGCGTGACGATGGACTTCGAGCTGACGGGTGTCGGCAACGGCACACTTTCCGCGACTGAGATCCTGGTGTTCAGTGTCGAGGCCGTTGTCGAGATCAGCAGTCACCACACCTGGGGTGGCAGCCTGTCGGAAGTCTTTATCTTGGGAGGTGGTGTGCGAGAGCTCCGACTGATCACGGAGATCCAGAACACCAACTCGACCGGCTGGATCGTGGATCCCGAAGCTTGGGCGAAGTGGAGCTTCCCTGACACAACCGAAGCAGGGGCCACGGTCACGGATTGATCCACTGGCAGTGAGCTGAATGTCAGGCGCGAGGCAGCCTTCGAGAGAGGGTTGCCTAGCGCCTGTCGTCAGTCTTGCGTGCAAGCTCGTGAAGACGCAGGAATCGTGGACACCCCGTCTACTCCGCCTAGATTGAGCTGCGCCACCCGCTGCGGCTCAGTCCCAGGCTCACCTCAATTTGGGTGAATTTTTCCGGTCGCCCCTGCAGATACCGCGCCTCGATGGATCTGGCGTCGATCGGCTCGAGCCTGTCCAAGTTGCGCTTCGAGAACCTTCGCGAACCACGTTCATCGCCCTCGAATTCGCGGCGGGCCTCGGTATGTCCAACTCAGCGCGAACAAGTGCGACGGTGGGCGGCGACACCCCAACTCGTCGCGCAATCTCCGTATCGGGTACCACGCCCAGCTTCGCCCGCACCGCAGGCAGCACGACGGTCCTTGCCCCGCTCTTGGCGCGCGATCCCCAGCACCTTGCGCCGATGTAGGATCGCTGGTCGCGAGACGCCAGTGACCCGCTCGAGCTCCGCCGCAGTCCGGGAACCGCGCAGCAACGCAGGCGTCAGCGCGCGCTTCCTGGGGATCGACCTGTCCTCCTCCCCAACTCGCGGCTTGCCTTCAGGCTTCAATCCCGCCGCCTCGACCGCCTGATACCAGCCGCCGAAGTGACGCCGGCGAAGCGCGAGCAGGTGAGAATTGCGGACCTGGCCCTTACGCCTTGGCTCGCCCTTCTTGGAGCGTGCACGGACGCGGCGAAGCGTCTCCTCGGGGCCGATGTCGCCGAAGTCGCGGCCCGTGCGGCCCTTGATGCCGAGACGGGCGCTTTCGCCACGAACGATCCACGTGCTCACGCCGACGCGACGCGCGACCTTGGCCTCGGTCAGGACGCCGAGCAGGTGGCGGACGAGGGGGAGCCAGGGGCGGGCGGGCATACCGTCGGCATACTACTGCCGGTTTCGGATCACTACTCACCTCCGGCCTGCCATCCCTCGCCGTCACAGATGTTCGATCGATTCACGGACGTGAGCAAGCGCGTCATGAATCAGGCCCGCCGCGAGGCGCAGCGCCTGAATCACAACTACCTTGGACCGGAGCACATGCTGCTGGGCCTGCTGCGTGAACCTGGCAGCTACGGTGCGAGCCTGCTGCAGGCGCTTGGGGCCAATCTCGATCTGCTTCGCACACACGTGGAAGAAAAGGCCGGACCGGGACCGGCAGGCCCCACATTCCAGATGCCTTTCGCTGAGAGCGCCAAGGGTGTCCTAGTGCAATCCATGAACGAGGCATCTGCGCTCGGGCACGACCAAATCGGGAGCGAGGACCTGCTGCTGGGAATGTTCAAGCCTGAGGACAAGCACATCGCCAACGAGGCACTTGCTCACTTTGGGATCACAGCGTCGGCCCTGCGCGACATCGTGAAGGCGCATCCGGCTCTCGATGAGGATGCGGGGCCCGTGCAGCTTTGACTCGGGCGCGAGGGAGGGCGGGCATCCGCCAAACGGTTTGGCAGATTCACCCTCCAGAGAGTGACGCATTTTCGGGACTCGGTCGAGATCCCGCACGATTCGTGGGCGGTCCCGTCCCTCCCGCTCGTTCTAATCCCTGTCTGTTCGCTCGTCCCCCGCCTCGAAGTGGGACACCCTCGCCGGCCCGTTCCCCTCGAAGCCTGCATGGACACGAACCCGTTCCGCCCCGAACGGAATCACAAGCCCGCACCTCGTCCGCGCTTGCGGCTGGGTGCGTTCGCATCCGGGCTGCTTTCCCTAGCGTCGTTCGGATGCATCGGGCCGCGACTTGACGCGGCTGGACAGCCCCGTGCGAACGGTGACCTGCGCATCTCCGGCAGTGCCGCGACGCTCCCCGCCGATCAGCCTGCGGCAGCCGACGAACTGCAGGTCCACTTCATCGACGTCGGCACGGGTGACTGCGTCTGGATCCACACAGGCGATGACGGGATCGCCGGCAACAGTCGCCTCGACGGGCTGAACATCATCATCGACGGCGGGGACAACGGCGCCTTCGGCCGTATCGATGGATACACGCCGGCGAGCGACTACCTCGCGACGCTCCTGCCGCTTGGCACCCATATCGAGTGCCTGATCCTCTCCCACCCGCACAGTGATCACTGCGGCGGGGTCGTCGGGTTCCTGGAGGACTACCCCGTCCGCACGATCCCGGACCTCGGCTTCGACAAAACTGAACCAGGGCAGCTCCCAGCAGCTTCCTACTCGATCATATGAGCTCAGATCATGTTCGTATCCGATTGGTAGCGAGTCCTGATGTTCGCTCGCTCATGAGCGCCCAAGAGGCTTTGCCGCAATTCGCCATTTCAATCGCGACAGAACCCACCGGTAGAACGAACCGACCGTCGAGGGACGATCGGCCAGGAGGAAAAGCTTTTCCGTTCCCCGTCACTCCTTCCTTCTAGGAGCCCCAAAACAATGCGAAGACCTTTTCTGATTGCCCTCGTGGTCGTCTCCATCCTGACGGCGTGCAACACGACGCCACCATCTGCCGTGCGCCTGGCTGAGAACCTGAGCGACGCTCAGAAGCAGAACGTTGGAGACCTTGAGCAACTCGTCGCGGCCGTCGAGGCCCTCTTCAAGGACGAGGCGAAGCGCGTCGTCGCTCCCCTCACGAGCCTGGAGACGGCTCACCATGAGCGCCTGGAGCTGATTGAGGCCCTGATCGCCTTAGCGCGTGACCACAACAAGGAACCCGCCAGGAAGTGGGCTGGCAATCCGATAGTCACGAGCTTCCAGGAGAGACTGAAGCAGGCGGACAAGCTCAGAACTGGGCTAGAACCGTGGGTCAGCAAGGCCAAGTACGACCTCGAACTTTTCGGAAAGGCAGACCACGTAGCTCTCGATGATGCTGCTCTGAAGGACCTGAATTCCATGCAGAGCAAGATGATCGAGCCATATATCAAGGGCATGCGTGGCGATGTCTCTCTTCCGCCCGGAATATCGAACACCACTTTGAAGGAATGGCTCGAGGAATTGCGCAATAAGGGAACGCGGACATCCGCTGATGTGGCAGGACGATTGAACTCGGTCCTCAAGATGATCATCCAGCGGGAAGGGACCCTGACGGACTACCTCGAGACCATTCGAAAGGCTGAGAGCGATCTCAACGCCGTGCGTGAAGTCTTGAGCAAGTCTCTCGACGCAGTTCGCAAAAAGACCAAGGAGGTTCAAGATGCCGTGAACCTAGTGAACGCCACGCAGACCAAGGCAATGAGGACAATGGTTGAGAACGCGCGCTCGGTGCATCACGGTCAAGAGAGTTTGGCGCAAAGTTTGAAGCGCTCCGAGCAGATCTACCAGAACCTCCAAGCTACGCTGGTCGGCGGCATCAAGGGAGTCGGTGGTTTTCTTGAGGAACTCGACATCTTGAGCGAGAACGACCTGAGCAAGCTGAATGCAGTCGTTGACAATGCCGACGCCATGCTGCAGTCGGCGGTTGAAACCGGGCTGTGGCCCAAGGAAGATAGGGAATCCAAGTGACCGTAATTGATGAAATCACAGCTGCCTTGAGCGCAGCACAGAGCGTCCTTGGCGAGGCGCTCCAGCAGAGTAAGACTGATGCCGCCCTGAAATCCATCAGAAAACATCTCGATAAGGCGCAAATAGCCCTCGAGGAAATAGAGTTCAATAGCGTCGAGGAGGAAATTCGCAACCAATCGAAGGAATACACCGCGATGCTCGCCGGCCTCGCCTCCGTCGGCACGGGGGGGGAGGCAGATGATGCAAATAGAGCGCTTGAGACCTTATCGGGCAGGTTGAAGGACCTGGGGGTGAAGCCCCTAGACGTCGAGACGATGGAAGCGGACATGAAGGAGCTTGCCGCGGTCATAAAGCAGCGTGGCAAACAGGCCGAGAGCATCACGAACGTGGTCGGAACGGTCCTGAGGGTCGGTAAGGCAGCGCTGGGCCTTGTCACATAGGGGCCCGAGGACCGTGCTCGTTCGTTTCGCCCAGGCCGCCGTCGATGACGGATTGGGACTGCCGTTGGCCGGACGAGCAACGCGAGGCGCTAATCAACTGGGGCTACGCCGTCTGCGACGCGGCATGCGATGGCACGGTGCTGGGATCCCGCGGCCTTCTCCGAAGTTATCTCACCTGAAAAGCGAAGCCTTAACATAGTGCCTCGACACGCCACAACGGGCTCGAGGCGGACTGCTCAGGACCTTCAAGCTGGAAGGAGTACCTTGAACACCATAGACAAGCGCAAATCTTACTACTCAGTACCCTCCTCCGGGGGAATACACACCACGGCAACGAGGCTTCCAGGTTACCAGTGAAGATCAGTCTATCGCTATCCGGAGGGGGTTTTCGAGCAACCGCGTACCATCTCGGAGTGCTGCGAGCGCTCCAATTCACTGGGCACTTGGAGAGCGTTGGCGAACTCCTTTCCGTTTCAGGCGGTAGCGTGGCGGCAGCGCATCTAGCGCTAAGGTGGGAAGACTACACAAAGGAAGGCGTTGAAAGTGCAAGCCGTCCACTGATCGCACTTATGCAATCGGACGTAAGAGGAAGAATCCTCAGGCGGCGTCCATGGTATTGGGCGGCAAGGGTGATGCTCGTGATTATCAGGCCATTCGGCCGAGTGTTGAATCGGCGATTTGGAATACTCGTAGACAAAGGGATTGATGCTTGTCGGTCCACCAGTCGTCTAGAGCGGGCGTACAGAGATGAATCAATCTTCGGGCCGGCGCTGCTCGACGCACTTGGTCGGGCTGTAGATCCCCAAATTGGCTGTCCCCCCAGACCGCTCATCCACATCTTGGCTACCAACGCGACGACGGCTCGACTCTGTGCCTTCACGAAAGACGGATTTGTTCCGGATATCGAGGCCGATGATCCTATGCCAATTGGCTCGCGTGTTGTGCGAATATCAGAGGCTGTCGCGGCATCATCATCCTTCCCTGCCTTCTTTGTGCCCCTTGTACTACGACATTCGCGACTTGGATGGGCTAAGAAGGACTTCGCAGGAGAGCACTATTCGGTGACGGATGCGGGAGTGTTCGACAATCTCGGCCTTACACCGCATATCCCAAGCCACGCAACGAAAGCACGGCCTAATCAAGTTGCGTTAAGAACTCATCATCCTCAGATGGGTGCAAAGCCACTCGATGAACCCGTCTCGTCAAGGCGCAGTCATGGCCACCAGTCTGAAAACGACTCGGTCCCGGATAGAATTGTGATTGTTAGCGACGCGTCTGGTTATGTGGATTATCAAACCGACCCCGGAAGCTCGAGACTGTTCACCAATCTGTTCCGCGCCGTTGATATCACAATGCTTCGGAATGGACAATTATATCGCAAGATGACCGTCGAAGTCCCCCCGGTCAATGGCAAGCAGCAATTCTATACCATTGATCTTTCAGAAAAACATGATATTCGATACCACGCCGGCTACATATCTGATGTCGAGGTCAGCCATCTTAAGCACATCAGAACAGACTGCGATACGTTCAGTCCGGTAGAAATCCGGGCGCTGTGTCAGCACGGATATGCATCAGCGCTACGCGCGGTAGCCTCGCTGCCTCGTCCAGATTCGATCGAACGCAGCGGAGCCGACTGGAATCAGTGGCCGATAGCCGGATTCAATGAAGATAAGTGGCCGAGCCACAAGCGCGCCGATGAGCTCTCACACTCAAAGTTCCGAAAGATGCGAATTTTTGCGTGGTGGGACTGGGTCAGCGTGTTTACAGTATTTGTAATCCTACTCACAAGCTACGCCACGTATCGTTACTTTGACAGCGCCGCGCTTTGGAGAAACGAGGCCCAACACTTTGCTTCACTAAAACAGGAAGTGCGAGAAAACTTGGACAGAACCCTGAAATCGTTACGGCCACAGCTCACTCCAAACAAAAAGCAGCAGGCACTTACCGGCCCTCCTGAGAAAATCTCCTATAGCGCATTTAATATTCTGGAGGATGATCGTAAATTCTTTTTTGATTCATGGGGGCCTGTTTCGACAAATGCGGCCCAGCCCGCTGAACCAAGCTACGTAGTAATGCTGCGAACAATTAGGCTACAGAAGATCGACACCGCAGACGAGGTTGTCTTCGAGTACCGTACCTATCAAGGTGATGACGTTAGAATTGACCTATGGCCCGCTCCAAGCGATGCGTCCCCACTTCATGTTGCAGCGCTGCGCGGCGAAGAACGCCCCGACGACCAGAGTCCAAAAAAACGTGTAATCATCCGCCAAATAGCGATAAACGTGGCCTCATTCGATATCAACCAAGAGTTCATAATAAGTATAAAGGCAACCTATGTGAACGGATTTGATATAAGAGACTGGGCAGGTGTTCTGCTCCAACCGGGGCAACGACTGCGTAGAGTCGGAGTTATGCTGTATTCCGGCCCTAATTATCAATTGACGCGTGTCAGTACTCGAATGAAAATTGGCGACCAGCCAGAAGTCAGTGGTAGTGACTGCGCTGAAATAAAGCTCGCTGACCCGAAGGAACAGTACTACTATTGGGTGCTAATCGATGCTCAAGCGGACAGGGCGAATACGAAGATTTATAAGTTGTATTACGAGCTGACCGCAGCTCAGTAGTCGAGACGTATGAGCTACGATGCCCTGAGAGCAGCGATTCGTGAGGAGTTGGAAGGACGAGATCTACTCCTTGCCCCCGGTCCCGCATCCGAACCTCATCGCTGGCGGGAGGAAACGAAAAACGCAGGCGCGGTTATTCGTGGAGAGTTTATCTTACCGACCAAGGGCGGCTCTCGCGATTCAGGCACGACCTGGCCGCGACTCGTATTGCCAGTGAGCCAGGGCAGCTTGGTGGATGTAGTTAAGAAATATGAGGAGGAATTGTGCGATCCGTCGTCTCAGGCATGTGCATTTTTCCGATCATGCGATCCACTGCGGAGAGCCCGCGTTCTAGTGTCCTCAGCTATGACTCTAGACAGTGTTGATGGCCGGCGTTGTATTGGGCAACGTGAGTTGAGCTGGGCGGGCCTGGAAGACAAGACGATTATCGAATCAGTTTGCGAAGGACTAGAGATTCCACATCTGCTAGCTCGTGTAGTGGATGTTGCTGACCTTGATGGCGCCGAGATCGAGGCGTCGTTGAGGAGCGAAAGAGGGACTGTATGGTCAGGCGACTCATCTGAAGGTCTAAATGGCGGTGGATCGCATGTGCGGTGGGTGTCAACAGAGCTTCAGCGTGCGGAGGCGAGGGAGTTCTTCCGGCTGCATTGCAAGAGGGTTCGGATCGCGCCGTTTGTCGAAGGCCTTTCAGTGAGTATCCACGGGATCATCGCGGGAGGAGCAGTTGCCGTCTTCAGGCCGGTGGAACAGATAGTCGCGAGGAACAGCATTTCCGGTCGATTCGACTACTTGGGAACCAGCACGTTTTGGATTCCCCCTAAGAGGGTGTACACCTCGATGCGAGATGCCGGCCGGTTGATTGGTACTTGGCTTCGGGATGTTTGGGGTGTGCGCGGAACGTTTAATGTTGATGGGTTGGCGACAAAAGGCTCCTTTTGGCCAACTGAGGTCAACGTGCGTTATTCAGATGGGATGTGGACGATCGCACGTTCTGCCGGTGAGATTCCTCTGCATTTGTTTGACGTCGTCATTCGCGCAAGAGGATGTTCGACGAGGCTTCCTGAAGAGCTGGAAAGGGACGTGATTCGTGACGTCGAGCGTGACCCACAGGTTGCTGTCTGGATTACGATTGATCATTTGAAAATACAATCGCCGGAGGTCTTCCTATTGCTTGACGACCACGGGTGTCACGTCGTCTCCGCAAATGGGCCTTGCAATGCGAAGATCACGTTTACAGCTTCGGGGGGATTGGCTTACGGGGAGGTCACATTTGCGGCGGGTGTGCTCGCTTCTGGCGACCTTGTCGGCGACGTGGTCCGGAGCATCCTTAGAACTCTTGATCACGAATGGCACCTAGGATATGAAGGATTAGAAGTAGGAGGTATTGAGATGTTTCACATGCAGTAGACGTAGAGATTGGAGCTCTTCAATGAGCCCATAGATTATTGAAGGGGAGGTCGACGAGAAAGCCGACTAATCCGTGGTGGTCGAGGACTCCTGCGAGTCGGATTTGCGCTATTCGGGCCGGTCCACTACCCCTGTCCGTCCCGAAAACCTCATCGCGAGCAATCCCGGCAGGGCGCCGCATGCTCAGTCATTGACAGATCTGTTGCCCAGACGGACGATCCCGCTCCCCGTGTACGCTACCGTGCACGTCTGGAACACGTCCCGATCTGGAACATTGAAGAGGATCCCGATGGCAAACTTGGAGCAACTGTTGAAGGAGCGCGAAGGTGTCAAGAAGAAGGTCTACTTGGACTCTCGAGGGAAACCCACGGTAGGAATCGGACACCTCGTCACAACGGCAGACAAGCTCAAGGTCGGTGACACGATAACGGACCAGCAGGTTTCAGCGTTCTTCAAGAAGGACAGCGCCGCCGCGGTCGCCGCGGCGAATTCTCAGGCTTCGCAGGCAGGGATCAGCGATTCGGATTTCAAGGTTTACCTGGCCTCTGTCAATTTCCAATTGGGGACGAGCTGGAACACGATCCACAAGAAGACCTGGAAGCTGATCATGGAGAAGAAATACGAGGAAGCTGCGGTAGAAGCCGGGAAGAGTGCGTGGGCATCGCAGACGCCGGTTCGCGTCAAGGACTTCCAGAAGGCGCTGCGGGCGCTTGTGAAGGTGGAGAAGAAGTAGAACGGCGGCGGAACGGGCGCCCTCGCGTAGAGGGAGGTGGGGCGACCCAGATGCGGTCGCGACGGCCGGGACCCCTGTGCTCGGGCGAGAATCAGACTGGGTCTCTTGGACTGATATCGCCCTCTACCCGCGCTCGCAGCCGCACTCGCGCGGCTGCGCTCTCCTCAGTTCTCGTCAGCGCGATCGAAGCTCCCGCTTTCAGGCGTGAAAGTGCCCCTGGTGCTGAGGCGAGCAGCCATGATCTCCACTTCGAGCCGCAGGAGCTCGGCGCGCACGCGATCCAAGGAATCCCAGGTCTCGTTCCGGAGACGCTGGAACTCCTCCAGGGACAGGGGGCTAAGGCTTGCGGTCGGGTGCAAGTCGTGTCGAACCATGACTGAATTTGTGACGCGCGCGACCTGAGCCCAATACCTAGGATCACGGACTCTCGTTGTCAGAAGGTGGGGCGAAACGCTGGCGGGATGCTCGAGCTCGGGGTCGTGCGAAGGCCAGGCCAGGCCGGTCGCCGCCTACGGAGCGCCCGGAAATGTCGTCGCCTCGTGCCGGCTCCGAGACCTGGCGATCCCGCAGCTGCTCGGGCCCCGCTCTTGCGGCGTACCAGAAGTGCTGCTCTGTCAACGACCTTGCAGTGAACGTCATCTTCGACGGGACCTGCGAATGCGCTCGAAGCCACGCGACAGTCACCCGAGCAAGCAACGCAGTCAGTCCGCGTCGAACCATGAAATGCTCCGCCGCATGGCCAGAGCGGACGCGCTTCGAGCACGAGCTGTCATGAATAAACACCGCACGCTCGATGTCGCAAACTGCCTTACGCCTAAGACGTGAACTGACTACGGCCTTGTGCTGATCGACGCGCCAAATCCCGGGACCTTCAATGGCATCTGGAGCGAGCCGAACTCTGTCGCTCCCCAAGAGATGACCACGGAGACAAAAATGTTCACCCCTCGCCGATCCCTGCCTCTGCTTCCGATCACCACCCTGGTCAGCCTGCTCGCCGTCGCACCGCGCGGCCTGGCTCAGGATCCCTGCGGGACCTGGAGCGCAGTCACGACGCCCAATCCGACCAGCTCGACCCACACTTTCCTCTCCGAGGTCTCGGTCCTCTCCCCCACCGACGTCTGGGTTGTCGGCAGCAAGTACGTCCCAGTCGCCAACAGCAACGAGACCCAGACCGTGGCGATGCACTGGAACGGCAGTGCCTGGACCAGCGTGCCGAGCCCGAGCCCGACGCCCTATCCCGGCGGCGGATGGGCGGATTTCCAGACTGTCCACGCGGTCAGCACCAATGACGTCTGGGCAGCCGGCGGGCAGCGCATCGCCGCCCCTGATGGTTTCGTCGGGACGCACCTGATGGTGCAGCACTGGAATGGCTCGCAATGGAGCATCGTGCCCGCGCCGGTCACGATCGGTGGCTCCGGCAATTTCATCGACGACATCGAGGTCGTCGCCGCGGACGACATCTGGTTCGTCGGCGACTGGCTGAAGTTTCCGCCGAGCTCCTCGGCGGAGAAGCGCGCGCTCGCCATGCACTGGGACGGATCGGGATTCACCATTTTCGACACGCCGTTCTTCGACAACGCACCGATCGGGGGGCACGGGCTCACCGCGATCTCGGCGGTCGATAGCGACGACATCTGGGCTGTCGGCGGCGGACACGACGGCGACTACGTGAACTTCTCGCAGATCGTCCATTGGGACGGCCAGCAGTGGTCGCAGAAACCGGGGCCGACCGCTGGGTCGTTCCACAGGCTTTATGACGTGCAGGCCGTTTCGGCCAACGAGGTCTACGCGATCGGCGATTATCAGGATGCCTCGGGTTATCACGGCCTCTTCATGCGCTGGGACGGCGCGAGCTGGACTCGCCTGCCGGATCCGCCGGTTGGCGGCTCGAGCATCGAGGTCCTGAGCCCGACGCAGATCTACGTCGGCGGCGGCGGAGTCGCGCTGTGGGACGGCGCGAGCTGGAGCGTGGTCGCTACATTCCCCGGCGTCGCTTCGCCGTCGATCTGGAGCCTGGAGGCGAATGGGCCGTGCTCGCTGTGGGGCTCGGGCGCGCGCTGGAGCTCGCCCGACATGCTGCCGCTGACCGTGAGACTGGACTCCGGCGCGATCGGCACCAACTACTGCACCGTGTCGCCGAATTCCGCGGGCATTGGGGCGCGGATGAGCGCGAGCGGGAGCACGAGCCTCGCGCAGCAGAATCTGCTGCTCCGAGCGGATGGGTGTCCGCCGAACAAGCCCGGGCTGTTCCTGTACGCGCTCGGCACGGCGCAGGTTCCATTCGGCAACGGAATGCGCTGCGTCGGGGGAGTGCTGAAGCGTTCTCCGCCGCTCGTGATCTCGCCGCTCGGTCGCGCATCGCAGCTCTTCAACTATGCGGCCAGCCCGATCACGGCCGGCAGCACCTGGAACTTCCAGCTCTGGTTCCGCGACCCGCAAGGCGGCGGAGCCTTCTTCAACCTGTCGGATGGATTGGCTTTGACGTTCCAACCGTAGTAGTGGTCGGGCCGGGGCTCCGGCTCGGAGCGGAGGGGTGCCAGGACGATGGCGCCCCTCCGTTTTTTTTCGAGCGGCTATGCTCGTCGCCCCATGAGCTCGAACGCTGGACTCTCCGCCTTGCTCGGCCGCATCTTCGAGCCGTATCGCAGCCAGAACCATCGTCTCCCCGATTTCGTCGTCGAAACCGTGACGAACTGGACTCCGGAGGTCGATGTCGCAATCGACGCGAGTTCTTTCGAGTACCAGGTCCCGCGCGCCCGACAATGCTCAGAGGCTACGGAGAGTGTCCATGAGTGACTCGCGCCGCGTCCTGCTTTCCTGGAGCAGCGGGAAAGACAGCGCCTGGTGTCTGCATCAGCTTCGCCAGGATCCGACGATCGAAGTCGTCGGCTTGCTGACCGTCATCGACCACGAGGCCGATTGCGTTCCCATGCACACGACTCCATGCGATCTCGTGAAGACGCAGGCGGAGCGAGTGAACCTGCCGTTGCACGAGGTGCACCTCCCCTGCGCTTCCTCGACGGTGTCGTATGAGGACGAGATGCGGCGCGTGCTCGCGGCGGCCCGCGATTCCGGCGTGACCGACATCGCATTCGGCGATCTCTTCCTCGCGGATCTGCGAGCGGCGCGGGAGAAGAAGATGCAACGCACAGGGCTGGGTGTGCTTTTCCCGCTCTGGATGCGAAACACCGTCGAGCTCGCGAGCGAAATGGTTCGAGGCGGACTTCGCGCGCGGGTCACCTACGTCGATACCAAGGTGCTGCCGATCAGCTTTCTCGGTCGGGTGTTCGACGAGTCGTTTCTTGCCGATCTTCCGCCGGGCGTCGATCCCTGCGGCGAGCACGGGGAGTTCCACAGCTTCGCGTTCGCGGGACCGATGTTCTCCTCGCCGATCGAGATCGAAGTTGTCGGCGTGTCCGGTTCCCATGCTCAGCTGCGCGAGACAGCGCAGCTCTCGAGAAAGCCTCGCGTGGGACTCGGCGGATAGGGCCCCAGACCGCTGGAACAGCCGGATCAGTTCGAGGTCTGCTTCGTCGCGTCCTCGACGATCTTGACCAGCATCGCACCGCTGTCGATCGGATCCCCGGGCAGCCCGCACTCGTAATCGGCGGTGAAATGCGTCTTGCCCTCGAGCGTGACCGCGTCGGCGTGCCCGCCGGCCTTGCGGATCTCGTCCGCCATGCGCTCGCTGAGCAATCGTGACGGCAGCTTCCCCTCGCCCGCGCTGACGAAGACATAGTGCACCGCCGCGGCCGCTTCCTGCACGTGATGGATCGGCGACGCATCCTCGAGCCCCGCCTGATCCGTTCCGAAATTCTTCTCGACGTACGGCTTGTACATCCCCGCTTCGGCAATCTTCGCCGGCAGGTCATAGGCACCGCCGCTCCAGCACACGACGCCGCGCAGGTCCGAAGGAGACATCCCGACTCCCGCCAGCGGCCTCGGGTCGAGTCCGACCATGCTCACGATGTGACAGCCCGCGGAGTGCCCCATGAGCACGATGCGATTGGGCGAGCCGCCGTAGTCAGCGATGTGGTCATGGACCCAGCGCAGGGCCGCTGCGACGTCGTTGACCTGGGCCGGATGCTTGGCGACGTCGCTCAGACGATAATTGACGCTGACCAGGACGATTCCGCGCTCGTTGAGCAGCTTGGGTTTGTACGAAACCTCGGACTTGTCGCCCTTGGCCCATTCGCCGCGGTGAACGTAGACGACGACAGGCGCGTCGGACGCTTTTTCCGGCGTGTAGATGTCGAGAGTCTGCTGCTCGGTCGCGTGCTCGACGAAGGGCACGTTCCAGGTGATGCGACTGCCGACGGCGACCACGGGAGCGCGAGGCGGTTGAGCTGCTTTCGCGGCGGCGGGCGCCTCGGCGGGCGTTGCTCCGGAGGGTGCGACAGGCGCGGCCTCAGGTTTCGCGTCGGGCGCAGCAACGGGCGCAGCCGATTGGACCTCAGGCCAGAAATGAAGGGCGCCAGCGGCGACGACGAGTCCAAGAAGAAATGCGGCGGGAACTTTCATGGACCTCAGAGGATGATGGGAGCGATCGAATTCGTGAGCCAGCGCGGGCCGGATTGCGGCAGGACGTAGTTCTGGACATGGAGCGCGGCTCCCTGCAGGGCGGGCGTGCTCGTGAGGTCCAAGGAGTACTCGAGCAGACCGCTCGCGGGCACCGTTCCGATCGGAATGCGCCGGAAAATGCTGGCCGGATCGAGGTACAGAGTTCCTGCGAGAGGCACGGGGATGTAGGCGTGTTGCAGGGCGAGCATCGCGATCACGCTGCTGCCCGCCGGCGCGGACTGGAAGAGCCGCAGGGGCGCGTTCAACGGCTGCAACCGCGAGAACTCCGGAAAGCGCGACAGGGTCGAGAGCGAGCCGTGGCCCGAGTACGCGTAGATGTGCGAGCTGGTGATCAGGAAGCCGCAGGCATCGTTGGCGTCGAGCTGCTGGAACGCGCCGTGCACTCGGATGCTGCTCCAGACGTTGTTCATCAGGCCGAAGCCGCGGGCCATCGTTCCGTCGAAGCCGACGAAGGTCTGGCGCCAGATGTCGTGACCCACGAGCGGCGCCGAGGTCTGGATCGTGGCCCAGCGCACGAGCACCGGGTCGAACACGCGCACCTGCAAGCCCTCGAACGCGGCGAACACGTCGCCCGTGTTCG
>Ga0193706_1000238_pt1 | contig 36413 bp, 31 predicted proteins | sample U3c1metaG_FD_160130 | JGI IMG/M metagenome (GOLD analysis project Ga0193706, IMG submission 160130) | Soil microbial communities from a riparian zone of the East river system, Colorado, United States - U3c1 | ecosystem: Environmental > Terrestrial > Soil > Riparian zone | place: USA: East River... | reverse complement strand
GACGAAGAGGCACGCCGGAAATCGGAAGATGTCGAACAAGGGGCCCACCTGATCGTTCGGCAGATGCAGGAACGCCGCGTTGGCGAAATCAGCCCCCAGCCAGCATAGACCCGACGCGGTCAAAAGAGCCCATGGCCAAACGAGCAACCCTTGCCGGAGCGCCAACGTCGTCAGCAAGAGCGGCGCGATGAGGACGAAACTGAAAATGTCACCCGTGCGCGACGCCACCGAAACGAGCGCGCCTGGGTTTCCGCTGGCGAAGGCACGGCCGGCCGTGACGAGACCGGGACCCGATGCGGCAACCGCGACGACGAGTGCGACGGCCCACGCCAAGCGCCGCAAGACGGGGGAAATTGCGACGTGGATACCCGCCATGTGACCCGTGCTGGCGAGCATCCACGTGGAGAAGATGCCGCCGATGTTGGCGGCCGACGTGATGATGCCATCGGTGAGGACTGCGCTGGAACTGCCGGTGAGAAGGCCGAGAGCCAGCCCCACGCATCTCACGACGAGCAGCACGTACATGAGCCCCTGCACTGCCCAGGCGCGCGCCAGGTGATCGCGCCATTCGAAACTCGTAGCGGCGATGAGGCACCCCAGCGTGGCGGAAGCCTCGGCCACGGCTACCTCGGTGCTATGGGCCGCTGGCGAATTCAGCGTCGAAACACCAAACAGCGCCAACCGCAGCAGAGCTCCCAGGATGGGGACGGCCACCAGCGCGCCCCAGGCCCACGACGGACGCGCTCCCCGAACGGCCAGCGCGCGCGAGCCCGGTCGGTGGGCCGTGGATGCGGGTTCGTGGTGCGCGTTTTTCACTGTATCCCGATGAATGATCGATCACGCCGTGACTCAAGCGACCGAAAACGCACGCGAGGCAGACTTGCGGAGACTCTGTCATATAGCACCCGAGCGGACGCTCTGGCCCCCGGTCCTGCGAGAATACCGCGCGCAGAACGCCGCCCACGCCCAGTAAGGCTCTCGCGGCAAAGCCGCCGGAGGCCTCACCCTTCGATGAACGGCTCTTCAGCCGCCGTCGCGATCCGCAGTCGTGTCGGCGATCACATCCCCTCGCGCGTCCGTGTCCAGAGGGGGGTCGACGAGCGGATCCCTCGCTACATCGGCGGCGCCTTCCGGCGGAACGCTCGCGTCACCGGGGGGAGCATCGGCGCTAGCGTCGGCAACCGTGTCGACCGACGCGTCGGCGACCTCATCGTGAGCGTCGCTGACATCGGGGCGCGGATCACCACCGCCCCCTACACCCCCGGTCCCGCCAGACCCACCGCTTCCGCCCGAACCTCCGCTACCCGTCGACGTATCAGGCTCGGCGTCCGGGTCAGCGTCCCCGGTGTCGGCCTTCGCGTCGACCGATGCCTCCGGGACGAGGCGAGGGTCGACCGCCGAAGGCTCGGCGCACGCACTGGCCAACAGCCAAGACCCAAAAGGCGCGAAAGCAAGATGCGCCCAGCGAATACGCTTACCCACCAGTCGTGCGTTCATGGTCCTCCGCTGGAGCGTCCCTTCGACCGGAACTACCATTGTGCTCGGTAAAAGGACAAGGCCGAACCAGAAATGCCCCCGAGCAAGGGAAAACGTCGCCTGCCTCTTGCTGCGCGGAGGTGGAGGGGAGATGATGGACCGTCGTGGAAAAGCCCTACGAGCGGATTCTGAGCTTTTGGTTGGGTGACTCGGCCGACGAAACGAAGGAACGGGCGTCGCGCTGGTGGAAAAAGGACCCCACCTTCGATCAGCAGATTCGCACCGAATTCGAGGCGGATCTGCGGCGCGCCATTCGGGGAGAGCTCGACGACTGGCTCGAACAGCCGGCAAGCTGCGTAGCCTTCGTCGTGCTGCTCGACCAGTTCTCGCGCAACATGTATCGGGATACCCCCGAGGCCTTTGCCCAGGACGAGCGCGCGCTCGCCGCCACCCTGCAGGGAATGGAACGCGGGTTCGACGCGCAGCTTTCGCCCGTCGAGCGTTACTTTTTCTGCATGCCGCTCATGCACGCCGAGGACCGCGCCACCCAACGGCGGTCGGTGGAGACGTTCGAAAAGCTCGCCAAGGAAAAAAACACGGGTTTTGACGGGATGCTACGCGCGGCAGCCGACTACGCGCGGCGCCATCGAGACATCGTCGAACGATTCGGCCGCTTTCCGCACCGAAACAACCTGCTCGAGCGAACCACGACCGGCGACGAGGCCGCGTTTCTCCTCACACCCGGCTCGTCGTTCTGACCTGACACGGAAGGCATTCTCGCCGCGCGCCGAGTGACCAAGCGCGAGCCTGGCGAACGCACGAGACCGCTGCGCGTCGGAGAGCCGCCGTGCTCGCCGGGCCCTTCCCCGAGGCAATTGGAATTGTCCCGACGATAGACCCATTTTCCGCTATGCTTTGAGACTCATATGCACCGCCTGCCGCTCGAAAACGAAGTGCTCGCCGACAAGTATCGGATCGAGCGCATCGTGGGCCGAGGGGGCATGGGCGTCGTGCTGTCGGCCTGGCATTTGGCGCTCGATCAACGGGTCGCGCTGAAGTGCTTGCAGCCGGAGCTGGCCCAGAACAGCGAATCGGCGGCCCGATTTTTACGCGAAGCGCGCGCCGCGGCCAAGATCAAGAGCGAGCACGGCGTCCGCGTCCTCGATGTCGGCAATTTCGACGAACACATTCCTTACATGGTCATGGAGTTCCTCGATGGACGCGATCTGGCCGACGAGCTCCGCGACCGCGGCCCCCTTCCGGTCGAGGAGTGCATGAACTATGCGCTCCAGGCCATCGAAGCGGTGGCTGAGGCGCACTCGCTCGGGATCGTGCATCGCGATCTCAAGCCGGAAAATCTCTTTCTAGCGCGCCTCCCCGACGGCACGCGCAGCGTGAAAGTGCTCGATTTCGGTATCTCCAAGAGCATGGTCATCGCCGGGGCCGACAACCGGTCGCTCACGCAATCGTCGACGATCATGGGCTCGCCGCTCTACATGTCGCCCGAACAAATGCGCGCGCCGCGCACGGTCGATATGCGTACGGACATTTGGTCGCTCGGCGCCATCATCTTCGAGCTTCTTTCGGGTCATCCGCCCTACGTTGCCGATACGCTGCCGCAGCTCTGTGCGAAAATGTTGGAGTCGGATCCGCCGCCTTTGCGCGCGTCTCGGCCCGACGTCGACATCGACCTCGAGCGGACGGTCACGCGATGCCTCGCCCGCAATGTGAGCGAGCGCTGGCAGTCAATGGGCGAGCTCGCGCAAGCGCTGCTACCGCACGCGAGCCGGTCCGCCCGCGTCAACGCCGAAAGGGTGGCGCGCGTCTTGAATACGACGGACAAGAGCGCCAGGATGGCCCCCATGACGCTTTCCTCGCGCGATCCCGTCGGCGGTACGCCCACTCGTCAATCGGCGCGGGACCTCGACGCCGTCGCCCAAGAGCCGCGCGCGCGAACGCCGGTATCGAACCCCCAACGTTCGGAGTTGCAGGGATCGGAGCCGGACGGCTCCCGACTGCACGGGGTGCCGATCATGCCCGTCACCGACACCGGCAACACGCGACGCTCGTGGGAGGCCCACGGACGTCAGCCAACGATCAGCGCGCATCCGCCGAGCTCGGTGGGAAAGAAGGTCGTCTTGGTAGCGGGCGCCGCCGCGGCGCTCCTCGCGCTCAGCGCGTTCATCTGGTCGCGCCGCAGCGCGCCGGTGTCGACCGTCACACCGGTCTTGTCGGCGGCGGACATCGCTCCCGCACCGGCGCGGCCCACCGCCGAAGCGGTCCCCGCGGCGGCTGCGCCATCGTCCCCAGCAGCGCCCGTCGAAGCGATCGGCAACGCCGCCGCGAGCGCCGCGCCCGATGATCCCTCCAAAAAGGAGGCAGCGGGAATTCGACCGGTCGAATCGCCGCCGCCGCTACGCGAGCCATCACCCGAAATGCGGATTCGCAAAAGTGCGCCGCCCGCGCCAAGTCCAGCAGCACCGGGAAAAGGCTTGACCGACTTCGGCGGAAGGCGTTGACCTGAGCAAACCGGGGTGCGATGAGTGGGGCAAACTACGATGGACGGTAGACTTTTGCGTTGCGCAATCGTCGTGGTGCTCGCCGCGAGCAGCTTCGCGCCTGGGGCTCTAGCGCAGACGGCCACCGACAAGGCAGCCGCCGAGGGACTCTTCGATCAGGGGCGCGCTGCGATGCAGGAAGGCGATTTCGCCAAGGCCTGCGGGCTGCTCGAACGAAGCCAGCACGTCGATCCCGCCGTGGGAACGCTTCTCTATCTGGCCGAGTGCTACGAAAAGGCCGGCCGCACTGCGAGCGCGTGGGCGACGTTCCGGGAGGCTGCCGATGCCGCAGCCGGCGCCCGAGAGCCTCAGCGCGCGCGCACCGGGCGCGAGCGCGCCCAGCGGCTCGAGCCACTGCTTTCACGGCTGACCATCCAGGTCGCCCCAGAGACGCAGCAGCTTGCGGGGCTCACCGTCGATCGGCGCGACAAGCAAATCCAGCCCGCGCTCTTCAACGTGGCGGTCCCCACCGATCCCGGCGAGTACAGCATCACCGCCGCGGCCCCGGGCTACGAGTCGTGGTCGGGCACCGTCACAGTGCCGGACCGCGCGGGCAAGGTTTCGATCGGCGTTCCCGCGCTGCGAAAAAGCAGTGAGCCCGACAAAGGGCCAGCAACGACCGCACCGACGGCTCCGCTTCCCGGTCAGGCCGGCCCCGACCGACCCGCGGGTACGAGCGATGCGCCAGGTGCATCGGTGAGTCTGGGGACGACCTCGGGCGAAACACGCTCCGGCGCTCAACGCACGATAGGAGTCGTCGTCGGAGCCGCCGGAGTCGTGGGCATCGGCGTAGGCACGTTCTTCGGCCTTCGCGCCTTCTCGAAATACGGGGAAGCAAAAGACCATTGCGCCGATGGAATTTGCCGCGACGACCAGGGCGTCCCCCTCACCGAAGACGCCAACAACGCTGCGACGGCGTCCAATATCGCCTTTGGCATCGGTCTCGTCGCGCTGGCCGGCGGCGTGGTTCTCTATCTCACGGCGCCGAGTGAAAACAGGTCGGCGCAAACCAGCGCGCTGCGGGCGCGAATCGGCCCCGGCAGCATCACGCTGGGAGGAACGTTTTGATGAAACGTCTCGCGCGCAAGCTCGCCGGGGCGGCCGCCATCTTCTCGTGGGCGGTCGGATGCGCCAGCATCGTGGGCATCGAGGACAACACCTTCGACGCGGCGCTCCCTCCCTCGCCGATGTGCACCGAGTACTGCGACAAATTAGGCGAAGCTTGCAAGGCTAAGAACGCAGTTTACTCGTCGAGGGAAGCTTGCCTCGGCCTGTGCGCCAGGTTGGACCCAGGTAACGACATCGAGCCCGACGACAACACCGCGGCGTGCCTCAAGAAGGGAGCGCAGCGCGCCATCGACACCGCCGAACCCGAAACACACTGCAAAGAAGCCGGCCCCGGCGGCGCTCCAAACTGTGGCACGAACTGTCGGACGTGGTGCTCGGTGCTCCAGCAGACGTGCCCCAAAGAGTTCGGGGCCATGCCCGACTGCGCGCGAGCCTGCGCCGCCCTGAAAGACAGGGGCACCTTCGACTTGGATACCGATCATGGGGGCGACACCATCCAGTGCCGCCTCGAGCACGTCAGCAATGCCTCGGCCAATCCCACGGCCGCCAAGACTCATTGCCCGCACGCCGCGCTCGTCGCCACGGAATATTGCCAGGCGCCCCAGGACAAGCCCCCCGAGTGCGCTGAGTTCTGTCGCTTCAACATGGCGGGGTGCACCGGGGACCTCGCGGTGTACGAATCGGTTCCGCAGTGCATGGCCGTGTGTACGACGCTCGACCGCGGATTGAACGGGCACCGCGAAGAGAACACGATGGGGTGCCGCAGCTGGCACACGTTCAATTCGCTCATCGATCCCGGTTCCCATTGCGGACACACCGGCCCGGGGGGCGACGGTCACTGCGGGGTCGACACGCCCGATGCAACGGGCAATTGCGCATCTTACTGCAAGCTTGCCCAAGTGGCGTGCGCGGCTGACTTTACGACGAAGTTCGGGTCAGAAGCGGCGTGCCTCGTCGACTGTTCGACCCAACCCGACGCCTTCGGCGCCAAGCACGACTCCAAGTACCGCATCGCAACCGCGCAGACCGGCAACACGCTGCAATGCCGCCTTCTGCATGTCAGCCGTGCACTTTCCGACGCGACGGAATGTCCGAGCGCGCTCGGACAAGGCATGTGCCAGTAATTTACTTCGCCACCATCGGCGCGAGACGCGCCGCTTCAGCCCGACCTTGCCGCAAACCCTCCTGTAGGCCGAGGGATTGACGGGTGTGATCCATGAAGTTCGGTCCGATGGCTTGTAGCGCGTCGGTATCGAACGCGATGACCTCGACCTGCGCTCCCCCGTCGCGCAACGCTTGCACTTCGCGCTGCAGCGGTGTCTTTTTCTCGCGCGCGCCATCGGCAAAACGCATCAGCACCTCCGTCACCGTCAGCACGAAAACGAGGTCGTACCCCTTGGCGAGGTGGGCGTTGGTCGTCGACAAGATGCCGCCGTCGAAATAGCGTCGCCCGCCGATGGTGATACTGGGATAGACGCCGGGCACGGCGCAGCTCGAGGCGACAGCGCTGGCAAGATCCGCCCCCGCCGCGGCGTCCCAAATCTTGAACGAGCCGTCGTGCGCGTCGAACGCCGTACAGATGAACGAACGCGATGGCCATGCGCCGACGCCATTGGACCGGAGCTTGGAGGTGAACCGGCCAACGAATTCCTCCTCGCTCATCGTCTTGGCATCGAGCGCAAACGCGCCGAGCTCGCGCGTGATCTCCGCCCCCGAGCGACCGGCGCGAGCGGCCTCCTGGATCATTTGAAACAAGAAAGCGAGGTTGGGGGCTTCGACCAGCTCGGACGGTTCTTTCGCCGATGACTTCCCCTCCGCGCCGCTCGATCGCGGTTCGCGCGGCGCGTACGGCGCGGCGATGTCACCCGGGCTGTGCCCGAGCGCGACACGCGCGCCGATGAACGCACCGGCCGATGTGCCGACGACGTGGTCGACCGCGGTGAGATCGACGCCGGCTTCGGCGAGGCCCAAAAGCACCCCCGCCTCCCACGCAATCCCCACGGGTCCCCCGCCTCCCAACACCAGCGCACGTTTCGGCATCGCCCGTCCTCTCGGCGCGACCTTAGCACTCTCGCGTCATGCACGCGGCGGTGGCGGGCCCGCCGCAGCCATGCACGGGCACACGGGCGGAACCGCCCTCTCTACGTCAGGACCGTTCGATGTTAAAGTCGGCGCGCTCTCGACAGGTGAAACGAGCATGATCGACCTCGACTACCGCATCGTCGATGCGGACAACCACTTTTACGAGCCCGATGACTGCTTCACGCGTCACATCGAGGCTCGCTTTCGCGATCGAACGGTCAGGGTGGAGCGCGCCTCCCCGGAAGCCTTGGGGCGGGTCTTCATCGGCCGGGAACGTTCGGGCTTTTACAGCGTCGCCGTCGGCGATCATGTCGGCCCACCGGGAATGATGCGCGCTTTTTTGCGCGGGGAGACCGACCAAGGCGCTGTCAACGCCTCTGCCATCGACGCGCGCAAAGTTCCGGCTTTCGTCGACAAGCGAGCCCGCCTCGCATTGATGGACGAGCAGAACGTCGAGGCTTGCATCATGCTGCCGACCTTCGGCATCGGCGTGGAATACCAGCTAAGGCGCGATCCCGAGGCACTTTACCCGAGCCTCACGTCTTACAACCGCTGGATGGAAGAGGCGTGGGGGTTCGGCCGTGATCGGCGCGTTTTCTCGACGCCGTTGCTTTCGCTCGCCGACGTCGGGCAAGCGGTCGTCGAGCTCGATCGCGTTCTCGCGGCCGGCGCGCGCGCGGTGCTGCTCACCATGGGGCCCGTCGGCGGCGTCTCGCCGGCCGACCCCCGTTTCGACCCCTTCTGGGCACGTCTGGCGGAAGCCGGAGCGCCGCTCGTCTACCATACCGGGGCCAGCGATTTCGCCCGCCTCTACGCCGCGCCGTGGGGCGAAACACCCGATCCTCCCTCGCACCGTCATTCCGCGCTGCAGATGTATCTCGCGCTCGGCCCGCGGCCCGTCGCCGACAGCTTGGCGGCGCTCATTTTGCACAACCTCTTCGGCCGTTTCCCGGACCTCACGGTGCTCAGCATCGAGAACGGCTCTTCCTGGGTCGCGCCGCTTTTGCGTCAGCTCGACGGGCTTTCGCGCATGGACAACCGCGACATGTGGCGCTTCGGCCGGCTCGGCGACAAGCCGAGCGCCATCTTCCGCCGTCACGTTTCCGTCGCGCCGTTCCACGAAGACGACATCCTTTCCCTCGTCCGGCTCCTCGGCGCGCGGCGCGTGCTGGGGGGTTCGGATTTCCCCCATCCGGAAGGGCTGGCCCAACCGCAAGAATTCGCGGAAGGTCTCGAAGCCTTAGCGCCCGACGAGATGCGCGCCATCATGCGCGACAACGCGGCCGCCATCTTGGGGCTCTGAGACGAGCGCTTTCACACGTCCGTCAATTTCACGCGACGCTTGCCGAAAACGGCCGTGATCTCGAGCTTGCCTCCCAATGCGTCGACGTAGCGGCGCAAGGTGGAGATCCGATGATCGGCGCGGCTTTCGAGGCGCGACAACTCGGATTGCGTCATGTCCGCGGCGCGCGCGAGCTCGACCTGCGTCTTGGCGAAGTCGTGCCGCAACTCTTGCAATGTGACTTCCTCGATGCGGACACGCACCTGCTGCGCCACCCGCACCGACGCCGCGGCGCTGAGCCGCGCGTCTCGAACCGATTTCCACGTTCTCGTGCCCAAGATGATTCCCTCGTTCAGCGAGGCGCACGTTCGTGCGCCTCCGTATTGCTTTGCAAAAACTGCCGCCACACACGCTCGGCGCGGCGCACCGAGTCACCGTAGAAACTGCGATGGAGTGGCTCGCCGACGATGGCAAGGCCGACATCGCGGCGCAAGTCGACGCCATAAAGGATACGAAATCGCGAGGCCGGCGAGCGCACCCTGAGCTCGCGCAGCGCCGACGAATGCACCGGCAAATCGCCGAGCGCCACGCCGGTGGCGGTAGCTACCGCTTGGTAAGCCTGACGGAGGGCCGCATAGGCGTCGTCGGGACGCCCCACGCGCGCCGCTGCACCCGCGACGAGCATCGCCAGCCCGCGCCGCCCCACGGCGGAGGCCATTTTGAGGGCGTCGAGCGCGACCATCACCCGTCCCGCCTCGTCGCGCGGAAGGCGGTCGAGCTTTTTCGCGAACTCGGGCGACTGCAAGTGCGCCGTCACCTCTTTGGTAGCGTCGTGAAATGCGGTCCAGTCGTCGAGCGCGACGTATTCGGGTGCGTCGCGATGCTCGTACCAGAGAAGCCACTCCGAGCTGCCCGGAGCCGGCCGCGCCGGACCGAGCTGCTCGACCGTTTCGAGCGCGGCGGCCACGTCCTCGGCGGCACCGTCCTCGAGCGCGTCGAACCAGGCCGCGAACTCGTCGGTGGTGAGGATCTCGAGCATCGAGACCACTATGGGCTATGAGCAATATGCTGTCAAGTGCATAGCCGAAAACGGCTCAGACGCTCAGCTGGCGGGCCGGAAATGCACCGGCAAGCTCGACAATCCGCGCACGAACGAGGAAGGTTTGACGGCCGGGTCGAAGTTCGGCACGACGGCGATGTCGTGCAGGCGGCGCAGCAATTCCTCGAGAAAGACCCGGATCTCGAGGCGGGCCAACGAAGCGCCGAGGCAGTAGTGTTTACCGAGCCCGAAGGCGAGTGCCGGCTTGTCGAATTTGCGCCGCACATCGAACTCCTGAGGGCGCTCCCACGCACGGGGATCGCGGTTGGCGGCTGGGTAGATCATGATGATCTTGTCCCCTTGCCTCATGGTGATGCCGTGCATCTCGTGGTCGGCGAGGAGCGTGCGTTGCATGCGCACGAAGGGCGTCGTCCAGCGCACCATCTCTTCGACCGCGTTGGGAATGGCGTCGGGGTGCTCGCGCAAGAACGCGACGTCGGCCGGGCGCCCGAGGAGCTGGTACATGCCGCCGCTGATGGCGTGGCGCGTGGTTTCGCTGCCGCCCACGAGCAGGAGATTGTGCTCGTAAAGGAGTTTTTCCTCGCTCAACCTTTGACCGTCGAGCTCGGCATCGAGCCAGATGCTGATGAGATCGTCGCCGCGCTTTTCCTTGCGCTGGGCGAGCAACTCTTCGTGGAAGGTGCAGAACTTCATGAACGACTCGGCGATCTCGGCCGTCACGTGCTCGGCCCCATTGCCGCCCTGCACGACGAGATCGGTGATGTCGAGAAGCTCGTCGTTGCGCTCGAGCGGGTAACCCAGCATGTCCCCGATGACGCGCATGGGGAGGGGGCGGGCGATGGCGCTCACCAAATCGCATTCGCCCTTCTTGGCAACGCGGTCGATGAGCTCGCCGACGATGCTGCGGATCTTCGCTTCGAGCTCGGCGATGCGCCCCGGAGTGAATCCCTTGCTCACGAGGCCCCGTTGGCAAGTGTGCTCTTCGCCGTCGAGGTTGATCATGGCCTCGTCGGGCCACATGTCGAGATTGACGCCGGGGACGACGCCGTAACGGCTGCAGAAGATCTCGGGATGCTTGGAGACGAAGACGACGTCGTCGTACCGCGATACCGCCCACAAATCTTTGGCGTCGCGAAAGAGCGGCGCTTTCTCGCGCAGCCACTCGTAGAGCGGCTCGGCGGAAAGACCGTGCACGTGGATTTCGTTGAGGTCGATGTCTTGAAAGGACATGGGAACGCTCCGCTGCGAGGACGTGCCGAAACTGAAACATGTTCTAGCACAACCTATTCGGCGCAACGCAGGGAGAAGACGAACGCCGCGGCCGAATCCAGCCGCGACGCCGCCTCCCACATCCCCGACCGCGCCCAGTCAGGAACGACCGTTCGTGCCTTTTTTAGAAGAAATAATCGACGGTTGTCATCGGCTGGTTTCCCTCCAGCGTCGTCATCGAAGCAGCGGTCATCGCCGTTGCGGGCGCGTAGTTCTTGGTCCAGATGTGCAACCACTCGAGCCCGATCGCGAAGGGGCCGTCCTTGTAGGCGATCTGTCCGGCGACTTGCACGTTCTGCAAGCGCGTGAAGCCGGCGGCGATGGCGTCCGCTTCCTTCGGCTGATCGATGCCGCCGAATGCCCACACGCTGAGCTCCTTGGTGATGCTGAAGCCGAGTTGTCCCCACGCGCCGAAGCCGGAGACGTCGGGCGCATTGTTCACGTTGGGCGCCTGCAACTGGATCATGTTGCCGTACACGGCGCCCGAGTTTTTGCCATACCAGGCGTTACCGGCGAGGACGGCGGGACCGACCGACACCTTGAAGCCGAGATCGCCGATGAGCGTGGTGAGGGTGTCGCGCGTGGCGGCGTTCGCGCCGACGCCCGAGAGATCTTTCTGGTCCCAGTGCCCGATCGCGTAGACGGTAAAGTCGCTGGCGGGGTAGTAGGGCCAAGGGCTCGGCGTCTTGCCGCTCGAAAAGACGACGCGCGCTTCGAATTGCGGCAGGGTGGATGCCTCGCCCAGGCTGATGCCCGCGGGAACGCAATTGACGGTGGAGGGTGCTTGCCCGGCCCCGCACACGGGCACGTTGTCGATCCAGCTATTGCGATTCATCTGCAGGTGCAGGTCGACGCGCATGTCGTTCGCCAGCGCGAACTTATGCAGATAGGTGACGCCCGGGGTACGCCATCCCAGCTGACCTGCGCCGTAACCGAGAGGGACACCGATGTGACTGGCCGACGCCGGGATGATGTAGACGAGCAGGTTGTGCTGCTGTCCGACGCGAAGCATGTCCGTCCCCTCGCCCCAATTGAGCTCGGCGTAGGCAAGGCGCAGGCGCGGGAGCACCGACTCGTCGCCGGTGGATGCCGATGTCGCCGTGCCGGCTACGGTACCTATCGGCACGCCCATGCTGTCGCGAACGACGGCGGTCGGGCCGGGTACGGTCGTCACCTGGTTACCTCCGAGTAAGTCGAGCTCGACGACGCCCATCGGGCTCGCGCCCCCGAGGACTTCGGGCCCTTTGACGGTGAACTTGAGCTGCGTTTGACGGACGTCACCGCCGAGCAGCCAGCGATCGCTATCGAGCTTGTTCGGACCAAAGATGGCGCCGCCGCCTTGTCCCGAAGCGAACGCGGCGTCTTGCAGGTAGATGCCTCCGCTCACGAAACCGTGCAGCGCAAACGTGAACGGCGATGGTTTGGCGGCTACGGGCGCGGGCGCCGCCGGAAGCGGGGCAATGGCCGGAGGAAGGCCCGGTGAAGGCGACGTCGCCCCCGTGATCGGCTCGGTCGGGCCGGGCGAACCGTGGGTCTGCGCGGCGGGAACCGTCGTCGGCGGCGGCGGCTCGGGTGTAGCCGGCGGGGTCTGAGCGACGGCGCCCGCGGGCACCAACAAGACGCTCGCGACCATCCCCCAACGTAGAGGACGATTCTCAAGACGTCGCGCTATCTTCAATCGAGCTATCGACATGGCGCACCTCTCCTCTGGCGTTACAATTTTTCAGCTCACGGCGGGTACGGCGTTACGATGGGCACACGTCGGTGACTCACCACGCTCGCAAAACACGCGGCGCCTAACCGGTGCGATGAAGCGCTTTCTAACACAACACCGCCACCTTCTTCTGCATGATCCAGCGACGGCGCGTTGAATTGCGACGCCGACCGCTCCGGACCGACAGAAGCGATTGGCCACTCGGCCAGGTTCGTGCCCGAGCATTGCCGGAAAGTGCTGGCTCCGGACGAACCAGTCGTGCAGCATGCGTAAAGCCACCCCGAGCGCGCCCTCAGGGCTTCGGCTGCTCGCAAAGACGACCGAGAAACGAGGACACCGATGTCACTGAACCTTGCCACCTTGCTCCGCGATAGCGCAGCAGCGAATCCCAAGAAGGCCGCGCTCATCATCGGACAGACCACGCTTTCGTACGAAGCGGTGCACGCTCACGCCCAAAAGCTCGCGGGAGGGCTGGCCAAGCTCGGCATTCAGCGCGGGCAGCACGTCGCTCTCATGCTGCCGAACGTGCCGCAATTCACCATCGCCTATTTCGCGTTGCATTACCTGGGTTGCCCCGTCGTGCCGCTCAACGTGCTTTTGACCCCCGACGAAATCGCCTACCACCTCTCCGATTCCGATGCGGTCGCCCTCTTGGCGTGGGAGGGATTCGGCGAGCAGGCCCAGGCCGGCTTCAATCGCGCCGAGGCCTGCAAGTACTTCGTTTTGGCCAAGGTCGATCCCTCGGACACGAGCGCGCCCTCGGAGGGTCACAACTTCACGGCGCTCATCGCCAGTGGCGATCCCATCAAAGAGCTGCCCGATACGATGCCCGACGAGACGGCAGTCATCCTCTATACGTCGGGAACGACCGGCCGCCCCAAAGGGGCCGAGCTTTCGCATTTCAATCTCTTTTACAACGCCGACTACGTTGCTTCACGCCTCAACAATCTTCCACCGGAGACCGTCTCGCTCGCCGTTTTGCCGCTGTTTCACAGCTTCGGCCAGACCGTGGTTCAGAACGGCACCTTGCGCGTGGGGGGGACGACCGTCCTCTTGCCGCGCTTCGAGCCGCGCGCCGCTCTCGAGCTCATGCAGAAGCACCGGGTCACCTTCTTTGCCGGCGTCCCGACCATGTATTTCGCTCTCCTCAATCACCCCGAGGCGTCGCAGTACGATCTCTCGTCGCTCCAGCACTGCTCTTCGGGTGGCTCCGCCATGCCCGTCGAGGTGATGCGCGCTTTCGACGCCAAGTACAATGTCAACATCATCGAGGGTTACGGTCTCAGCGAGACGTCACCGGTGGCGTGCTTCAATCAGCTCGACCGGCCCAAGCGCCCGGGCAGCATTGGGATCCCCATCGGCGGCGTGGAGTTCAAGCTCGTCGACGAGCAAGGTCGCACGATCACCGAGCCGATGGTGCCGGGCGAGATCTGCATCAAGGGGCACAATGTGATGAAGGGCTATTACAAACGCCCCGAAGCCACCGCCGAGAGCATCAAAAACGGCTGGTTTACGACGGGCGACATCGCCCACCGCGACGCTGACGGCTTTTACTTCATCGTCGATCGCAAGAAGGACATGATCATCCGCGGCGGCTTCAACGTGTACCCGCGCGAGATCGAAGAAGTACTCTACGCGCATCCCGCGGTCGCCGAAGCCGCCGTCATCGGCATCAAGCATGAGAGCCATGGCGAGGAGGTCAAAGCGGTCATCGCCTTGAAGCCCGGGCAAAAGGCGACGGCGGACGACATCATGGCCTATTGCAAACAGAAGCTCGCCGCCTATAAGTACCCGCGCTTCATCGAGTTTCGCGACTCCTTGCCCAAGACGGCCACGGGCAAAATTCTAAAGCGCGAGCTGCGAGACTGAACGCGCAGGCGCGCTATAGGTCAGCCGGCGTGCTGGTCGAGGGAGCCGAACGTCTTTTGCTCGGCTGCCAATTGGACGAGGAGCGGCGCCGGCTCCCACGCTTTGCCGTGTTTTTCCCGGAAGCTTTTGACCGCGGCGAGGATCTTGGGGAGACTTGCCGTGTCGGCGTAGAACATGGGGCCGCCGCGGTGGGCGGGAAAGCCGTACCCGTTGATCCATACGGTGTCGATGTCCGAGGCCCGTAGGGCGATCTTCTCTTCGAGGATCTTCGCCCCTTCGTTGATCATCGAGAAAAGACAACGCTCGAGGATCTCCTGGTCGGAAATGGAACGCTGTTCGATCGCTTTGCTTGCCGCGATCTCGACGATGATCTTTTCGACTTCGGGATTGGGAATCGGGACGCGACTGCCATCTTCGTATTTGTAGAAACCAGCGCCGGTCTTCTGGCCGAAGTGGCCCATCTCCGCCAGTCGGTCGGCGACGCCCCAACCGTAGCGATCACTCGGCCCCGGCTTGGGGCGCGCTTTGCGAATACGCCATCCCACGTCGATGCCCGCCAGATCGCTGGTCGCCATGGGTCCCATGGCAAAGCCGAAGGCGGTCATGACCCGGTCGACTTGCTGCGGGAGCGCCCCTTCGAGGAGGAGATGCTGCGCTTCGTGGGCGTACTTGTGGAGCATCCGATTGCCCACGAAGCCGTCGCACACGCCGACGAGGACGCCCACTTTGCCAATCTGTTTGGCAAGCTTCATGCTCGTGGCAATCACTTCGCGCGACGTCTTTTTGCCGCGCACGATCTCGAGCAGGCGCATCACGTTGGCGGGGCTGAAAAAGTGCAGGCCGATGACTTGCTGCGGCCGCGAGGTGCTGGCGGCGATGGCGTCGACGTCGAGCGACGATGTGTTCGTCGCAAGAATGGCGTCGGGACGACAGGCGCGGTCGAGCCTGCCGAACACCTCTTTCTTCAGCTCCATTTCTTCGAACACGGCTTCGATGACGAGATCAGCGGTGGGCAAGGCGTCCCAGCTCGACGCCGGCGTGATGCGGCCGAGGCGCGCGTCCATGTCCGCTTGAGTCAGGCGGCCCTTTTTGACGGTGGAGGCGTAGTTTTTCTTGATGACCGCGAGCCCCTTGTCGACGAAGGTCTGCTCGCGGTCGATGAGCGTGACCGACATGCCAGCGTTCACCAAGGCCATGGCGATGCCGCCCCCCATGGTGCCTGCGCCGATGACGACCGCGCTGCGGATGGAGGCCGCCGGCGTATCGGCGGGCACGTCCGGGATCTTGGCCGCCGTTCGTTCCGCGAAAAAGACGTGCCGCAGAGCCGCCGATTCCGTGGAGGTCACCGCCTCGGCGAACAGCTGCCGCTCGCGGGCGAGTCCTTCATCGAACGGCAATTCGAGGGCGGCGCGAATGGCTTCGAGACATCGGAGCGGCGCCCCCGCGCCGCGCGCGCGCTGGGTGACCTCTTTTTTGGCCTTTTCGAAGAGCTGAGGGTCCTTCTTGGCGGCATCGAGATGGGTGGACAGGTCGCGCGCGCGCGGCAGGGGGCGCGCATCGGCCACGCGCTGCGCAAATCGTACCGCTGCCTCGGTGAGGTCCCCCGTGGCGACCTCGTCCGCGAGCCCGAGCGTTTTTGCGTCCGCTGCAGCGACGGGCTCGCCGCTCGTGATCATGGCGATCGCCTTTTCGAAGCCAACCAGGCGCGGAAGCCGCTGCGTTCCCCCGGCGCCCGGCAAAAGGCCGAGCTTGACCTCGGGGAGGCCGAGCTTGGCCGTCGCATCGGCCACGCGATATTGGCAACCGAGCGCAATCTCGAGGCCGCCGCCGAGGGCGCTGCCGTGAATGGCGGCCACCACCGCCTTTGGGCTGGCTTCGAAGGCGGCAATGACCACGCCGAGATCGGGCGCCTTCGGCGGCGCGCCAAATTCGGTGATGTCGGCGCCGGCGATGAACGTCCGTCCCCGGCAGGCGAGCACGATCGCCTTCACGTCGCCATCGGCATTGGCGGCGTGGATGGCGTCGAGGAGGCCCTGGCGAACGGCGTGGCTCAGCGCGTTCACGGGAGGGTTGTCGACATGGATGATTCCAATAGGCCCGCGTTTTTCGAAAGTGACGGTCTTGTTCATGGCTCGTTCTCGGCCATTTCGTACCCGGACCCAGCCAGGCGCGTCAATGACGACGCTTGCTCTTACGGCAATTGCAGCGAGCACCCGCGCGAGCGGGCGCTCGCCATCGGTTACGCGCGGGTGCGTGCGCGAAATGAACGAAGTTTAACTTCTCTCGGCAATAGGGCGTGACCTATAGTGCGCCTTCGTGGCGACGGCATTCGGCAGCGCAACGCGGAGGAGACGTCATCGAAAAGGCCAATCAGCCGACGCCCTTGCTCTGCTGCCAAGAGGTGCGCGTCCGCTTCGGCGGTATCGTCGCCCTCGATGGCGTGAGCTTCGACGTCGGCAAGGGCCAGATCGTGGCGATCATCGGCCCCAACGGCGCGGGCAAGACCACACTTTTCAACTGCATCAGCCGTCTCTATCCCTTTGACGGCGGCGACATCCTGCTCGAGGGCAGGTCGGTGCGCGACTTGCCGAGCCACCGCATGGCAGCGCTCGGCATCGCACGCACGTTTCAGAATGTCGCCCTCTTCGATTCGCTCAGTGTCGCCGAAAACATCACGCTCGGCGCCCACGCCAGTTTGGGGGGCGGCTTTTTCGCGCACGCGCTCAGGCTCCCGCGTGCGGCGCGCGCCGAGCGCAAATTGGCCGCAGAGGTAGCCGAGATCGTCACCTTGCTCGACCTCGACCAAGTCGTGCATCGGCGTGTCGGCGAGCTGCCCTTCGGTACGCGCAAGCGGGTAGAGCTCGGTCGCGCCTTGGCAGGAAAGCCGCGCCTCCTTTTGCTCGACGAACCCGCCGCGGGGCTGAACCACACCGAAGTCGACGAGCTCACGTCGATGATTGCCCATATCGCCGAGCGTTTCGCGCTGAGCGTGCTCCTCGTCGAACATCACATGAACGTCGTGATGCGCATTTCGCATCGCGTTTTGGTGCTCGATTTCGGGCGCAAGATCGGCGACGGCACGCCGCAAGAAGTAAAGAGCGATCCGCAAGTGATACGCGCCTACCTGGGAGACCCGTCATGACGCTCCTCGCCGTACGCCGCCTCTCGGCCGGCTATGGAAGGGGCGACGTACTGTCGGATGTCGACATCGAGGTCCCGCGCGGGGGCGTCACCGCGGTGCTCGGCGCCAACGGCGCCGGCAAAACCACGCTCCTACGCGCCGTTTCCGGCATGATTGCGCGCCGCGGAGAGATCGCCTTCGACGGCGCGCGCATCGAAACGATGGCGCCGGAGAACATCGCGCGGCTCGGCTTGGCTCACGTGCCCGACGGGCGCGGCACGTTCGGCTCGCTGACCACGGAAGAGAACCTCCGTCTCGGCGCGTACACGCGTGTGCCCTCGGCCGAGGTCGAACGCGACTTCGCCCGGGTCTATCAATACTTTCCCCGTCTCGCCGAACGTCGCAGTCAACAAGCAGGCACCCTTTCCGGTGGCGAACAGCAGATGCTCGCCATCGGACGCGCGCTCATGCTACGGCCCAAACTGCTCGTGCTCGACGAACCATCTTTCGGATTGGCGCCGCTCGTCATCGAGGAAATCTTCGGCATCCTGCGCCAGATCAAGGCCGAACATCAGACCGGCGTGCTCCTCGTCGAGCAGAACGCGCACCTTGGGCTAGCGCTTGCCGATCGCGTTTACCTCCTCGAGACGGGGCGTGTGGTCAAGGCCGGGGCCCCCGACGAATTGCGGCACGACGAAGCGATTCGCCGGGCTTACCTCGGAGCCTGAGCAACGGCATGGAGACACTGCTGCATCAGATCCTCTCCGGGCTTGCAGCGGGCGGCATTTACGGAAGCCTCGCACTCGCGCTGGTCATGATCTTCCAGGCCACGCATTTGGTGAACTTCGCGCAGGGCGAGCTCGCCATGTGCTCCACTTACCTGGCGTGGAGCTTGATTCACGCCGGCTGTCCCTATTGGCTGGCCTTCCTGGCTACGGTGGGCATCTCATTCGTGGCCGGGGCGCTCATCGAGCGCTGCGTGATACGGCCGGTCGAAAACAAGCCCGCCCTCGCCGTCGTACTGGTGTTCATCGGCCTCATGCTGATTTTGAACAGCGTGGCAGGGTGGATCTTCGGCTACACGGTGAAGACTTTTCCGAGTCCGTTCCCCGACCACCCGCTCTTCGGCAATACGTACATCGGCAATCACGAGCTCGGCATCATTGCCGTCATGGCATTGATGGTCGCGCTTCTCTATCTCTTCTTCCGTTACACGACGCTCGGGCTCGCCATGCGCGCGGCCGCAGTCAATCCCGACTCGAGCCGCCTCTGCGGCATTCGCGTGGGCAGAATGTTGGCGCTCGGGTGGGGGCTGGCGGCAGCCCTCGGCGCCGTCGCCGGAATGCTGATCGCGCCCATCGTCTTCCTCGATCCGAGCATGATGTCCGGCGTCCTCTTGTACGCATTCGCCGCCGCGCTCTTGGGTGGTATCGACAGCCCGGGCGGAGCGGTGGTGGGCGGATTCTTGGTGGGCGTGGTCGAGAACGTGATGGGCGCGTATGTCATCGGCACCGAGCTGAAGCTCACGGTGGCGCTCATCCTCATCGTCGGCGTGCTCGTCATGCGACCTGCGGGGTTGTTTGGCAAGGTCGTGGTGACGAGGGTGTGATGAGGAAACTCGCTCTACCGGCGCTGCTCGTCTCTGCCTGCGTCCTTCCATTTCTCGTCAGCGATTATCGCGTGTTCCAGCTGACGCTCGTCATCGTGCACGCCATCGCGCTCCTCGGTCTCAATCTTCTCACCGGATACAGCGGCCAGATTTCTCTCGGACACGGCGCCTTCTATGCGATCGGCGCATACACGGCCGCCATTCTCATCGACCATTTCCATGTCCCGTATTGGGCGACCGTGCCGCTCGCAGGAATCGTCTGCCTCGGCGCGGGTATTCTTTTCGGGCTGCCCGCCGGGCGTCTCGAGAATCTCTACCTCGCGCTCGCCACCTTCGCCCTCGGGGTGAGCTTGCCCCAGATCCTCAAATACCGGCACGTCGAGCCTTGGACCGGCGGCGTGCAAGGGGTGACGCTCACGAAACCAGAGGCGCCGCTCGGGCTACCGCTGTCTCGCGATCAATGGCTCTACTACTTTTCCCTCGCGGTCATGGTGGTGCTCTTCGCCGGAGCTTGGAACCTCCTGCGCGGACACACGGGGCGAGCGATCGTTGCTATCCGCGATAACCCCATCGCCGCCGCTGCGGCCGGGATCGACGTCGCTCGCTACAAGTCGCTGACCTTCGGGGTGAGCGCCATGTACACCGGTATCGCCGGTGCCCTCGGCGGCATCGCCGTGCAGTTCGTCGGCCCCGACAGCTTCTCGTTCTTTCTGTCCCTCAGGCTGTTGTGCGGCATCGTGGTGGGCGGCCTTTCCACCATCTCGGGAGCGATTTACGGCGCCCTCTTCATCCAGTTCGTGCCGAACATCGCCGGCGATATCTCCAAAGCCGCGCCCTTGGCCATCTATGGCGTTCTTCTCATCGCCGTTGTCTACGTCATGCCGAGCGGTATCGCCGGCGCAGTCAACGACGTCGCTCGCCGTATGCGCGCATTCGGTCGTACGACCGAAGCGCGCAGCAGCTCCAAGCATCGTGAGAACCAACCCGGGAGGAACCATGCCTAAGTCGTCACATTGGACTCTGCTCGTCGTCATGACGTTCCTCGCCTTGGGATGCTCTCGCAAAGAGCAAGGCTCGGGCGGAGACAACGCGAAGGGCGCTTCTTTGAGCGCCAGTACCATCAAGATTGGCCAGACCATGCCTTACAGCGGCCCGGCGTCGGCCTATGGCACGATCGGCAAACTGCAAACGGCCTATTTCAAGAAAATCAACGAGGCGGGCGGCATCAACGGGAAGAAGATCGAGTTTCTCACCGTCGACGACGGCTATAGCCCGCCCAAGGCGGTGGAGCAGGTGAGAAAGCTGGTCGAGCAGGACAACGCGCTCGCCATATTTCAGCCGCTCGGCACGCCCTCCAATGCCGCCATTCGCAAGTACCTGAACGAGAAGAAGATCCCGCAGCTCTTTGCGGCTACCGGCGCCAGCCAGTGGAACGATCCCGCGAATTATCCCTACACCATCGGTTTCAACATCAACTACGTCGACGAGGGGCGCACGTACGGGAAATACATCGCCGAAAAGCAGCCCACCGCGAAGATCGCCATTCTCTATCAGAACGACGACTACGGAAAAGATTATTTGAAGGGCCTCAAGGATGGCCTCGGTGAGAAAGCCAAGCTCATCGTCGCGGAGGCGACCTACGAAGTCAGCGATCCCACCGTCGATTCCCAGATCGCGACGCTGAAAGGGTCGGGGGCCGACACCTTCGTCAACGTCACCACGCCCAAGTTCGCCGCACAGGCCATCCGGCGCGCTTACGACATCGGTTGGAAACCGACCGAGTATCTGAACAATGTCTCCGCCTCGGTAGGCTCGGTGTTGACGCCCGCCGGTCTCGACAAATCGGTAGGGCTCGTCACCATCGCCTACTACAAAGATCCTACCGACAAGCAATGGGATGACGACGCCGGAATGAAAGAGTGGCGCGAGTTCATGACCAAAGAGTATCCAGAAGGAGGCCTCAGCGACGGCACCAACGTCTACGCCTACATCGCGGCCCAGACGCTGGTGCAGGTCTTGAAGCAGTGCGGCGACCAGATGACGCCGGAGAACGTGATGAAGCAAGCGGCGAATCTCAAGGACTTTGCGCCAGCGCTGCTCCTACCGGGCATCAAGATCAACACCGGCCCCAAGGACTACGTCCTCTTCGACCAGCTTCAGCTCGCGCGCTTCGACGGAAAGAGCTGGGTTCCCTTCGGCCAACTCATGAGTGTGATGTAGCGCCGCCCGCTGCACGGCGAGGGATGAATACAGGTGCAGGACGAAGACGACGCGGCACGTTGGGACGTCACGACCGACGTCGTGGTGGCGGGCACCGGCGCGGCGGGGCTCGCCGCCGCGCTCGCCGCGCGCGAAGCGGGGGCGTCGGTCGTCCTTCTCGAGAAGGCCCACGTCGTCGGCGGTACGACGGCGATCTCGGGCGGCGTGATCTGGGTACCCAACAACCGGCAGATGGCGGAAGCGGGTCTGCGCGATTCGCGCGACGAGGCAATCGCTTACATCGAGCGGATGGCGGAAGGGCGCGGCGATCGCGCCCTCATCGAACGCTTCGTCGACGAATCGGTGCGTGTCGTGAAGTTTCTCGAAGACCACGCCGCCATTCGATTCCACTCGCTCATCGATTATCCCGACTACCAGCCCGAGCTCCCCGGCGGTCGCAACGGCGGGCGGCCCCTCGATCAAGATCTCTTCGACACTGCCGAGCTCGGTGCGTGGAGCGCGCGCCTTCGCCGCAATCCGGTCAACGGCGGCGCACCGATGACCATTCGCGAAGCCATGGCTTGGAACGTTTTCGCCAATCCCAGCGGCTTTCCCTATCGCGAGGTGCGCGACCGCGCCAAGCGGGGGCTCGTTCACGGCGGTACGGCCCTCGCCGGACGGCTGCTCAAAGCATGTCTCGACCGCGGCATCGAGCCCGAGCTTTCGACCCGCGCTCGCGAGCTCGTCACGAATGATGACGGCATGGTCATCGGCCTGCGCGTCGAGCAGGCCGGTGTCGGGCGCCGAATCCGCGCGCGCAAGGGCGTGATCTTGGCCAGCGGGGGCTTCGAATGGAACGGGGACCTCTGCCGTGCCTTTTTGCAGGGCATTCCCACGCATCCCGCCACGCCGCCCGCCAACGAGGGGGACGGTCTTCTCATGGCCATGGCCGTCGGGGCCGAGCTCGGTGCCATGAGCGAGGCGTGGTGGTGCCCGTCGGTCGTCGTTCCCGATGAAATGTACGACGGTCTCCCCATGTACCGCCCCGAGTTCTCGGTGCGATGCCTACCTCACTCGATCATCGTCAATCGGCGCGGCGCGCGCTTCACCAACGAGGCGCACAACTACAACGACATGACGAAGCCGTTCTTTCACCACGATCCGTGGCACTGCGAGCCGCTCAATGTGCCGGCCTGGCTCATCGTCGACCAGAGCTACCTCGACCGCTACGTGTTTCTCACGGCCGTTCCCGGGCGCCCGGTGCCGGATTGGATCGCGCGCGCCGACACGCCCGAAGATCTCGCTGCCAAGCTCGGCATCGAGCCAGAGGGGCTACGCGCGACGCTCGATCGCTTCAATCGTTTTGCGGAAACCGGCGAGGATACCGACTTCGGGCGGGGCGACAGCGCTTTCAGCCGCTTCTACGGCGACCGCGCCGCGCCCGCCAATCCCAATCTCGGCAAGGTAGAGCGCGCGCCGTTCTACGGTGTGCGCATTCACCCCGGCACGCTCGGCACCAAGGGGGGACCCAAGGTCACCATCGACGCACAGGTGCGGCGCGTCAATGGCGCGATCATCGACGGGCTCTACGCCGCGGGCAATGCCATGGGCGCTTTCTGCGGTCCAGGTTATCCCGGGCCAGGCATCACCATCGCCGTCGCTCTCACATGGGGCGTCCTCGCCGGCCGTCACGCGGCCACCCGCGATTGCAGCTAGCGGCTGTTCAATATCACCGCAATCGATAGCGGCAGGGTGGCAGATGGGAGCTCACGTTCGACGGGCTCGCACATGCAGCGTTGCAGCGTCGAAATTCAGATTTGAAAGATACCGAGCTTTCCCGACAAACGTTCGACGTGGATATTTCTATCGCGCTTGAGGGTACGAGTTCTGCACGCCTTGGATGGATTCCATGTTGGCGCCACTGCGCCCGATTCGGGTGTTTGGCGCACCTTGGAACATCGACACGTACTCGGAGGTAAAGATGGCATTTTCCCTGAATTCTGGGGCGATGGTGGGGCTTTTGGCGCTGGGCCTGACAGCTTGCGGGTCGGCCGGAATCGACCCTGGTGAGGAAGCTACCAGCGACTCGGAGGAGTTCCGCCTCCGCCGCGTCAAATACCTCGCTCTCGGCGACTCGATCGCCTTCGGTTTCAATCCGCTCGTCGCCACGCCCGGCGTACCGACCGCGTATCGAGGTTACCCGGACGTCATCGGCACGATCATTCCCCACTCGGTCACCAATGCGGGCTGCCCCGGCGAGACCAGCGCAAGCTTGCTTTCCGCCGCGGCGCCCGACAACGGCTGCCGCAACTGGAAGGCGGTGTACAGCCTGCACGCGGATTACGAAACGACGCAGATCGCCTTTGCGCAGTCGTACATCGCCGCCAACCCCGACACGAAATACGTTTCGATCAACGTCGGGGCCAACGACCTCATCCTGCTGCAAAAAAAGTGCGCCGGTAACGTGGTGTGCATCCAGACCGGGCTCCCCGCCGTCCTCGGAGCGTACGCCCAGAACCTCGGCGCAACGTACACGCTGCTGCGCGCGGCGGGTTTCACCGGCAAGTTCGTGGCGCTGACGACCTACGCCGTCGACTATGGCGATCCGCTCTCGGTTGGCGCCCTCACCGCGCTCAATAACGTGATGGCCCAGGTGACGACCGCCTTCGGCGGCGTCGTCGCTGACGGGTTCGGCACTTTTCAGTTCTTTGCGAACAAGGAGGGTGGCGACTCCTGCGCCGCCGGGCTTCTCATCAAGCTCCCCGACGGAAGCTGCGACATTCACCCCAGCCAGAAAGGGCGCGATATCCTCGCCGTTTCCGTAGTGGCCGCCGCCGTCCGCTGATCGTAATGCGCTATGCGGTACGGCTCATTTGAGCGGGCCGCTGGTAACGCTCGAACGAACGGGCGCCTCGCGCGCGGGCAGCGGCGCCTGAGCGCCGTCGCCCGGGGCGCGCGGTAGCGTGGATACCGCCGTCCTCGATTCGCTGGAGCGCGGTTCCATCGGCGGAGGGAGCGGCGGCGCCGGGGCCGAGAGTCGCTCGGGCGCGCCGGCTTGGTAGAGGTCGATCTCACGCTCGTAGATGCGCAAAATGGCGAGGAAGAGCGACATCATGACCGGGCCGGCCACGATGCCGGGAAGACCGAAGAGTTGAATTCCTCCAAGCGCCGCTACCAGCATCAGCAGCGGCTGCCCCTTGCCCTTGCCGCCGCCTACGAGCCGAGGGCGCAGCACGTACTCGCCGAAACCGGTAATGAGGAAGACCCCGAGTACCAGCATGAGGACGCCCGATACCACCGACCCTTGGAGAAAGAAGTAGATGCTCACGGGGATCCAGATCGTCGCCGTGGCCGCGACGGGAATGAAGGACGCGACGCCGGTGAGAATTCCCCACACGAAGGCACGCGGCAGGCCGAGGACCGCGTAAGCGACAGCCGCGAGCACGGCTTGAACGGCGGCAGTCGCGAGTAAGCCGAGCAACGCCGACCGACCGACCTCGCGAAACTCCAAGACGAGTGCGCGCGTGTGGCGCGGATCGAGCGGCATCACTTTTTCGAGCCGCGTCGAGATCGCCGTCCATTCGACGAGCGCGTAGTACATCGTAATGCATCCGATGAGCACCCCGAGCAACGCGGTCGTCGTCGTTTCAAGGACGATGCCCGCCGCTTGACTGACGTATCCGGTTGCACGTCCGAGCTCGAGCTGAATACGTTGCAAGAGGTCCGCTTCGCTGATGCCGAAACGGGCGATCAAGCGGTGTCCACGCTCGCCGATGATGTCCGAGAGCGGGACGCCGTTGAACCGCTGCTGCAAGCCGATCACCGCATCGGTAAGCTCGCTGGTCAGCCCATAGAAGATGCCCGCCATGAACAAGAGCGACAGAATGGCGGTGCCGAACGCGGTCAGCAGCGCAGCCAGCTTGTGCCGCCCATGCAGCCTCGACTCGAGCTGAATGTGCAGCGGCTGCATGGTGAAGGCCATGAGCAGACCGAACACGATTCCAACCCAGACCGGGGCCGCCAGGCGAACGACGGCCAGAAAGGAAAGAAGAAGGAGGACGGCCAATGCGATTCGTCGGCGATCGGTGGTGCGGCTTGTCTCCGGGTCGAATCGAGGCTGTACCGCCACGATCTGGGGCTGGACCGATGTGCGAAGGCGGCGCCATCGCATGACCGGTCGACGATTCTCTGGAGGCATGACACCCATCGTTAAGAGCGGACGTGCAATGAACGTACCTCGACGTCCGTAGCGTACCTGTATCGCAACGTTACAGCGGACTTAGCGCAATCTCGGTGTCGCCTGCATGTCATTTCCGTTCTATAGAACGTTCGCCGGCACGAACCAGCGAAGTACCAGTCTCGGGCGGGGAGAACGGGAACGGCGCCATGCAGTCCACGACGGGTAGGAGCACAACCCGCAAGGCTCCGCTGTCCGGGCGGCGAGGGAGCGAAAGCGCCGGCTCGCGTCGCGTCCCGCGCTGCGTGGCTCGGGCCGCAGCTTGGGTCTGCGCGGCGGGCGTTTTGGCATGCGGAGCGACGGGCGAAAATGGTTCCCCCGCGGCGACCGGGGGCGCTGCGGGAAGCGACCCTTCGCACGCCAGCGACGCGTCTCACGGCGATGGGTCGCTTCCCGCCGATGGTGCCGTCGTGGATTCGCCGAATGGCGAAGGCACGACGCAGCGTGACGCGCCGAGCACGGTCGACGCAAACGGAGCAAAACCCGACGCACCGGACGGTGCGACCACGCGTGACGCCTCCCTCGACGGCTCGATCGAAGCCGGCTCGAGCGATCGCAGCTCGGGCGTGGACACGATCACGAGCGACGCGAGCGCGAACGACGCCGCGCAGGACCCGAGTAGCGAGATACGCGGAGACGTGGGTACCACCGAGGGCGGCGGCGCTTGCGGATGCGCGGCTTACGGTACGCCCGCCGTGACCGGCACCGAGCCGACGTCGTTGACGGAGCTTTCGGGGCTCGTCGCAAGCCGCAAGAACCCGGGCGTCATCTATGCGCACAACGATTCGGGCAGCAACTCCACCATCATCGTGATGAGCGACGTAGCCGCCCCGCTCGGACAAATCGTGCTCGGCAACGTGACGGCGATCGATTGGGAAGACATCGCGGTAGGACCTTGCGACGCGGGCTCTTGCATCTTCGTCGGCGAAATCGGCGACAACAATCTGGCCTACGCGTCGCGCGCCGTTTACCGCTTCGCCGAGCCGAGCATCTCCCCCGCGACGCCCATCGGTACGCAGACAGTCACCGCCGACGCGCTCACGTTCGTCTACCCCGACGGGCGGCACAACGCCGAAACATTGCTGGTCGAGCCGATGAGCGGCGACATCTTCGTCGTCACCAAAGTCTCCAATCTTGCCAGCACCGTCTATCGTATGCCCAAGCCGTTCACACCGGGCACGCAGACGACGATGGAGAAGGTCGGTGATCTTTCCCTTCCCGGATCTGCCGGCCTGGTGACGGGCGGGGACGTCCATCCCTGCGGAACGCGCATGCTCATTCGCACGTATCCCGCGATCTATGAATTCAAGCTCGTAGCGGGCCAACCGTTCTCGACCATCTTCGCGGCAATGGCAACGCCGGTCTCGACGCCCACGCAAGATCAGGAGAGCAAGGGAGAAGGCGTGACGTATGCCGCCGATGGTATCGGCTATTTCACCGCCAGTGAGCTCGACGGCAAGTCCTCGCGCTCGCTTTTCCGCGTGCTCTGCCAGTAACGCCGATGCTCGTGCTGGCGTTGCGATGCCGGCAGCGGTAAGCGTCCAGCATGCAAGACGTCATCTGGGAAAAGCGAAGCGACGGTGTCGCGCTCATCACTTTGAATCGCCCTGAAGTTCTCAACGCGCTAGGTGGCGAGCTCCCGCGTCTCTTCGTGGAAGCGTTCGCCGATTTTCGCGCCGACCCCGCCGTCCGCTGCGTCGCCATCACCGGAGCTGGCCGCGGATTTTGCGCGGGCGGCGACGTGCGCGGCATGGGCAGCATGCTCGACGGAGGTCTCGCCGGTGCACCCGCGGCCGACGACATCGAGGGGTCGATCGCGATGTTCCGCAAATTTCAAGATGACCTCATCACGACCGTGCACGCCTTCCCCAAGCCGACCGTGGCGCTCGTGAACGGGCCCGCCGCGGGCGGGGGCATGGGGCTCGCGCTGGCCTGCGATCTTCGCGTCGCGTCCGAGAAAGCGCGATTCGTCACCGCTTTCCGCAACATCGGTCTCAGCGACGATTGCGGCGTGGCGTACTTCCTCGAGCGCATCGCGGGGCGCGCCGTTGCGCTCGAGCTCTTGTACCTCTCCGAGCCGGTCGACGCATCGCGCGCACTCGCGCTCGGCCTCGTCAACCGGGTGACGTCGCATGACGCGCTGATGACGCAAGGGATGGCGCTCGCGGCCGAGATCGCCAAAGGCCCGACGGCATCGCTGGCGCGCATGAAAGCCAACGTGACGTTCGCGGAAACGGCCCCACTATCGGCGGTGCTGGAGCGTGAAGCGGTCGGCTGGAAGATAGGTCAGCTCGGCCCCGACCATCGCGAAGCGGTGGCCGCGTTCATGGAAGGGCGAAAACCTTCCTTCTCAGGCGGTTAGCGCCGCGTCGCGACGATCCGCGCGAGCGCGTCGAGGACGGGCAGGACTTCGCTCGGTCCGGCGCTCGGCACGCGAAAGGCGATTTCGGCGCATCCGATCGATTGATAGTAGTCGAGCTTGCCACTATCCGGCAGAACGCCGAGCGGGATGATGACGAGCGACGCCGGATCGCGCCCTTCTCGTTCCATTGCGCGCGCCAGCTCGGGCAGCGCGGCACGTACACCAGCACCGCCGATCGGCATCCAACCGTCGGCATAGGCGGCAATGGCGGCAATGGCCTTGGGCCCCGCGCCCGCGCCGATGAGCACCGGCGGTCCGGGGCGCTGCACCGGTTTCGGCCACTGCCAGGATGCTTCGAAACGCACATGCTCACCGGCATACGAGGCGATCTCGCCGGCCCATAGAGCCCGCGCCGCGAGGACTTTTTCGCGCACGACCTCGCGACGCCGCGCGAACGCGACGCCGTGGTTTTCGATTTCTTCGCGATTCCAACCGAACCCGATCCCCCAGGTGAATCGGCCGCCGGACACGAGATCCAACGTGGCGATCTGCTTGGCGAGCGCGATGGCGTCATGCTGCGCGGGAAGCGCCACGCCGGTTCCGAGTCGCAGCTTTTGGGTGACCGACGCAGCAGCCGCGAGCGCGATGTACGGGTCGTAGGTGCGCCGATACACGTCGGGCAGCTCCGCCTCTCCAGTGGGCGGCGCGGTGCGGCGGCTCGTCGGGATGTGGGTGTGCTCGGGAAGGTAGAGCGAATCGAAGCCGCGGGCCTCTGCTTCGCGCGCGAGATCCACCGGGCTCATGGCGAGGTCGGAGGTGTGAAAAGCGAGCCCGAACTTCATGCGCTCACGCCTCCGAGACCTTGATGACCACTTTGCCCAAATGATCGCCTTCGAAAAGACGCACCAATCCTTCCGGTGCGCGGTCGAGCCCCTCGAGCACATGGGCGCGGTACTTGACGGAGCCATCCGCGATCCACTGGCTCACCGCTTGGGTAGCCTCCGGAAATCGATCCCAATGATCCATCGCGTTGAAGCCCGCCACGGAGATGCGGCGGCTCAAAATCCGCTCCCAATGCTGCAGCCGATAGGGCTCGACCAGGTTGGCGGTGGCAAGCGTGCCGCACAAGATGACCCGTCCGTGCAGCGCCATCCGGCGCAGCACCGTGTCGAGGACTTCACCCCCCACGTTGTCGAAAAAGACGTCGACCCCTTTAGGGGCAAGCTGCAAGAGCGACGAAGCAAGGTCGTCAGCGCGGTAGTTGATGCACGCTTCGAAGCCGAGCTCGTCGGTCACCCACAGACGTTTTTCTTCGGTCCCGACGATCCCGATGATGAGGGCCCCGCGCCGTCGCGCCATCTGCCCGACCAACGATCCGACCGCGCTGGCAGCGGCCGAGATGACCATCGTTTCGCCCGCCTTGGGTTTGGCCACGACTTCGACGCCGACGTAGGAAGTGGTGGCGATTTGGCCGTGCACCGTCAGCGCTTCGACCGGCGAAATCCCCGACGGCAGCACCGTGCCGAGCTTGGCGATGTCGCTGAAATCGGAGCAGGCCAGCGCCCACTCCTGCCAGCCGGTGAGGGTCGTCACGAGAGCACCGACCGGCAGCGCTTCGGTCGTCGTGCGGACCACCACACCCACGCCGTTGGAGCGTACCGGCTCGCCGAGCGCGAGAGGGGGCAAGTATCCGCTTCCGCGCTCGTTTAGCCAACCACGAATGGCAGGGTCGACCGCCACACAGAGGACACGCACCAACGCCTGCTCGGGGCCGGGCTCGGGAATGGTCCCTTCCCGCCGTTCGAAGCAGGACACGTCGACCATACCGACGGGCCGCCGGACGAGCACGATCTGTCGGTTGACGCCTTGGTCGGGTCGGCGCGAGTGGCTCAGGCGGTCACCCTCCGGGGTTCGGGGAAGCTTCAGTCTCTTTGATCGCTCCGCCGAGTTCAAGGTAGACGGGTAACTGATCGAATGGTAATTAATCTGCCCATGAGCTCCCTCCCCGGCGCCGAAACGCGCAATTTCATCGGCGGCAGGCTGGTTGGCGCGGCCAATGGCGCCACGTTCGAGAACGTGAACCCCGCCACCGAAGAGGTCATCGGGGTTTGCGCCGACGGCACCAAAGAGGACATGATCGCCGCCATCGCCGCGGCGCGCCGTGCCTTCGACGAAACGCGCTGGTCGGTCGATCACGCCTTTCGCAGCAAGTGCCTCACTCAGCTGGCAGAGGCGCTCGGTGCGGCAAAGGACGAGCTGCGTGACATCGTCGTAGCCGAGGCGGGAAGTCCCCTGCTACTCGCGTACGCCGTCCAATGCGACGGCTACATCGACGCCATGCCCTACTGGGCCGACCTCGCGCGCAGTTACGAATACGAGAAACCCATGCGCGACATCTCGTTCATGGGCACGCCCCAGGCGCGTCTTCTGCGGCGAGAAGCCACCGGCGTGGTCGGTGCCATCACACCCTGGAATTTCCCGCTCTATTTGAATTTGTGCAAGCTCGGGCCTGCACTCGCCGCAGGGAACACCATCGTGCTCAAGCCTGCGCCCGACACGCCTTGGTGCGCGACGACGCTCGGTCGCATCATCGCCGAAAAAACAGAAATTCCCGCGGGAGTGGTCAACGTCGTAGCCTCCGCCGATCACCGCGTGGGCGAGCTGCTCTCCACCGATCCACGCGTCGATCTCGTCACGTTCACTGGCTCGACCGCGACCGGCCGGCGGGTGATGGAATGCGCGGCCGCGACCGTCAAAAAGGTCTTCCTCGAGCTCGGGGGAAAATCGGCCAACATCGTGCTCGAGGATGCCAACTTCGACGAAGTCATCGCCGGAGTGGGAACGATGTGCGCCCACGCGGGGCAGGGGTGCGCGCTCACGACGCGACTCCTTTTGCCACGCTCCCGGTACGAAGAAGGCGTGCGTCTCGCGAAGGCGGCATTCGAGCAGATCCCCTACGGCGATCCGCTCGACATGAGTCATCTCATGGGGCCTCTCGTCAGCAGAAAGCAGCGCGAGCGCGTGCTCGGGTACATCGAAAGAGGAAAGAAGGACGGGGCACGCCTCGTGACCGGCGGTGGCGTACCCAAGCATCTGCCGCGAGGGTTCTACGTCGAGCCTACGATCTTCGCCGACGTCGATCCCGGGTCGGCCATCCCAGGAGGAAATCTTCGGTCCCGTGCTGGTGATCATCCCCTACGACAATGACGATCACGCAGTGCGCATTGCCAACAACTCGCTCTACGGGCTGTCGGGCGCGGTGAGCTCGTCGAGCCAAGAGCATGCCCTCGACGTGGCCCGCCGCATCCGGACGGGAACCATCGCCGTCAACGGGGCCATTTGGTTCGACATCGACACGCCTTTCGGCGGTTATCGACAAAGCGGGCTTGGTCGGGAGAACGGACTGCAGGGGTTCGAGGAGTACCTCGAGACCAAGGTCATCGCTCTGCCCTCCAAGAATGCATGATTCGAAAAAGCCCCCACCGGCAGTGGTTCGAATGCGAATCGACGCGAAATCATTTGCGAACGATCGTTCGGCTATTTTGCGACGAATCGCGCGTCCGTCGCGCGAAGCAACGGACATCGTGTTCGAATGGGGAACGCGAGCTGCAGAGAACCATGGGTTCGGCTAGAGTGCTCGCGCATGTCGGCGCGCCCCGCCTCTTCACCGAAGATCTCCCGTCGCCGAGGACGTCCCCCCGGCAGCAACAGTCAGGCCACCCGCGAGCGCATTCTCCACGCCGCGTGGGAGTGCTTCGCGCGAAAGGGCTACGCCGGCACGACCAATCGCGACATCGCCGACCGCGCCAAGATCACGAGCGCCGCGATCTATCAATACTTCGATTCCAAGAGCGACCTCTACGTGGCCGCCGTCCGCGCCGCGCAGCGCGAGCTCTTGCCCGATCTCCGCAGCGCCATCGAGGATGCGCCGACCGCGCGTGCGGCTCTACGGGGGCTCGCGCAGATGTACGCCACCACCCATCAGCAGAACTCCTCCATCGCCCCCTTTCTCTCCGCGCTACCCGTCGAGATGCAGCGTCACGACGAGATCGCCGAGGCCATGATGGGCGAGCGGAGCGACGTTCTTTCCATGATCATTTCCGCCGTTGAACGAGGCGTGAAAACCGGCGAGATTCCCGCGGCGCGCGGGCCGGGAGCCGTGGCCATGTTCGTAGCCTGCACCATGGGGTTGTCGATGTACGCATCACTCATCGCCCCCGAAGGCGTGATCGCTGCAGTCGACGCGTACGTGCGGCTCATCGACGGGACGCTCCTGACGACGCCCCGCGCCGGCGCCAAGGACGGCAAACGAAAGCGGGGGGAACCGTCGAACGCTGCGCGTACGCGGTCGCTGGTGCGCGGCGTGCAAGGAGTCATTCGCGTCAATCCGAAGAAATAGAGCACGCATCATGTCCGCGCCCGAGCATCAAAAAGACGACCCGCGCATCCCCCAACCGACGACCGATCGTCGCCACGAGCCGGGCGCGGATTCCATGCCGCTCTGGAACGAGAGCTTCTGGTTCCCGCTCTACGATCCCGAGCGCGATCTGGGGGTCATCGTGCGCTGGGGCCTCTTTCCCTGTTTCGAAGGGGGTTCGGCGAACTTTTATCTCGCCATCCTGCGCGGGGGAGAAGCGGTCTACGTTGCCAATCACCAACGGGCGCCTCTTCCCGCTCACAAGCCGAACCGCCTCGCCCTCCACAACGGCCTTACCCTGGAGTGGCTCGAACCGCTGCACTCGTTCCGCCTCTCGTTCAAAGAAGGCGCCGTCGGCTTCGATCTCACCTTCACCGGAATGAGCCCGCCATATCTCTACGACAGCTGGCGCCAAGGTCCGCCCGAGTACGTGCCCCGTCACATCGAACAAGGGGGCCGAGCGAAGGGCACCGTCACCATCGATGGCCGAACGCACCCCTTCGACGGCTACGCGCACCGCGACCACACCTTCGGCGGCGAGCGCGACTGGAACAAATTCTACCGCTGGAACTACTTCTCCGGTGAATTCGATCGATTCTGGTTCAACGCCGTTCGCATCAAGTTCGCCGCCGACATGGACTGGCTCTACGTGGGATGCCTGTTCGACGGCGAACGCGTGCTCGGCTTGGAGAAAATCGACGTCACCCTTCCCACCGTGCAAGGGGGGGCGCGCCCGGTTGGCGCGAAGCTCACCTTGGCGGACGAGACCGGCCAGGTCCATCACATCGAGACGGGCACTTTTCACGGGGTCTGCCCGGTTTTGATCTGGCGCACCTGGGTGAAGGATCACATCGTCCAATATCGAATGGGCGGCGCCGTCGGCTATGGCATCCTCGAGCACGGCTACCGCGAGGATGATCGGCTGGCCGAGTTCGAGTAAAAATCCGATGCCGCTGGGCGGACCCGTCTTGGGGGGGCGCCGTTCGCGGCTCTATGTTAGATCGTACGTGGCGCCCCGATCGTGCCCAAAGCGGCTGGGGGACGCCGGATCGAGGACATGAGCTTAGAGGGCCCCATCAGCGCCGGCGCTCCCGCTTCGAGTGAACCGGCTTTTTATCGGCGGCGAAAGAAGCGTGGCGACGAGATCGGCCAAGTCCTTTTGCGCAACGGCGACATCAAGGCGGAAGATCTCCGCGCCGGTCTGCGACGACAAGAGCAACAAGGGGGCCAGATCGGTCGCATCCTCATCCAGATGGGGGCGTGTGACGAGCGCGCCATTGCGCAGGCGCTCATCAAACAGCTTCAACTTGCGCATGACAGAGGACAGGCGCGAAACCACTCGTTGGCGGCGCGCGAACAGCCGGAAATCGCCGGCCTCGAAGCGCCTTCTCGCCCGTGGCAGACGGTCGCGGTTCTGCTCCTCGGTGATTTACTCTCGCTCAGCCTCGCTGCCCTCTTCTCGGTTGGCCTCGCGCAAGCCATCACCGGCGCGTTTCCGACCCGCACCTACCAGCACGCCGCGCCCGTACCGCTGCTCTGCATCGCGTTCGCGATGCTCCACCTGTACACGCCGCCGAGCTTGAGCCCACCCGAAGAGCTCCGCCGCACCACCATCACCACGGCCCTGGTGTTCATGGCCATGGCCATGGTCGTGTCGCGCGCGCAGTCGCTCGGCTCTTTCTGGCTCGCCCAGGCCGCGCTCGCGCTGCAGATGTTGGTGTCGGTCTTCTTCGTTCCCCTGACGCGCGCCGTCCTGCGCACCATGCTCGCCGACAAGCCTTGGTGGGGACACCCGGTGGTGGTGCTCGGGCTGGCCTGACCGGTCGCATGCTGGTGCGCACCCTCAAAAAATATCCGAGCCTCGGCCTGCGCCCGGTGGCGCTTCTCGACGACGATCCGCAAAAGCACGGTACGCTGCAAGCGCTGGTGGGCGACGAAGACATCGAGGTTCGGTCGATCCGGGGCCCGGAGCTGCAGGCCCTCTCCGGGCGGTGGATAGCGCCGGGAAACTTCTCCGAGGTCGAGGGCGTTCCGGTGGTCGGCGCACTCAGCCTTGCCCCCGTTTTGGCGGAGCGGCTCAACATCCGCTACGCGGTGATGGCGATGCCCGGCGTCGAGTCTCCGAAGCTCGTGCAGATCGCAGAGCAGGTCGGCGGCACGTTTTCGCATGTCATTTTGATTCCGGACCTCTTCGGGTTTGCCAGTCTCGGCGTGCCCGCTCGCGACCTCGGCGGGATGCTCGGGCTCGAAATGCGCCAGCAGCTCCTCTTGCCGTGGCCGCGCTTCGCCAAGCGCTTGATGGATATCGCCTTCACCTTGCTCGGCGCTCTTTTGGTGGTTCCGGTCTTGGCGGTGCTCGCCGTCATGGTCAAGCTCGACTCGAAGGGACCGGTCTTCTATCGGCAATCGCGGCTCGGCCGCGACGGTACGCGCTTTCAAGCCGTCAAGTTTCGCACCATGCACGGCGACGGCGAGAAGCGCCTCGCCGAGGTGCTCGCCAAAAGCAGGAAGCTTCGCGCGGAATACGAACAGTTTCACAAGCTCACCAACGACCCGCGCGTCACCACCATCGGCCGCGCGCTGCGCAAGTACAGCTTCGACGAGCTCCCTCAGCTGTGGAACGTGCTCATGGGCGACATGAGCCTCGTCGGGCCGCGGCCCTATCTCGAGCGCGAGATCCCGGAGATGAACAACCAGGAGCGTCTCATCCTCCGCGCTACGCCCGGAATCACCGGCATGTGGCAAGTCAGCGAACGTAACGCCACCACGTTCGAGGAACGCGTGAAGATGGACGTGCACTACGTCCGCAATTGGTCGCCGTGGCTCGACCTCTATCTTTTGGCGCGCACCTTCGGCGTCGTGCTGGGGGGAACTGGGTCGTAGCTTTCGCTCAGTCCGCTTCCGCTCGCGCGCCCGTGCGGATTCCGAGCCTGGTGATCATCTTCTGTAAACCAAAGCGCGACAGCCCCAGCATCTTCGCTGCTTGCGTCTGGTTGCCGCGAGTTTGGTCGAGCGCCTGACGTACGAGATCGGCTTCCAGCGTGTCGACGCGCGATCGCAAGTTCAGCCCCGGCTCCGGCCGCGCAACCTCGGCAATTTCGGGCGACAGATGGAGGCAATCGATCGTTCCATCGGAAAGTACGATCGCGCGGCGGATCTCGTTCTCTAGCTGACGCACATTGCCGGGCCAATGGTGGGACGAAAGACGATCCATGGCGGCGCGAGTGACGGCGATGTCCTTGCCGCTCCCATGTTTGCGCAAAAGCTCGCGTACGATGAGGGGAATGTCGGAAAACCGCTCGCGCAGCGGGGGCACCCGGATGGCGATGACGTTGAGGCGGAAGAACAAATCCTCGCGAAATTGCTTGGCGCGTACCATGCCGGCGAGATCGCGATGGGTGGCGGCGACGATGCGCACGTCGACGCGGCGCGTCCGTTCCGAACCCACCGGACGTATGATGCCGTCCTCGAGCACACGCAAGAGTTTCGCCTGCGTGGGCAGGCTCATTTCTCCGATCTCATCCAAAAACAGCGTTCCGCCGTCGGCGATCTCGAAAAGTCCGGCGCGGGTGCGGTCGGCGCCGGTGAAGGCGCCGCGCACGTGACCGAAGAGGGCCGACTCGAGAAGGCTCTCGGGCAGCGCACCGCAATTCTCGCTCACGAACGGCCCCTGGCTGCGCGGACCATTGTGGTGAATGGCGCGAACAATGAGCTCTTTGCCGCTGCCGGACTCGCCGATGACGAGCACCGGAACCGACGTTGCCGTCACGCGGTCGACCATCTGCAGCATCGTCAGCATGGCTTCGCTGACACCGACCAGCTCGTCGTACGCAAAACGCGTGCGTGCTCCGCGAGCCTTGGCGAGCTCCCGCTCGGCGACGTCCAAAGCCGCCTCCTTTTTGGCCAAGACTTCGGCGAGCTGTCGCGACGCGCGCGAGGCGCGGCGCGCTGCGCGCCGATAGAGCGCCTGCGCGCGCGCGTCGGCGATGGCGATGGCGGCTAGTGAAGCGATCGTTCGCACCCAGCCGAGCTCGCGGGGGCCGAACGCGCCGCGTCGAATGCGGTCGTCGAGATAAACGACGCCCAGCGC
>Ga0193706_1000237_pt1 | contig 36512 bp, 25 predicted proteins | sample U3c1metaG_FD_160130 | JGI IMG/M metagenome (GOLD analysis project Ga0193706, IMG submission 160130) | Soil microbial communities from a riparian zone of the East river system, Colorado, United States - U3c1 | ecosystem: Environmental > Terrestrial > Soil > Riparian zone | place: USA: East River... | reverse complement strand
TGGGTTCGCATTATGCACAGCGCCTCGATCAGCGCGGGCGACAGGAATTCGTCGCCGCCCGGCTCCCACGCCTGGCAATTGCGATCGCCGCCAAACCATATGGCCGCGCGAATGCGAATCGACGCTTCCAGCTCGGGGTCGAATTCGCTCGCCCAATCATTCGCCAGACTCAAGGCGAAGGCCGTATTGAAATGGGTGCCGGTGCGGATCGGGTAGGTGAGAATGGTCAGATAATTGCTGAGGCGCTCGGCGAAGGCGCGGGCGAGCGGTTCGAGGCTCGCCGCCCACATCCGGTCAGGATGGCGCGACGCCTCGCGATGGAGGGCGAGCAGCCATGCCCAGCCATACGGCCGCTCGAACCCGCCCGACAGCGGGCGGTCGAGATAGGCCAATTCGCCTGCGACCTTGGCCTCGGTGAAACTCTCCTCAGCCAGCCGCGCAATTTCCTCGGCCTCGGCGCTGTCCGGAAACAACCTTTGCAGCGTCAGCAGTGTCCACCAGCCATGGACGCAGCTGTGCCAGTCGAAGCTGCCGAAGAAGATCGGATGGAGCACGCGTGGCGGAACCGCGTCGTCGTCGCTTTCCAGCACATGGTCGAGCTTGTGCGGATATTCCTTGCGGACATGGCCGAGCGCTATCCGTACCAGCCGCCCCGCCATTTGCGCGTCGAGCTTCATCGGAAGGCCACGACGTAGATGATCAGGATGTTGAAAATGAGCAGCGGCAGCGCCGTCGCGACTTGTGCGCGGATCACGCCATATTGATCCTTCAATTCAAGCAACGCCGCCGGCACCAGATTGAAGTTGGCGGCCATCGGGGTCATCAGCGTGCCGCAGAATCCGGCGAGCATGCCGACCGCGCCGACCACCGCCGGATCGCCGCCATAGCCCTTGATTAGCAAGGGCACGCCGATCGCCGCGGCCATCACCGGGAAGGCGGCGAACGCGTTGCCCATGACCATCGTGAAGATCGCCATGCCGAGCCCGAACACTGCGGCCGTCAGGAACACGCTGCCTTCGGGGATGATTGTGCGGCTCAGCGCGCCGATCGCATCGCCGACTCCAGCCGCGGCGAACAACACGCCGAGCGAGGCGAGCATTTGCGGCAGCACCGCCGCCCAGCCGATCGCGTCGATCAGCCGCCGGCCTTCCTGCAGCGGGGCGGTCGCCGGCGGCCGAAGCCAGGCGAAGATCGCGGCCAGTGCGATCAGCACGCCGAGGCCGAGAAAGACGTAAGTCTCGCGCTTGGCCTCGATCCAATCAGCAGCGCCCAGCGGCGTGTAATTGTAGAGCAGGGTGCCGAGGAGTGCAGTTACCGGGATAATCAAGGCCGGCAGGAACAGCCTGTTTCCAAGCCGCTCGGACCAGCGCTGGCGTTCCTCCACGCTAGTCGTCGGCGGCGAACTGCGGCCGATGAAGCCGAAGCCGGCGAGGCCGGCCAGCCCCAGCACCAGCAACCCATTGCCGAGATCTCCGATCACGTCTCCGGCGAGCAGGCTGAGCGCCATCAATCCCCAGAAGGCGGCATTGCCGGCACGCTTGGCGTTCGACCTGTCGAGTGCGGAAAGCAGTGCGAAAGCGGCGAACATCGCGCCGGCCAGCGCATAGAGCCAATGAAGCGTGATCACTTGCCGCGCCTCGACAGGCGGCGGTCGAGCAGCAGCAGCCGCGCGCCCTGGATGAAGAAAGCGGCGATGGCGCTTGGGATCGCCCAGACGGCAAGCTCGAGCGGCGCTAGATTGTAACCGTAGGTGACCAGGGTCTGCTGGATGAGCACGATCGAGCCGATGGCGATAAAAATATCCTCGCCGAAGAACAGCCCGACATTGTCGGTCGCCGCCGAATGGCTCTTGACGGTTTCCACCTCGGCCTCGGTGAGCTCGCCATGCTGCTTCTCCGCTGCGGCGAGCGCCATCGGCGCGACCAGTGGGCGCACGGTCTGCGGATGACCGGCGGTCGAATGGAGCCCGATCGCAGCGGTGATCTGGCGGTACAACAGATAGAGGATCAACAACCGGCCGGTGGTCGCGTTTTTCATCGATCGGATCAGTACTGCCGCCCGTTCCTGCAGCCCGAAGCGCTCGAGCAGCCCGATCACCGGAAGCACGATCCACACGATAGCGATGATGCGGTTGTCGTTGAATGCCTTGCCGAAGGTCGAAATCACCTCGACCGGTCCCATCCCGGCGATCAGCCCGGTGACGATCGCCGAGGCGGTGACCACCAGCATCGGGTTCAGTTTCAGCGCGAAGCCCAGAACGACCAGCGCAATCCCCAGCAATGGCCAGTAATTGATCATGACATCTTCTTCCCAAAACCGCCCCCGCCCGGCGTTTCGATGACGAAGGCGTCGCCGGTCCCGACTTCGGCCGAACCGGTGGCGCCCAAAGGCTCGATGCGCCCATCGGCGCGCTCAATCCAGTTGCGCCCCGGTGCGGCGTCGCCGCCGTCCATTATGCCTTTTGGCGCGATGCGGCGGCGGTTGGCGAGGATGCTGACGTGCATCGGCTCGAGAAAACGGATGTGCCGGACGACGCCATTGCCGCCGTGATGCGCGCCCTCACCGCCCGATTTCTTGCGGATGGCGAATTCCTCCAGCCGCACGGGGAAACGCGTTTCGAGGATTTCCGGATCGGTCAGACGGCTGTTGGTCATGTGGGTCTGGACAGCGTCGGTGCCGTCATGGTCGGGCCCGGCACCCGACCCGCCGGCGATGGTCTCATAATATTGATAGTCGCCGCTGCCGAAAGTGAGATTGTTCATCGTTCCTTGCGAAGGCGCCAGCCGGCAGGTCGCGGCGAACAGGGCGTCGGTGACGACCTGGCTCGTCTCGACATTGCCGGCGACAACCGCCGCCGGATAGGCCGGGCTGAGCATCGATCCTTCGGGAACCACCAGCCGGATCGGCCGCAGGCAGCCATCGTTCATCGGGATTGGGTCGTCGATCAATGTGCGCACGACATAGAGCGCCGCCGCGCGGACAATCGAGCGGGGGGCATTGAAATTGTCGGTTAGTTGAGGGCTGGTCCCGGTCAAATCGAACGTCGCCGATCGCGCCGTTTTGTCGACGCTGATCGCGACCCGCACAATCGCCCCATTGTCCATGGCATATTCGAAAGCCCCGTCGTCCAGTCGGTCGACCAGCCGGCGCACCGCCTCCTCGGCGTTGGCGAGGACATGGCGCATGTAAGCGGCGATGACATCGGTGCCGACGTCGCGCGCGGTTTCGACCAATCGCTCGGCACCGCGGATGCACGCGGCGAGTTGGGCGCGCAGGTCCGAGAGATTTCGATCGACGTTGCGCGAGGGGTAGGGTCCGGTGGTTAGCAAGGTGCGAATCTCGGCCTCGCAGAACCGCCCTTCGTCGACCAGCAATGCATTGTCGATCAGAACGCCTTCATCCTCGATCGAGCGGCTGTCGGGCGGCATCGATCCCGGCGCGATCCCGCCGACATCGGCGTGGTGCCCGCGCGCGGCGACGAATGCCGCCGGCGCCTCGTCAAGGTCATCGTAGAACACCGGGACGATCACCGTAATATCGGGCAAATGCGTTCCACCCGCGTACGGATCGTTTAGGACATAAGCGTCGCCTCGCCGGATGCCGCGTCCATCCGCCGCTCCGCCGCGAGTCTCGATGATCGTCCGGATGCTTTCGCCCATCGATCCCAGATGCACCGGAATGTGCGGGGCGTTGGCGATCAGCGCGCCGGTCGCGTCGAACAAGGCGCAGGAAAAATCGAGCCGTTCCTTGATGTTGACCGAGGTCGCGGTGGATTGCAGCGCGACCCCCATTTCCTCGGCGATGGCCATGAACAGGTTGCCAAAAATCTCGAGCATCACTGGGTCGGCCTCGGTGCCGATCGCTTTGCCATGATCGGCGGGGAAGCTTCGGGTCAGGACCAACGTCCCGTCATCGGCACGGGTGGCGCCCCAGCCGACCTCGACTACCGTGGTCGACGATGGATCGAGGATTAGGGACGGACCGGCGATTTGCTGGCCGGCGGCAAAGTCCTTGCGGCGATACGCAGTCCAATTGCAGGCAGTGATAGGCTCTGCGCCGGGGCCCGCTGCTTCAGCGAAACTCGCGTCCTGATCATTTTTGGCGGTCGCCGTCACCGCAAGCGAGTCGATGATCAGTCCGGCGCCTTCCTCAGCATAACCGAAGCGTTTGCGGTGGAGCGTCGCGAACAGCTCGCGCATCGCGGCGGCCGAGGCGATTTCCTGTTCGATGACATTGTCGCTGCCAGGCATGCGCAGCCGCGCGTGCCGTTGCAGCCGAATTTGGTCCGGCGCGACGCCTTGGTCGAGCAGCGCCTGCGTTGCTGCCTCTTCCAGGCGGCCAATAGCTTCGGACCAATCCTGTTCGAGTGGCTTGAGCCAACTCATTTCGCGGATCGCCTTCACTTCGGCGAGGCCGATGCCATAGGCGGACAGGACGCCGGCGAGCGGGTTTATCAGAATCCGTTCCATGCCCAGAGCGTCCGCGACACGGCACGCGTGCTGGCCCCCGGCGCCGCCGAAGCAGGCCAAGGCGTAGCGCGTAACGTCATGGCCGCGGGCGATCGAGATTTTGCGGATGGCATTGGCCATATTGTCGACCGCGATGCGCAGGAAACCTTCGGCAATGTCTTGCGGTGAAAGCATCTTGCCGAGCGCTTCATTGGCGTCGCGAGCAGCCACTTCCAACCGCTCGGCGGCGGCTTCGCGATCGAGCGGCTGCGTGCCGTCAGGGCCAAATAGTGCCGGGAAATGCTTGGCCGAGATTCGCCCGGTGAACAGGTTGCAATCGGTCACCGTCAGTGGGCCATCATTGCGATAACAGGCCGGCCCCGGGTTTGCGCCGGCGCTATCCGGACCAACGCGGAACCGCATCCCGTCGAAACTGCAGATCGACCCGCCCCCCGCCGCCACCGTATTGATCTGCATCATCGGCGCGCGAATGCGCACCCCGGCGATCAAATTGTCGTCGCCCAGTTCAAACCGCCCGGCATAATGCGACACGTCGGTCGATGTGCCCCCCATGTCGAACCCGATTAGTCTCTCACCGCCGTGGCGCGCGCTCGCCGCGACCATTCCGACCACTCCCCCCGCCGGCCCCGACAGGATCGCATCCTTGCCGCGAAAGGCATGGGCTGCGGCCAGCCCGCCGTTCGACTGCATGAACTGGATCGGCACTTCGCCCAGCCCAGCGGCGACGCGCTCGACGTAACGGCGGAGGACCGGGGACAGATAAGCGTCGGCCACGGTGGTGTCGCCGCGGCCGATCAGCCGGATAAGCGGCGCCACCTCATGACTGACGGATATTTGGCCGAAGCCGACTTCACGGGCGATTTGGGCCAGCCGTTTTTCGTGCCCGGAATGGCTCCAACCGTGCATCAGGACGATGGCGACGGCATCTATGCCGCCGGCGTGAATTCGGGCGAACTCGGATCGCGCTGTCGCCTCGTCCAACGGCGTGACAATCATGCCGTCGGCACCGACCCTTTCGTCGATCTGGATCACCGTCTCGTAAAGCATGCTCGGCAGGACGATGTGGCGCGCGAAGATGTCGGGCCGAGCCTGATAACCGATCCGCAGCGCGTCGCCGAACCCGCGGGTGATCGCCAGCGCCAGCCGGTCGCCCTTGCGCTCGAGCAGGGCATTGGTGGCGACCGTCGTGCCCATCCGCACGGTCTCTGCCGCGCCTCCTTCGGCGGCGAGAATTCGGGCAATTCCTTCGCTCGCGGCATCGTCATATTTTCCGGGATTGTCCGAAAGCAATTTCTCGACCCGTGTGGTCCCGTCGGACGATCTTGCGACGATGTCGGTGAAAGTGCCGCCGCGATCGATCGCAAAGGTCCACCGGCTGGTCACGGCCCATCCTTGCCAAGCGCCGCCCCGTCGAACAAGGCTCGCCCGATGGCCGGCGCCCATTCGAGCTTCGATGCAATTGTGATCGGCGCCGGCGCGGCGGGGATGCTGTGCGCAGCCGAAGCCGGTAAGCGCGGCCGCCGGATTCTGCTCATTGACCATTCGGATCGCCCTGGCGCCAAGATCCTCATCTCGGGCGGCGGGCGTTGCAATTTCACCAACATCCACACCGCGCCCGACCGCTTTTTGAGCGCCAACCCGCATTTCGCCAAATCGGCGCTGGCGCGTTACTCGCCGCAGGATTTCATCGCCTTGATCGAGCGCGACGGCATCGCCTGGCACGAAAAGACGCTTGGGCAACTATTCTGCGACGGTTCGGCGCGGCAGGTGGTCGACCTGTTGCTTGCCGAGTGCCGGGCGGGTGGGGTCGAGCTTCAGCTTGGACAGAGCGTCGGCGAGATCGACCATGGCGAGGGCCTGTTCCGAGTTGGTGTCGGGGGCCGGACCGCCGCCGCACCGGCTTTGGTCATCGCCTGTGGCGGTCTGTCGATCCCCAAATTGGGGGCGACCGGATTTGCCTATGATGTCGCCCGCCGCTTCGGCTTGAAGGTGATCGAGCCGCGCCCGGCGCTGGTCCCGCTCACCTTGGGCGGCGACGATGTGCTGTTTCGGACGCTGTCCGGGGTGGCCGCGCCGGTCGAGGTGAAGTGCGGCAAGGCGGCCTTTCGCGAGGCGGCCTTGTTTACCCATCGCGGCCTGTCGGGGCCGGCGATCCTGCAGATTTCGTCGTACTGGCGCCATGGCGAGCCGATTGCGGTCGATTTCCTGCCCGATGCTCCGGCGGGGTGGCTTCGCGATGCCAAGCGCCATACGCCCCGCGCCAACTTGCGCCGGGTGCTTGCCGCCCGTCTTCCCGAACGCCTTGCCGAAACTCTCGCCGACCGCCTCGCCCTCGACAGGCCGCTGGCCGATACCCCTGACCGGCAGCTCGAAGCGGCCGCGACCCGCCTCGGCACCTGGGCATTCCATCCCAACGGCACCGAGGGCTTTGCTAAGGCCGAGGTGACCGTCGGCGGAATCGCCACCGCTGGGCTCTCCTCGCGAACCATGGAGGCCAAAAGCGTTCCCGGACTTTATGCCATCGGCGAAGCGGTTGATGTCACTGGCTGGCTCGGCGGCTATAATTTCCAGTGGGCATGGGCCAGCGCCTCGGCCGCAGCGGAGGCTATCGCATCGCCCGCTAAATTGATGATGACAGCGGCAAATTAGGAATTAAGCTACCATATGGCCATAAGAGGGGCCGACGCGGCCGGGGGGCCGCGTGACGAAACAGGGCGGGGGGAGAAAACGCAAGGACCGCCAGGTGAACGTGCAAGCTCCCGATGACTTCATCGATCGCCGGCAATTGATCGGCGCGCTGCGCAGCCTGCGCCGCGGCGATTTCAGTGTCCGGCTTCCCGAAGACTTGCGCGGCTCCGACAGCGAGATCGCGCGCCTGTTCAACGAAGTCGTTGCGATGGAAGAGTCGATGACCGAGGAGCTTGAGCGGCTCGCCAAGGTCGTCGGCAAGGAAGGCAAGATCGGCCAGCGCGGTCGGGTCCGCGGAGCGACCGGCGGCTGGGACGCCAAATTGCGCGCCGTCAACGACCTGATCGAGGACATGGTCCAGCCGACCGCCGAGGTTTCGCGCGTGATCGGCGCGGTCGCCAAGGGCGATCTTTCGCAAACCATGACGGTCGAAATCGATGGCCGCCCGCTGCGCGGCGAATTCCTGCGGATCGGCAAGGTCGTCAATACGATGGTCGAGCAATTGGCCTCATTCGCGTCCGAAGTGACGCGGGTGGCGCGCGAAGTCGGCACCGAAGGCAAATTGGGCGGGCAGGCGACGGTCAAGGGCGTTGCCGGCACGTGGAAGGATCTGACCGACAACGTCAACGCCATGGCCACCAACCTCACCGGCCAGGTGCGCAACATCGCCGAAGTCACCACCGCGGTCGCCTCGGGCGATTTGTCCAAGAAGATCACCGTCGAGGTTCGCGGAGAGATTTTGGAATTGAAGAACACCATCAACGTGATGGTCGATCAGCTGAACTCATTCGCGTCGGAAGTCACCCGCGTCGCGCGCGAGGTCGGCACTGAAGGCAAGTTGGGCGGTCAGGCGCGGGTGGAAGGCGTCGGCGGCACCTGGAAGGATCTGACCGACAACGTCAATTCGATGGCCGAGAATTTGACCGGTCAGGTGCGCAACATCGCCGAAGTGACCACCGCGGTCGCCTCGGGGGATTTGTCGAAGAAGATCACGGTCGACGTGAAGGGGGAAATTCTCGAGCTCAAGAACACCATCAACGTCATGGTCGATCAGTTGAATGGTTTCGCCTCGGAAGTCACCCGCGTCGCCCGCGAAGTCGGCACCGAGGGCAAGTTGGGCGGGCAGGCGCAGGTGCCGGGTGTCGCCGGCACGTGGAAGGATTTGACCGACAACGTCAATCTGATGGCCGACAATCTGACCGGCCAGGTGCGCAACATTGCCGAGGTCACCACCGCCGTCGCTTCGGGCGATTTGTCGAAGAAGATCACGGTCGATGTGAAGGGCGAAATTCTCGAGCTCAAGAACACCATCAACGTGATGGTCGATCAGCTCAACGGCTTCGCTTCCGAAGTGACTCGTGTTGCTCGCGAGGTCGGCACCGAGGGCAAGCTCGGCGGGCAGGCGCAAGTTCCTGGGGTGGCCGGAACCTGGGCCGATCTGACCGACAATGTGAATTTGATGGCGGCAAATCTGACCGGCCAGGTGCGCAACATCGCCGAGGTGACCACCGCCGTGGCGCGCGGCGATCTGTCGAAGAAGATCACGGTCGAGGTCAAGGGCGAAATACTCGAGCTCAAGGACACCATCAACGTGATGGTCGACCAGCTCAATTCCTTCGCGTCGGAAGTGACCCGCGTCGCCCGCGAAGTCGGCACCGAAGGGCGCCTAGGCGGGCAAGCCCAGGTCGAGGGCGTCGGCGGCACCTGGAAAGATTTGACCGACAACGTCAACGCCATGGCCGGAAACCTTACCGGCCAGGTGCGCAACATCGCCGAAGTGACCACCGCCGTGGCCCGCGGCGACTTGTCGAAGAAGATCACTGTCGACGTGAAGGGCGAGATTCTCGAGTTGAAGAACACCATCAACGTGATGGTCGATCAGTTGAACAGCTTTGCGTCGGAAGTGACCCGCGTCGCCCGCGAGGTCGGCACCGAGGGACGCCTCGGTGGTCAGGCGCTAGTCGAGGGCGTCGGCGGCACCTGGAACGATTTGACCGTCAACGTCAACGCGATGGCGGCAAATTTGACTGGCCAGGTGCGCAACATCGCCGAAGTCACCACCGCGGTCGCGCTCGGCGATTTGTCGAAGAAGATCACGGTCGACGTGAAGGGCGAAATCCTCGAGCTCAAGAACACCATCAACACGATGGTCGACCAGCTCAACAGCTTCGCGTCCGAAGTGACTCGCGTCGCGCGCGAAGTCGGCACCGAAGGCAAATTGGGCGGCCAAGCCCAGGTCCGCGGGGTCGCCGGTACCTGGGCCGATTTGACCGACAATGTGAATTTGATGGCCGACAATTTGACCGGCCAGGTCCGCAACATTGCCGAGGTGACCACGGCGGTGGCCAAGGGTGATCTGTCGAAGAAGATCACGGTCGACGTGAAGGGCGAAATCCTCGAGCTCAAGAACACGATCAACGTCATGGTCGATCAGCTCAACGGCTTCGCCTCGGAAGTGACCCGCGTCGCGCGCGAGGTCGGCACCGAAGGCAAATTGGGCGGACAGGCGCAGGTGCCGGGCGTCGGCGGCACGTGGAAGGATCTGACCGACAACGTCAATCTGATGGCGACCAATCTGACCAACCAGGTGCGCGGCATCGCCGACGTCGTCACCGCGGTCGCTCAGGGCAATCTCAAGCGCAAGCTGACGGTCGACGCCAAGGGCGAAATCGCCGCTTTGGCCGAGACCATCAACTTCATGATCGAGACTCTGTCGACCTTCGGCGACCAGGTCACCAACATGGCCCGCGAGGTCGGCATCGAAGGCCGGCTCGGCGGCCAGGCGAGGGTGCCCGGCGCGGCCGGCCTGTGGCGCGATCTGACCGATAACGTCAACCAGCTCGCCGCCAATCTGACCAACCAGGTGCGCTCGATCGCCGACGTCGCGACGGCGGTGACCAAGGGCGATTTGACCCGCTCGATCGCCGTCGAGGCGTCGGGCGAAATGGCCGCGCTCAAAGACAATATCAACGAGATGATCCGCAATCTGAAGGAGCAGACGCTCAAGAATGCCGAGCAGGATTGGCTCAAGACCAACCTCGCCCGGTTCAGCCGGATGCTCCAGGGCGAGCGCGACTTGGCGACGGTGTCGAACCTGATCATGTCCGAGCTCGCGCCGCTGGTCGACGCGCAATATGGCGTGTTCTACGTCACCAAGCGCGAGGAAGACGAGACCAGGCTCGAGCTGGTCGCCAGCTACGGCACCGAAAGCCATGAGGAATTGAAGCGCGAGTTCGGGCTTCGCGAAGGGCTGATCGGCCAGGCCGCGGCCGACAAGCGCCCGATGATGCTGCGCAACGTTCCAGGCGATTTCATCAAGATCGGCTCGGGACTGGGCCAGGCTGCGCCGGCCAACATCAACATCCTTCCGGCCCTGTTCGAGGATGAGGTCAAGGCGGTCATCGAGCTGGCCTCGTTTGGCGAGTTCAACGAGACCCACCAGAGCTTCCTCGACCAGCTCATGGAGTCGGTCGGCATCGTGCTCAACACCATCGCCGCGACGATGCGCACCGAGGGGCTACTCAAGCAATCGCAGCTGCTCACCCAGGAGCTTCAGGCGCGCCAGACCGAGCTGACCACCAAGCAGGAGGAGCTTCACAACACCAACGAGGAATTGCAGGAGAAAGCCCAGCTGCTCGAGAATGAGAAGCGCCAGGTCGAAGCCAAGAATTTCGAAATCGACATGGCCCGCCGAGCGGTCGAGGAGAAGGCCGAGCAGCTCGCTTTGACTTCGAAGTACAAGTCCGAATTCCTCGCCAACATGAGCCACGAATTGCGCACGCCATTGAATTCGCTGCTGATCCTGTCGAAGCTGTTGGCCGACAATCCGCAAGGCAATTTGAATGAAAAGCAGACTGAGTTCGCGCGCACCATCAACTCGGCGGGGTCGGACCTGCTCAATTTGATCAACGACATTCTCGATCTGTCGAAGATCGAATCGGGCACCGTTTCGATCGAGCTTGGCGACATGCCGATGGGCCGTCTCAAACAGTCGATGGAGCGGACCTTCCGCCAGCTCGCGGCGGACAAGGATCTCGCCTTCAATATCGATTTCGGCGAGGAATTGCCGCCTGAAATCCGGACCGACGAGAAGCGGCTGCAGCAGGTCGTGCTCAACCTGTTGTCCAACGCGTTCAAATTCACTTCGCACGGCGAAGTCACGCTTGCGGTCCATCAGGCGACCGAAGGCTGGAGCCCCAGTCACCCGGTGCTCAAGGCCGGCGAACCGGCCATCGCGATCGCGGTGACAGACACCGGCATCGGCATTCCCGAAGACAAGCAGAAGCTGATCTTCGAGGCGTTCCAGCAAGCCGACGGGACAACCAGCCGCAAATATGGCGGCACCGGCCTCGGCCTGTCGATCAGCCGCGAAATTGCGCGTTTGCTGGGCGGCGAATTGCAGGTTCGCTCCGATCCCGGATTCGGCTCGACATTCACGTTGTTCGTTCCCTTGACTGCCTCGGCCGGCAGTTCGCTGGCCTCGGTCGGGACGGGCGCGGTGGCGCGCTACGACAATAGCGGCGCAATCGTCCCGACCGCTTTGCCGATGAATTACGACGCGGGCGACGACCGCGATATGCTCGGTGACGACCCGTTCGTCCTGATCGTCGAGGATGATCCCACCTTCGCGGCGATCCTGCTCGACATGGCTCACGCCGCGGGTTTGAAAGGCGTCGTTTCGACCGCCGGTGCCGGGACGCTGGCGCTGGCGCGCAAACTCGCACCCGACGCGATTACGCTGGATCTCGGACTGGCCGACATCGACGGCTTCGTCTTGCTCGATCTGCTCAAGCACGACCCGCGCTCGGCGCACGCCCCGATCCACGTTATCTCGGGCGCCGACAAGGTCGAATCGGCAATGTCGCTCGGCGCCAGCGGAGTGACGGTAAAACCGGCCGACAGCGATTCGCTAGCCAAGGTGTTCAAGGATTTCGCAGCGAACGTGAAGCGCGCCGGCGCGCGGCGGAAAGACAAGGCCTCGGCGAGCGACGCGGCGCCGATTGCCCAATCGATCCCGGAGCTGGCCAAGGCTAGGATTCTCATCGTCGATGACGACATCCGCAATATTTATTCGCTGACCAGCGTGTTGGAAGCGCACGATGTCGAAGTGCTTCACGCCGAACGCGGCAAGGACGGCATTGTTCTCCTCGAACAGTCGCCCGGCGTCGACATCGCCCTGATCGACATCATGATGCCCGACATGGACGGTTATGAAACCATGCGGCAAATTCGCTCACGCAGGGAATTGTCCGACATCCCGTTGATCGCGGTGACCGCCAAGGCGATGTCCGGCGACCGCCAGAAATGCCTTGATGCGGGGGCATCGGATTACATTGCCAAGCCGGTCGATATCGACTTGCTGCTGGCACTACTTCGGGTGTGGATCACGCGTGCAAAGGCACCATCCGCAGATCAGCCGCCGGTCGAAACGTCCCATCGCCGCGCCGCGCGTCAACGCCCAAGGGCGCAAAAAAGAGCGGCGTCCTGACCATGCTCGAGCATGCCAAAGCGGAGCGCGGCAGCGCTCTCCGGCGTAAACCCAACGGGCGCTCGCGGGTGCTGGTGGTCGATGACGACGAGCGCAACCTGCTGGCGCTGGCCGAAGTGCTTAGCGATATCGCCGAAGTCGTGACCGCCGATTCGGGCGAGGCCGCGCTTCGCCAATTGTTGAAGGGCGAGTTCGCCGTCATTCTGCTCGACGTGTTCATGCCCGGGCTCGACGGTTATGAGACCGCGCGGCTGATCCGCGCGCGCGATCAGACCAAACGCATCCCGATCATCTTCCTTTCGGCGGTCAACAAGGAAACCGAGCATCTCATGCGCGGCTATACGATGGGTGCCGTCGATTACGTGTTCAAGCCGGTCGAGCCGATCGTCCTTCAGTCGAAGGTCGCGGTGTTCGTCGACCTATTCAACATGACTCGCGAAGTGCGGCGGAAGGCCGAGCGCGAGCAGCGCCTGCTCGACGCCAACCTGACCGCCAATGCCGAACGGTTGAGCGCCGAGCGCGAGCTTCGCCTGGCCGAACAACGCCAGGGCGCGATCATCGCGTCGCTGCCCATCTGCCTCTACCTCGAACCGCTCGACGCCGATCCGCGCATCCCGCGCTACGTCAGCGGCAATTTCGACGCGCTGACCGGCTATGCGTTCGATGAGGTTCAGCAGGATCCCACATTGTGGGTGCGCAGCATCCATCCCGAGGACCGCGATCGGGTGACCGCGGCGATCGATGCGCGCGGCTCGGGCAAGGGTCATGCGATCGAATATCGCTGGCTCTGCGCCGACGGCAATTACAAATATTTCCTCGACCAATCGGTGCTCCTGCGCGATTCCGACGATCAGCCGATCGAGTTCGCCGGAACCCTGCTCGACGTCACCGATCGCAAGCAGCTCGAGGCGCAGTTGGTCCAGAGCGGAAGGCTCGATGCGATCGGCCAGTTGACCGGGGGCATCGCCCACGATTTCAACAATCTACTGGCCGCTGTGCTCGGCGGGATTCAGCTGATCGAGCGCCGCGTCTCGCTGGACGATGATCAACAGCGGATTGTCTCGATGACCCGCCATGCGGCGGAGCAGGGCGCCGAGCTGGTCGGCCGATTGCTCGCCTTTGCCCGCCGCCAGAAGCTCGAGCCCGCGCGGGTCGACATCGCCTCGGTCGCATCGTCGGTCACCGACCTGTTGACCCATACGCTCGGCGGTCTGGTCTCGCTCAAGTGGCACACCGGTGAGGATATCGGCTGCGCCTACGCCGATGCGGCCCAGCTCGAGCTGGCGTTGATGAACCTGATCATCAATGCCCGCGATGCAATGCCCGAAGGCGGCACCATCAGCGTGCTTGGCGAGAATCGCGAAGTGTCGACCGAACAGGCGCGCAAGTCCGCGCTTGGGCTGGCGAGCGGCAATTATGTCGTCCTGACCGTCGCCGATACCGGCAGCGGCATCGATCCAGAGATCATCCAGCAGGTCACCGAGCCGTTCTTCACCACCAAGGAGGTTGGCAAGGGCACCGGCCTCGGCTTATCGATGGTCTATGGCTTTGCCACCCAGTCGGGCGGCACGCTGCGGATTGAAAGCAAGGCGGGCGAGGGCACCCGGGTCGAGCTATGGCTTCCGACGGCCGACGAAACCGATACCGTCGCCACGCCCCGGGTTGAGGCGGTCGGCAAGGCTAATGGCAAACCCACGCCGAGCCTAAGATTGCTGCTGGTCGACGACCATGAAGGCGTTCGCGCGACCACCGCGATCCTGCTCAAGGATCTCGGCCACGAGGTGACCGAAGCGGCGGGCGGTTCGGAGGTGCTCGACAAGTTGCGCGCCGACCCCGACGCTTACGATATTGTCGTGTCCGATTATGCGATGCCCGACATTTCCGGCACCGAGGTGGTGCGCCAGGCGCGGGCGATCCGCAGCGCGCTGCCGGCTTTGCTCATCACCGGCTACGCCGATGCCGATTCGATCAGCGCTTTGCCCGACGACGTGCGGGTGCTGATCAAGCCGTTCACGCCCGAACAGTTGAGCTGCGCGATTGCCACCGCGATCGACGGCGCTCCTTGCGAGCGGCTCTAGCGGGGCTGGTTGGCGAAAGCCGCCGCCGCGCCATAGAGCCCCGGCTGCGGATAAGTGATCAGCTTGACCGGAATGGCGGCCATGCGCGCCGCGAACCGTCCCTTGGCGACGAACCGCGCGCAAAGGCGCGATTGCGGCAGATGGTCGGCGAGTTTCAAACCTAGCCCCCCGCCGATAACAACCGCTTTCGCGCCATGCGCCAGGGCGATGTCGCCGGCGACCGCTCCCAATATCGCGCAAAAGCGGTCCAGCGCGGCGGCCGCCGATGGGTCGCTGCCGTCAAGGGCCTTTGCCCACAAGGCTGCGTCGTCGTCGTGGCGCCGCGCCGTGTCACCCGCGATATCCGCCAGCGACCAGTGGATATTGTCCAACCCATCGCCAGCCAGCAATCGCTCGACCGAGACCCGCCCGAACTCGCCGCGCAACTGCTGGAGGATGCGGTCTTCGGTCTCATCATGCGGCGCGAAGCCGATATGGCCGCCTTCGGTTTCGATCACCTCGTAACGGCCGTCGCGTCGGCTCAGCAGCGCCACACCGAGACCGGTGCCCGGGCCGACAACGCTGATCACGCCCTCGCTCGGCAGCGACCCCGCCAGTCCGCACAAATGGCGAAAGCCATCGTCGCCGAGCGCCGCCACGGCGTGCGCCACGGCACCGAAATCATTGATGACGAGGGTCTGCTCGAGGCCCAACTCCTCCGCCAGCGAGGCCCTGAAGATGACCCAGTCGCTATTGGTCAGCTTGAGCGTCGGGCCCGCCACCGGACCCGCGAAGGCCATCGCCAGCGCGGTCGGCATTGGACGCCTGGCGGCTCGCGCGAACGCCTGCCATGCGCCGCTGACGCCGGGGTAATCGGCGGTCCTCAAGATGATCGGATCGCTCAGCGCGCAAACGCCGGACCCGTCGATTTCGGCGAAGGCGAAGCGGGCGTGCGTGCCGCCGATGTCGGCGACCGCGATTTCTCGCCGGCTCATGCTATTTGACAATCACCAAAGCGGCGTTGCCGTGGCGGCGGGTGACCGCGGTCGTGACATCGCCGCCCGATCGCGACAGGCTGAGGTCGAGCCGCGATCCCGCCACCGCTACGCCGGACAGGCGCAGATCGTCGATAAACGCCGGCAAGGCCGGGTTGGCCAACCGCACCTGATCTTCGCCAAAAGCGAGATCGAGCCCGGTCGCCGCCCCAATCAACGCGAATGGCGCCGCCGCCGCCCATGCCTGGGGCGAGCAGGCGACCGGATAAGACGTCGGGCCGCGCCCCTTGCGGCGGGAAAATCCGCAGAACAGCTCGGGCAGGCGGCGAAACTCGTCGGTGAACGCCGCTTCGATCAGGCCGTGGAAGATCTTCAACACCTCGGCCTTGTGGCCGTAGCGGGCGAGGCCCATCGCGATCAGCGCATTGTCGTGCGGCCACACCGAACCATTGTGATAGGACATTGGATTATATCGCGCCTCGCCTTGGGCGATGGTGCGAATTCCCCAACCGCTGAAGAAGCGCTTTTCGGTCAGCAGGCGTGCCAGCCGTGCCGCCCGTTCGGGGCTGGCGATCCCCGCGAACAAGGCGTGGCCGGCGTTGGACGAAAGCACCCGGCACGGTTGCTTATTGCCGTCTAGCGCGAGCGCATAGGTGCCCAGATCGTCGAGCCAGAAGCGCTCTTCGAAGCGCTGGCGCATGGCCTCGGCCTCCCGTTCCAGCCTTTCGCCATATTCGCCGTCGCCAAGCGCTCGCGCGAGATCGGCCGCGCCTTGCTTGGCGGCGAATACATAGGCCTGCACTTCGCACAATGCGATCGGCCCTTCGGCGCTGCTGCCATCGGCGTGGAAAATCGAATCGAAGCTGTCCTTCCAGCCCTGGTTGGCCAGGCCTCGCTCGGTCATCCGGGCATATTCGACGAATCCGTCGCAGTCGGGGTCGCCGCTGCCGTCAATCCACGCCAGCGCGGCGCGGATGTTGGGCCAGATCGCACGGATCGTCTCGATGTCGCCCGATCGCTTGAAATAGAGTCCCGCCAGCATGACGAACAACGGCGTCGCATCGACCGATCCGTAATATCGCCGGAACGGCACTTCCCCCAGCCGCGCCATCTCGCCGCCGCGCATTTCGTGGAGGATCTTGCCGGGCTCGGCATCCGCCGTTTCGTCGACTTCGGTCGCCTGGGTCGTCGCCAGCGCATTGAGGACGCCCTTGGCAATGTCGGGCGCGGCCCATAGCAATTCGATCGCGGTGATGATTCCGTCGCGCCCAAAAATCGTGCTGTACCAGGGCACGCCGGCATAAGGGTAAAGACCATATTCGGTGTCGGTTAGCAGCATGTCGATGTCACTCACCGCGCGGTCGACGACGGTGTTGAACAGCTCGTTGGAACTATCGACGGTGGCCTGGTCGTGGTTGCGACGCCGCCGCGTGCGCCGAACGGTCCGGAATGCGGACAGCATATGGGGCGGCTCGTCCGCCTCGTCGGCGATCTTGCAGTTGATCTTGATCACCACATTGATTCGCTCCGAGGAGTCGAGATCGAGGTTCCATCGCGCCTGCCGCTCGTCGAGCTGGTCCGGCGCGGGATCGAAATGGATCGTGGTCAGCCGCTGAACATCGTCAAGGCCGATGTAGCTGAAGCGGACGGTGCGCTCGTCGATCCTGGCCGCCTTTAGAATGCCGCGTTTAGGGCGGCGCTCGCCTCGAACCTCGAACAGGTCGGCAAAATCCGCGTCGAAGCTGACTTCGAGCGGGATCGTCCGCCCGACCGGGCCGAACCGCCGCACGCGAATGCGCTCGTAACAGGTCGTGTCGCAGAGGAATTTGAGCCGCCCGACGTAAATCGTGTCGCGCTGCAGCCAGACCTTGCCGTCCGGGTCGTGGAGATCGGCATTGGCGAGGTCGACGATCATCGCGCCATTGTCGTCGAGCACCACCGAGCTCAGTTGAAGCGCGTCCTTTTCGCCAAGACGCAAGCTCAAGCCTGACAGGAAGCGGGTGTCCTTGTAGAATAATCCGTCGGGGCCGTCGGCGCCCCCCTGGCAATTGCCCTGCTTGTCGAACACCGCGAACAGATCATCGTGCTTGAGCGTTCGCAGCGTCCGTTCGACAAGCGATTTGGTCGCTTCGATATGATAGCTCGCGGGAGCGGGGGTCTGCTCCTGGGTCGGCCAATCGACGATCGGGGTATTTTCGTTCATTCGCTCAGTTGCTGACCGCCATCGGGTTGAACGATGGGGAGGCATCGTTCGTGATCAGTCTCTCATAGAGGTCAACATAGTCCCGCGCCATGCGCTCGACGCTGAAGCGCTCTTCGAACGCGCGTCGTACGTTGGCACGCGATAGGCGGCGGCACGCCTCGACCGCATCGACCGCTTGATCGACGGTTTCGACGATGAAGCCGCTGCGGCCGTCCTCGATCACTTCGGGAACCGAGCCATTCGGCCAGGCAATGATCGGCGTGCCCGCCGCCATCGCCTCGATCATCACCAGCCCGAACGGTTCGGGCCAGTCGATCGGGAACAGTAAGGCCCGCGCACCGCCGAGAAATTCCTGCTTGGCCGACTCGCCAATCTCGCCGATGAATTCGACAAGCGGATCGCCAAGCAGTGGTTCGACGACTTCGTTGAAATAGGCCTGGTCGGCGGGATCGACCTTCGCCGCGATTTTCAGCTTCATTCCGGCCTTTTTGGCGATCTCGATCGCTCGGTCAGGGCGTTTTTCCGGCGATATCCGGCCGATAAAGGCGAGATAATCGCCGCCTGTCGCGTCGAATGTGATCAGGTCGAGCGGCATCCCGTGATAGACGGTCGCGACGAAATTCGCGTTGGGCACCGGCGTCCGCTGACTGTCGGAGATCGACACCAGCCGGATCTCCGGGAAGGCGTCGAACGCCGGCCAGAAGTCGGGAAGATCGAGCCGGCCGTGAAGCGTCGTCACGCTCCGCCCCGCCAAATGGCGGAAAATCGGGAAATGCAGGAAATCGACGTGGAAATGGAGGATGTCGTAGCGCTCGGCATCCGTAAGCACCTGGTCGAGCATGGCCAAAGTGCTCGCCTGATGGTCGTTGATCCCCGCCAGGCGGAGCGCCTGCGGCGCGCCGGCCACCAGCCGCGCCGAGGTTTGCGACTCGGCGCTGGCGTACAGCGTGACATCATGGCCGAGAGCGACAAGCGCCTCGGTCAGCCACCACACCACCCGCTCGGTCCCGCCATAGAGCTTGGGTGGAACGGCTTCCGCCAGCGGCGCGATTTGCGCGATACGCACGGTTGGTAACTCCTTGGCAGATTGCAAACTGGCGCCGGGATTCGTTTCGAACCCGGGTTGATGGACAACGACAGGGCAAGCTAGCCGGTTCCTCTGCGCGGCTTGCGATTCGGCCGGGCGCTTGCCAAACGGAGGCGAATGACCCGTTTGCCCCCGCCGCCGCCAGACTTGCTCGATGACGCGGCGCTGTTTCTGGATTTCGACGGCACATTGGTCGAATTGGCGGATACGCCGGACGGCGTCGCGGTTCCCAAGGGGCTGGGCCCCATGATCGAGCGCATCCGGCGCAAGCTGAATGGCCGGCTGGCGATCGTCAGCGGCCGCTCGCTCGCCGATCTCAAACGCCATTTGCCGCTTCACGGCATCGCCTTTTCCGGCTCGCACGGGCTGGAACTCCAGCTGGCCGACGGGACTCGCCTGCCTCTCAGCATTCCGCTTGGTCTCGACGACATGTGCGAAGCGGTCGAGGATTATGCCGCCGGCGCCGGCAACGGGCTACTGGTCGAGCGCAAGCCGGCCGGGATTGCGCTCCATTATCGGCTGGCGCCGGACGAGGCCGAAGGGGCCGAAGCGTTCATGGCCGGGCTGGCGCGAAAGACCGGCTTCGCCTTGCAGCGCGGTGCCAAGGTGGTCGAGCTTCGCGCCCACGGGGCGACCAAGGGCGATGCGCTCAAGGCGTTCATGACGGAACCCGCCTTTGCCAATGCGCGTCCTGTCTTCGTGGGCGACGATCTGACCGATGAGCATGGCTTCGCCGAGGCCGCGGCGCTGGGCGGCGCCGGGGTTCTGGTGGGTGCGCCGCGCGACACCGCCGCACGTTATCGGCTGCAATCGGTGGCGGCCGTCGCCGATTGGCTGCGCTCCGCGGCATGAGCGATCTCAACCTGTGGCCGATCGGCAATTGCCAGGTTAGCGCTCTGGTCGACCAAGCCGCGGGGATGGTGTGGGCGTGCCAACCGCGGGTCGATGGCGACCCGATGTTTTGCGCGCTGCTCGATCCGCAATCGAGTGAATCGACGAATGGCGCGGATTTGCCCCGGGGCGAATGGCGGATCAGCCTCGAAAACCAGGTCTCGGCAACCCAGCGCTATCTCAAGAACAGCCCGATCCTGGCGACCCGCCTGACCGATGCCGATGGCGCCGTAGCCGAAGTCTTCGATTTTTGTCCCCGGTTCGAGCGCTCGGGGCGAATGTACCGCCCGGTTGCATTCATCCGCATCGTCCGGCCGATGGTCGGGGCGCCGCGGGTCAAGATTGCGCTCAATCCGGCCACCGGCTGGGGCGCGCGCGACGCCGAGCGGACCAACGGCACCAATCATATTCGCTTCCTGCTCGATCCCCAGCCGCTCCGCCTGACCACCGACGCGCCGGTCATCCACCTCCTCGAAGGCCGCAGCTTCCGCCTCGAGGAATCGCTCCATTTCTTCCTCGGCCCGGACGAGCCCTTCGTCGGCAACGTCAACCAGACGCTGGCGATGATGCTCCATCAGACCGCCAATCACTGGCAGAAATGGGTGCGCGGCCTGGCCATCCCGCTCGATTGGCAAACGGTTGTGATCCGCGCCGCGATTACGTTGAAATTGTGCCAGCACGAGGAAACCGGCGCGATCGTTGCGGCGCTGACCACCTCGATTCCGGAGGCGGCGCACTCGAGCCGCAATTGGGATTATCGCTATTGCTGGATCCGCGACGCTTATTACACCGTCCAGGCCTTGAACCGGCTCGGCGCGCTCGACGTGCTCGAAGATTATCTCGGCTATCTGCGCAATATCGTCGATCAATCGAAGGGCGGCCACATTCAGCCGCTTTACGCGGTGTCGGGCGCGGCGCGCCTCGACGAGGGCGAGGCGGAGGCCCTTGCCGGCTATCGCGGCATGGGTCCGGTCAGAGTCGGTAACGCCGCTTACACGCAGGTGCAGCACGACGCCTTTGGCCAGATCATCCTGTCCAACGCGCAGGCGTTTTTCGATGAGCGCCTGTTCCGCAAGGCTACTGCGGAGGATTTCGCGGCGCTTGAAAAGGTCGGCGCCCATGCCTGGAAGACCTACGCCAAGCCCGACGCCGGCCTGTGGGAATTTCGCACCCGAACTTCGGTCCACACCTACAGCGCGGTGATGAGTTGGGCGGCGTGCGACCGGCTCGGCAATATCGCCGAAGAGCTCGGCTTGGCCGGACGCGCCAGGATTTGGCGTCAGCGCGCCGCCAAAATCCGCGTGACGATAGAAAAGCAGGCCTGGTATCCCAAGGGCAAGCGTTTCGCCGCGACCTTCGGCGGCGACGAACTCGACGCGAGTTTGCTCCAATTGCTCGATATGCGCTTTCTTGAACCAGATGATCCGCGCTTCCTCGCCACCTTCAACGCGGTCGAGAAGGGGCTGCGGCGCGGCGAGCATATGCTGCGCTATGCCGCCGAGGACGATTTCGGCCTGCCCGAGACGGCGTTCAATTTCTGCACCTTCTGGCTGATCGAGGCGCTTCACCTGGTCGGCCGCACCGAAGAGGCACGCGAACTCTACGGTAAGATGCTGGAAAGATTGACCCCCGCCGGGCTGCTGTCGGAGGACACCGACTTCGCCAGCGGCGAGCTGTGGGGCAACTATCCGCAGACTTATTCGCTTGTAGGACTGATAAATTGCGCTGGTCTGCTGTCGCGCCCCTGGAGTTCGGTTCGATGAGTCGGCTGATTGTCATTTCCAACCGCGTTTCGGCGCCCAAGGCGCGCAGCGCCGACGGTACCCAAGGCGGGCTGGCGGTGGCGCTCGCCGCGGCGTTGCGCGAGGCGCGCGGCATCTGGTTCGGCTGGTCGGGCAATAAGACCGAGGAGTTCACCGGCCAGATCAACCTCCAGCGCGATCAAGGTGTGACCAGCGCTACGATCGACCTCGAGGAACAGGACGTCGACGAATATTACAACGGCTATGCCAATCGAACTTTATGGCCGCTGTTCCATTATCGCATCGACCTTGCCGAGTACGACCGCAGCTTCGGCGCCGGCTATGAGCGGGTCAACGACCGCTTCGCCGAGACCGTCGCGCCGCTGATCGAGCCCGACGATCTGGTCTGGGTCCATGATTATCATCTGATCCCGCTCGGCCAGCGGCTGCGCCAGCACAAGATCGCCAACCGGATCGGATTCTTCCTCCACATCCCGTGGCCGCCGCATCGGTTGATGGTCTCGCTGCCTTATCATCAGCGGCTGGTGCGATCGATGCTGGCCTACGACTTGATCGGCTTCCAGTCGGCCGAATGGCTGGAAAGCTTCCACCATTATGTCGAACGCGAATTGGCGGGCACGGTCGAGCCAGACGGGACGATTGTCGTCGGCGATCGGCGCGTCAGGACCGCGGTGTTCCCGATCGGCATCGACGTCGCCGAGTTCGAGAATGTCCTTGAGCGGAAGGATGCGCGCAACGCCTTCGAAACGCTGCGGACAAGCGCCGAGGGCAAGAAAGTCGTGATCGGGGTCGACCGGCTCGATTATTCCAAGGGACTGAGCGAGCGTTTCCTCGGCTACCGGCGCTTTCTCGAGGAAAATCCCGACTGGCAGGGCAAGACCTTCCTGCTGCAGATCGCGCCGCCGTCGCGCGGCGAGGTCCATACCTATGAGAATATCCGCGCCGAACTCGACGAGCTGTCGGGGCGGATCAACGGCGAGTTCGCCCATGTCGACTGGGTGCCGATCCGCTACGTCAACCAGGGCTATCCGCGCGATGGCCTGTCGGGCTTTTACCGCGCCGCGCATGTCGCCTTGATCACGCCGCTGCGCGACGGCATGAACCTCGTCGCCAAGGAATATGTCGCGTCGCAGGATCCGGCCGATCCGGGCGTCCTCATCCTGTCGCGTTTCGCCGGCGCCGCGCACCAGATGCCCGAGGCGTTGCTGGTCAATCCCTACAGCAAGGACGACGTCAGCGACGCCATCCGCGAGGCGCTTGAAATGCCCAAGGCCGAACGCCTGCGGCGCTGGGAAGCGCTGATCCATGGGGTGCGCACTGATGACGTCATGGCCTGGCGTCGCGCCTTCGTCGACGCGCTCAAAGGTGAATCCCGTTCCGTCCCGGCGCCGAAAGACATCATCCTCGCCTGACGATGAATTTCACAGAAGGATCAGCAACGTCCCGAATGCACCGCCGAGGATGACCCACGGAACCCAGGCCTCGGACATTTTCTTCCAGCACGGATTCACCGCTTTTCTCCTTCCACCCCACCGCCAAGGGCGACGTAAAGATCGACCGCATTGGTCAATTGCTCGCGCCGCGTCAGCACGACCTGCTGCTCGGCGGCGAATTGCTCGCGCACGGCATCGAGCACTTCGAGATAATTGGCGACGCCATTTTCGTAGCGCAGCCGGGCCAACTCGGCTCGCGCGCGCTGGGCGGCGACCTCGCGCTGTTGCGATACCAGCCGGTCGGCCAGCCACTTGCGCCCGGCCAGCCGGTCCGACACTTCGCGGAAAGCGTTCTGGATTGTGCGCTCATAGCCCGCGGTGGCGATTCCGCGGCGGGCGACGGCGACGTCGAGATTGCCCTTGTTGCGGCCGCCATCGAAGATCGGCAGCGCGGCATTGCCGCCAAAGGTCCAGGTAAGGGCGCCGCCGCCGAACAGGCTGCCCAGCGCGCTGCTGGCGAGACCCAGCGCGCCGGTCAGGCTGATCTGCGGGAAGAATGCCGCGCGCGCCGCGCCGATGTCGGCATTGGCGGCGCGCAATTGCTCCTCCGCTTCCAATATGTCCGGGCGGTTGGTGAGAAGCTCGGACGGGAGGCCCGGCGCGATATTCTCGATGAGGCCTTGGGACGAAAGAGCAAGCGGCGCGGGAAGCGGCGCGGGCAAAGGGCCGCCGATCAGGAACATCAATCCGTTGTGGGTTTCGGCACGTTGCAGTTCGAGGTTTGCGAGCGCGGTTTGTGCCTGGGTCAGCAAGGTTTCGATCTGGCGATAGTCGAGTGCGGACGTGACTCCCGCATCGAACCTTTTCTTACCGATATCGAGCGCCCGGACGCGGCTCCGCACCGTCTCTTCGGCGAGCGCGATTCGCTCATCGAGCTCGCGCTCGGTGAGATAGGCGTCGGCGACGTCGGCGATCAGTCCGATCTGGAACGATCGCTGGGCATGGACCGTCGACAAATAACGGGAGCGAGCGGATTCGCTCAGGCTGCGCACCCGGCCCCAGAAATCGAGCTCGAACGAGGCCACGCCGGCGCCAATTTCGAAGCGGTTGCCGGTGATCGCCGGCGCGCCTTCCACGCCCGCGCTTCGCGAACGCGTAGCGCCGGCGGTTGCGCCGAGGTTCGGCACTTGGTCGGCGCGCTGGATGCGATATTGACCGCGGGCCTCGTCGATCCGCAGCGCGGCGGCGCGCAGATCGCGGTTATTGTGAAGCGCCGTCGCGATCATCGATTGCAGGCGTGGGTCGCGGAAAAAGCTGCGCCACGCGACCTCTGTCGCGCGCGGACCCGCTCCCGGTGATCCGCTATAAGTGGGGAAGCTTGGCGCGGTCGGCAGGCCCGGCTGGACATATTTGGGCTGCATCGAGCAGCCGGCGAGGAGCAAGCCCGTCAGCAGTGCGGCGCGGTTACGCATTGGCGAGATTTCCGGTCGGCTTGGGCCGCCGCCGCCCGGCGCGTTGGTCGAGGAAGGTGCGGATGGCGACGAAGAACAAGGGGATGAAGAACAAGCCCAGGCCGGTAGCGGTGATCATCCCGCCCATCACGCCGGTGCCGATGGCGCGGCGCCCGGCGGCGCCCGCACCGCTGCTGACGACCAACGGCAGGACTCCGAGGACGAAGGCCAGGCTGGTCATCAGGATCGGCCTGAACCGCAGCCGCACGGCTTCCATCGTCGCGTCGACGACGCTTCGCCCGGCTTCGTGCAAATCCTTGGCATATTCGACGATCAGGATGGCGTTCTTGGCCCCGAGGCCGATGATGGTGATGATGCCAATGTTGAAATAGACGTCCATCGACATGCCGCGAACAAGCCCGAACAACAAAGCGCCAAGGGCCCCGAGGGGCACCACCAGAAGCACCGCGACGGGGATCGACCAGCTCTCATAAAGCGCGGCGAGCAGCAGGAACACGACCAGTAGCGACAGGCCGAGCAGCAGCGGCACCTGGCCGGCGCCCTGTTGCTCCTCGAACGACAATCCCGACCATTCGAAGCCGATGCCGGGGGGCAGCTGGCCGACCAGCCGCGCCATCTCGTCCATCGCGTCGCCGGTCGCCTTGCCGGGCGCCGCCGATCCGGAAATCGACATCGACGGGAAGCCATTATAGCGCTGAAGCTGCGGCGGGCCGGCGGTCCATTGGGCGGAGGTGAAGGCGGAGAAGGGGACCATCCCGCCGGTCGCGTTGGGCACCTGCAGCCGAAGGATATCCTCGGGCGTCATGCGCTGGGCGGCGTCGGCTTGGAGCACCACGCGCAGTACCCGGCCCTCGCGGCTGAAGTCATTGGCATAGGCCGAGCCGAATGCGATCGAGAGTGTGTTGTTGACGTCGGTGATGCTGAGGCCGAGCGCGCGGGCCTTGATCCGGTCGACCGAGACGCGCAGCTGCGGACTCTCTTCGAGTCCTTCCGGATGCACTCCGACCACCACCTTGCTCTGAGCCGCCATGCCGAGCAGTTGATTGCGCGCATCGACCAGCTTTTGATAACCGAGACCTGAGCGATCCTGCAGGCGAAGGCTGAAACCGCTCGATGTGCCCAGTTCGGGGATCGGCGACGGGCTCAGCGAGAAAATCATCGCATTCTTCGATCCGCCCAATGCGCCCATCGACTTGCCGACCAAACTGGCGGCACTATTGGCGGCGCCGCGCCGTTCGTCCCACGGTTTCAGCGGAACGAAGATGATCGCCGCATTCTGACCGCTTCCGAAGAAGCTGAAGCCAAGCACCGAGACCACCTGCTCGACCTGCGGCTGGGCCAGGAAGAAGTTCTCGGCCTCCTCAACCGCCAGCAGGGTGCGCTCTTGCGTGGCGCCCGACGGCGCCTGCACGACCGTGACGATATAGCCCTGGTCCTCATCGGGGAGGAATGAGGTCGCGACCGACAAATAGATGACGACCACAAGCGCCACGAACGCGGCGTATGCGGCCGCGGCGTAGCGCCGCCGCGTAACGACCGTCGTCACTCCCTTTTCGTAGCGGTCCCTGGTCCGGGCAAAGCCGCGGTTGAACCGCGCAAAGATTCCAGTGCCTTCGGTGGTATGGCTCGACTGGCGCAGCAACGTCGCGCACAGCGCCGGGGTCAATGTCAGCGCCATCAGCGCCGAACACGCCATCGCAAACGCCAGCGTCACCGAAAATTGGCGGTAGATCGCCCCGGTCGAACCGGGGAAGAAGGCCATCGGCACGAACACCGCGATCAGCATCAGTGTGATGGCGATGATCGGGCTGATGATCTGGCCCATCGCCTTGCGGGTCGCCTCGCGCGGCGGCAGCCCTTCCTCGGCCATGATCCGCTCGACATTCTCGATCACGACGATTGCGTCGTCGACCAGGATGCCGATCGACAGCGCCATTCCGAATAAGGTCAGGACATTGATCGAGTAACCGAGAAAAAACAGTCCGAGGCAGGCGCCGAGCAGCGCCACCGGGACGACCACGGTGGGGATGATTGTCGCCCGGAAGCTTTGCAGAAAGAGGAAGATGACGAGGAACACGAGGACCATCGCCTCGGCCAGCGTGATCAGCACTTCGCGGATCGAGATCGAAACGAATTGGGTCGTGTCGTACGGGATCGAATAAGCGACGCCTGCCGGGAAAAAGGCCTTGAGCGCTTCCATCCGGTCCTTGACGCCCTGGCCCGCGGCAAGCGCGTTGGCGCCGGTGGCGAGCTGGACAGCGATCCCGGCCATGGGTTTCTTGTCGAGCCGGGTGGTAAAGTCGTAATTGCCCGCGCCAAGTTCGACCCGGCCAACGTCGGCCAGCCGCACCACCGACCCATCGCTATTGGCGCGAAGGATGATCTCGCCGAACTGCTCGGCGGTGGTGAAGCGGCTTTGCGTCACCACCGTGGCATTGAGCTGTTGTCCTGGGGCCGACGGCAAAGCGCCGATCTGGCCACCGGGCGTCTGGCTATTCTGTTCGCGCACTGCGGCGAGGGCCTGGGCCGCGGACATGGTGTAGCCGGCCAGCTTTTCCGGGTCGAGCCAGATGCGCATCGCATATTCGGAACCGAACAAGGTGACGTCGCCGACGCCGGGCACGCGCTTCAGATCGTCGAGGATGCGGGTGCTGGCGTAATTGCCGAGGTCGAGCGCGCTTTGCGATCCGTTGGGCGAGGTCAGCGCGATGATCATCAAAAAATTGAAATTGGCTTCGGTGACGGTGATGCCTTGCCGCCGCACTTCCTCGGGCAAGCGCGGCTCGACCCGGCTCAGCCGGTTCTGGACGTCGACCTGGGCCAGATCGACGTTGGTCCCGGATTCGAAGGTGACGGTGATCGTCGCCGAGCCATTGGCCGACGAGGATGAGCTCATGTAGAGGAAATGATCGACTCCGTTCATCTCGCGCTCGATGATCGAGGTGACATTCTCCTCGACCGTCGCGGCGTCGGCGCCTGGATAAGCGACGTTGATCGAAATCGATGGCGGCGCAATCGAGGGATATTGCTCGACCGGCAACGTCCGCACCGCAAGCAGGCCGGCGAGCGAAATCGTCAGCGCGATCACCCACGCAAAAATCGGGCGATCGATGAAGAAATTAGCGAGCATCGGGTCCGCCCTTGGCGGCGGCGGGGGCAGGCGCGCGCGTCGCCGCCGGCTTCACGCCGGCCGCGACCGGTTTGACCTTCGCTCCGGGCTGGACCTTCTGAAGGCCGTCGACGATCACCTTGTCGCCATATTTTAGCCCGTCGGTGATCACCCACAGCCCCTGTGTCAGTTGCCCCAGCTTGACCGGGCGCGGAGCCGCCACATTGCCGGGACCGAGGACCATCACGCTGGCGCCTGTCGCGGACAGCAGCACCGCGCGTTGGGGGACCGCGATCCCGCTCGGGTTGGCGCCGGCCTCGATCCGCACCCGAACGAACTGGCCGGGCAGCAGAAGTCGCTGCGGATTGGGGAATGTCGCCCGAAGGCTGACTCCGCCGGTCGCCGGGTCGACCGACTGGTCGAGGAAATTGAGCGATCCGGTAAGGCCATAGTCGCTACCGTCCTCGAGCAGCAGCCGGACCGTCCGCGCGAGGCCGCCCGTGGCTTGCCGGCGAAGCGCCAGAAGCTCTTCGCTCGATTGCGAGAAATTGACGTAGATCGGGTCGACCTGCTCGACCCTGGTCAGCAGGGTGCCGTCGGCCTGCCTCGCCAACGCGCCTTCGGTGACCTCGGCGCGGCCGACACGCCCGCTGATCGGCGCGGTCACGGTGGTGTAGCCAAGCGTAAGCTGCGCCTGGCGGATCTGCGCCCGCGCCGACCCCACTCCAGCCTGGGCCTGCGCCAGTTGCGCCCGGGCGGCGTCATATTCCTGCTTGCTAATGGCGTCGGCGGCGACCAGCGGGCGATAACGAGACACTACGCGCTGGGCGTTGACCGCTTCGGCCTGCGCCCGCCGGAGCGCGGCGACCTGTACGTCGAGGCTTGCCCGAAGCGGCCGCGAGTCGATGCGGAACAAGGGCGTCCCACGCGCCACGTCGGAGCCTTCGGTGTACAGCCGCCGCTCGACGATCCCGTCGACTCGGGCGCGGACCTCGGCCGTGCGAACCGCCGCGACCCGGCCCGGCAATTCGACCATATTGACCACCGAAGTGGGGCCGACGGTGACGATTCCCACTTCCGCCGGGGGCATCGCCGGGGCGCCATCACCGGACGAGCAAGCCGCCAGCACCAGCATCAACGGCCCGAGCAGCGCTTGCGCATAAGGCGCGGTCGACTGAAGGCTGCGTGGCGTCATGCTTGCATCTTTCCAATGGACGCCGGGCTTCTGGTCAGGCGTGGTTCATTCATGTAATGTAGGTTACACTACAGGTCAAACGCAATTCTAAGGGACGCGACGCGACATGATGGTTTTAGGCTGTGGCCATCGCGAGAGAAAGCGCGAGATTCGCCGCGAGGCGATTCTTGCCGCCGCCTACGAGCTGTTCCTCGAAAAAGGCTATGATGCGACGACTCTGAGCGACATTGTCGGCCGCTCGGGGGGCTCGCTCGCCACGCTCTATGAAATGTTCGAAGGCAAGCCCGGCCTGCTTCGGGCATTGGTCGGCGACCGTTGCTCGCAGATCAGCGATGCCATCGACCGCGCGGTTTCGTCTGAAAAGCCGCCGCGGGAGGCATTGCGCGAAGTCTCCGAATTCATGTTCGACAAGATTATCGATCCGAACGCGATTGCCTTGTTCAAGGCGGCGATCGCACAACCCGAATTGGGTCGTAAGCTTTATGAAGCCGGCCCGGCCAACGGGCAGGCCACTTTGGCGCAGTACCTCGCGCTCCAATCGAAAGTCGGCAAGTTAGCAATCGACGACCCGATGTTCGCTGCCCAAATGTTCTTTCAAATGATGTTCGGCCATTTCCACCAATTGCTATTGTTTGGACTGCCGGTGAAACTCAGCACCGCAGCTAAAGGAAAGCATTTCGACACGGTCCTGGCCGCCTTCTTCAAGATTTACGGCCCCAGCGCTTGAGCTGGCATCGCTGATCCGGGAGTGGCGGAGCGGGTGGGATTCGAACCCACGATACGCTTTTGACGTATACTCACTTTCCAGGCGAGCGCCTTCGACCACTCGGCCACCGCTCCGCATGCTCTGGAGGCGCCCCTCTAGGCAAGCCGACCGCGCGCGGCAACCTTGTCGCGTCGCGGCGCTTGACCCCTATGGCTCGTCGCCATGCGCCGCTTCGGATCTTCGCCTGACGCCGACGAGATCGAAGCGATTGCCCGTGCCAGCCTGGCCGCTTTGCCCGAGCCGTTCGCCGAGCATCTCGCCGACATTGTGCTGCGGGTCGAGGAGTTTGCCGACGATGCTGTGCTCGCCGAAATGGGCATCGACGACCCGTTCGACCTGACCGGCCTCTATCACGGACTGCCGATCGGTGAGAAAAGCGTCGGGCAATCAGGCGCGATGCCCGACCGCATCACCCTTTATCGCCGCGCGATCCTCGACGAATGGGCAGCGGGAAGCGAGAGCCTCGAGCACCTCGTCCACCACATCCTGGTTCATGAAGTCGGGCACCACTTCGGCCTAAGCGACGACGACATGCACGCGCTCGAACGCGCCCTATGAGCGCGTTGCTGCGCTTCCATGACGTGGCTTGCATCCGCGGCGGGCGAAGATTGTTCGACGGCATGAACTTCGCGCTGGAGCCCGGCGAGGCATTGCTTGTCGCCGGCCCTAACGGTTGCGGCAAGTCGAGCTTGTTGCGCCTCGCCGCTGGGCTTCTGCGCCCAGCCTCGGGGATCGTCGAACGCGGCCCAGCGGCGCTGGCCGACGACTCTCTCGCGCTCGACCGCGAACTGACGCTGGACCAGGCGCTGGGTTTCTGGGCGAGGCTCGACGGCGCATCGACGGACAAAGCGCTCGAAACAATGGGCCTCACCCCGCTCGCCCAAGTTCCAGTTCGTTTCTTCTCGACCGGGCAGGCGCGCCGTGCCCGGCTGGCGCGGGTCATTGCCTCGGGCGCTCCATTATGGCTGCTCGACGAGCCGGCAACCGGCCTCGATTCAGACGGACTGGCCAGGCTTAACGCCGCCATCGCCAAGCATCGTCGAGCAGGCGGTGCGGTCCTGGCGGCGTCACACGGCGCGCTGGCCGGGGATTGGCGTTCGCTGGACCTGACACCATGATGAGATCGCTCATTACACGCGAAATTCGCCGCGCGCTGGCCGGAGCCGCCTGGCTCCCGGTCGCCTTCTTTCTGCTCGTCGCGACGATCGTGCCGTTTGCCATCGGCCCCGACGCGCGCCTGCTCGCGCAAGTAGGCGGCGGCGCTTTGTGGATCGCCGCTTTGACCGCCGCCTTGCTGCCGATCGAGCGGCTGATCGAGCCCGACCGCGCCGACGGCGTGCTCGACCAGCTCGCGCTTCGCGGCGTTACCGAGGAGGCTGTTGCGGCGGCCAAGATCTTCGGTCACTGGCTGACCTTTGCGCCATTGCTGCTCCTTGCGGCGGTCCCTGCCTCGCTGTTGCTGGCACTTGACGGGTCTGCGCTGGCGGGCGCGCTCGTCGCGCTGGCGATCGGCACCCCGCCTCTGGCAGCGCTCGCCGTCGCGGTCGCCGCACTGACCGCCGGCCTGCCGCGTGCCGGAGCATTGTCGGGCCTGTTGCTGATGCCGCTTGCCATTCCCTTGGTGATTTTCGGAGCCGCCGCGGGCGGTGATGGGGGGTCGGGGGCGCTCAAATTGGAAGCCGCAATCGCCCTTCTGATTGTCGCCGGTGCGCCGTTCGTAACCGGCGCCGCGCTCCGCGCTCTACGAACCTAATCGCGGCTCCAGCGTGCAAAGATCGCGGTCGGCAGCAAGAGTTGCCGCGCTTCCTCGCGCACCGCCATCTCGCCGCACTCGACCGTCCCGCCCAGATCAGCAAACAATTGCGACACCAGTTCGCCGATCGCCAGCGCCGACATCCGCACCGCGTAAACCGTCAGCACCAAAAACCGACTGTCATCGTCGAGCAATTTCCGGCAATCGGCCAGCAGCGGCGCCAAGTGTTCCTCCAGCCGCCACATCTCGCCCTCTGGCCCGCGCCCGAACTTGGGCGGGTCGAGCAGGATCCCGTCGTAGCGCCGGTTGCGCCTGACTTCGCGCGCTACGAACTTGGCGGCGTCGTCGATGATCCACCGCAGCGGGCGCCCTTCCATTCCCGACAGCAAGGCGTTCGACCGCGCGCCTTCGACCGATTTCTTCGACGCATCGACATGGACGATCTTTGCCCCCGCCTCGCTTAGCAACAGGCTGCCGACCCCTGTGTAGCCGAACAGGTTGAGCACTTCCGCGCTGTCCGCGCGCTGGCGCATCCAGTCCCACTGCGGCGCCATGTCGGGGAAAAAGCCGAGGTGACGGAACGGCGTCAGCGAGCCGGTGAACTCGACGCCATCGCGCGACAGCGGCCAGCCCGCCGGCACCGGCCGATGCTGGACCCAGCGCCCGCCGCCTTCCTCGTCCGAGGCGGGCACGAAGGTCGCGTCGGGATCCCAATCCTCGCCGGCCGGCGCCCACATCGCCTGTGGTTCGGGCCGAACCACCCGGACATCGCCGTAGCGCTCATATTTGAGGCCATGCCCGCAATCGATCAGCCCCCAGTCGTCCCACGGCTCAGCGACAATCGTCTGCAGCGGGGTCACGCCGCCAAACCTGCCGGCGTCTTGGCTGCGCCGATCGACGCGATGGCGATTGGTCCGCGGTGAAGCGCCGCGCCCGCGCCCCGGGCCGCGCGGGCATCAACTGCGCGCAAATTGGCGAGAAGCTCTTCGGCCGGAACAATTCGCCCGAACACTTCGATCGACCGGGCGAGATGATCGGCGCGGCCCTGCGGGGTCTCAAGCGCAATCAGCAGCCCGGCCTCGATCTGGGCGCGCGCCCGGTTGACCTCGGCCTCGCTTAGATCCTCCGCCGCATGCGCGACAATCTCTCGCGCTAGCCGAAGCGTCTCGCCGGCCTTGGTTCGGTCGCTGGCGCAGCCGACCGCGAACAGCCCGGCGTCAGCGAAGCCTTGGCCCCAGGCGTAGATGCTGTAGGCCAGTCCGCGGTCCTCGCGCAGCTGCTGGAACAGCCGCGAAGACATGCCGCCGCCGACCGCTTGGGTAAAAATCGACAGGGCCGGCATTTCGGCATGGGCCGAGGGCAATCCGGGGAGCGCGAAGCTCCAATGCGCCTGCTCGAAGCTGCGCGCGTCTCGATGCTCTCCGCCGGTGAATTCGGCCGCGGCAGGGGCGGCGACTTCGCGCTCCGCCATATCGCCGAACGTCGCCTCGGCCTGACCTAGCAACTTATCCTCATCGACCTTGCCGCTCGCCGCGAGAATCAGTCGCGACGGGGCATATTCGCGGGCGATCCATCCGACCAGATCGTCGCGCGTCACCGCCTTGACGCTTGTCGCGCTACCCAACACCGACCGCCCGATCGACTGTCCCGCGAAGGCCACCTCGAACAAACGGTCGCCGATCAGGTCGTCGGGCGTGTCGAGACATTCCCCCAGCTCCGACAGCACTACGCCCTTTTCGCGCTCAAGCTCATCGGCATCGAACTTCGGCGAGCGCACAAGGTCCGCGATCAGCTCGACCGCCAAGGTCAGGTCGTTGGGAAGGATTCGCGCGTGGAACGCGGTCTGGTCACGCGCGGTCCAGGCGTTGAGCGTCCCCCCGACATCCTCGATCGCTTCGGCAATGCCGCGCGCATCGCGCGAACCGGCGCCTTTGAACACCATATGCTCGACGAGATGCGCCAGCCCGCCCTTTCCGTCCGGCTCCGAGCGCGAGCCGACCCCGGCATAGAGCCCGACCGCGGTCGACTGGGCGCCGGCGATCGGATCGACCGCGATGGTCAGCCCGTTGGCTAATCGATGGAGCGTACCCGACATCAATCCGTCTTTTTGGCGAGGCGGGCGCGCACCGCGAGGCCGTAGATCACCGCCGCGATCAGCGCGAACAGGAACCATTGCACGGCGTAAGCCCGGTGATTGTTTGGGACGCTCTCGATCGACGGCGGAGCGCTCGGCTCAAGCCCGGCAAAACCGCTTTCGGACACCAGCCGCATCCGAGTCCCTGTATCCGGCGCAATCATTCCGCTGACCGGGCCACCCTTCCAGCCCTTGCCGGCATTGGGGTCGGCCGACCAGCCGATATCGACGCTCATCCCCGGGCCTTCGGCACCGGTGCGGCAATCGACGATGTGCGAATATCCGGGCTCTTCCTTGCGGTTGCGTCCGGCGGTCGCGCGCGCCGCGACCGGCTGCAGGCACAATCCGCTGGCCCGGCGGAACAACGGCAGGTCGCTGCCCATCGGCGCGGTCGGAAAGGCGATCGGCGGCATGGTCCGCGCCGCCTCGTATCGCGCCAGCAGGCCTTCCTTCCATTCGGCCCGGCGCAACTGCCACACGCCCAGCGCAATCATCGTCGCGACGGCCGCGGCGACGATGATCGTCGGAATGATCGGCAGGCGACGGATCATTGGCCGGCCGGTCCAGCGATCCGGTCGTCACGCGAGGGACCGCGCTGTGCCATCCGATCAGCCGTGGACCGGCGCGCCCCAGCCGCCCCACACATAGATCGATACGAACAGGAACAGCCAGACGACATCGACGAAATGCCAATACCAGGCGGCCGCTTCGAAGCCGAAATGCTGCTTGGGCGTGAAGTCGCCGTTATTGGCGCGGACCAGGCAGACGATCAGGAAGATCGTCCCGACCAGCACGTGGAAGCCGTGGAAGCCGGTCGCCATGAAGAAGGTCGCGCCATAGATATTGCCTTTGAAGGCGAATGGCGCGTGGATATATTCATAGGCCTGGATGCTGGTGAACAGCATGCCGAGCAGGATGGTGCACAGCAGCCCCTTTTTCAGCCCGTCGCGATCGTTGTGGATCAGCGCGTGGTGCGCCCACGTGACGGTCGTGCCCGAGCACAGCAGGATCATGGTGTTGAGCAAGGGGAAGCCGAACGGGTTGAGCACCTCGATGCCCTTGGGCGGCCATTGCCCGCCGACCGCTTCGGTCGCGGACGGGAACAAAGACGCATCGAAAAACGCCCAGAACCAGGCGACGAAAAACATCACCTCCGAAGCGATGAACAAGATCATGCCATAGCGCAGATGGAGCGAGACCACCGGCGTATGGTCGCCGGCATGCGCTTCCTTGATGGTGTTCGACCACCAACTGAACATGGTGACGATGACCACCGCCAACCCGGCCATCCAGACGAACTTGCCGTAGGGATTGTCATGCATCCACATCACCGCGCCGCCGAACAAAGCGAAGGCACCGGTTGCGCCGATGATCGGCCACGGATCGGGCGGCAGGATGTGATAATCGTGGGTCTTGGTCGAAGCCATTAGTCTTCCCTTGTTCCTCGGCGCGGCCTTAGCCCGCTGCGCTGCCGGTTTCCACCGGGTAAAATGTGTAGCTCAAGGTGATTTCGTCGATGTCTCGGGTGGTCGGATCGGTGCGCAGCTTGGGATCGACGAAGAACACCACCGGCATGTCGACATTTTCGCCCGGCTTGAGCGTCTGCTCGGTGAAGCAGAAGCATTCGATCTTCGAGAAATATTTGCCGGCCTGTTCCGGCGTGACGTTGAACACCGCTTGCCCGGTGGTCGTACGCCCGCTCAGATTCTTAGCGCGATAGGCGATCGTCGTCCGCGCGCCCGGCTCGATCCGCACGACGGCCTGCACCGGTTCGAACCGCCAGGGCAGGGTCGGCTCGATATTGGCATCGAACCGTACCCCGATCGCGGTCGCGCTGACCGCGCCCGGCGCGTCTCCGGTGACGCGCAGCGGCGTGCCGCCAAAGCCGGTCGCTTCGCAAAACAAGCGGTAAAGCGGCACCGAGGCGAAGGCCAAGCCGACCATCGCCGCCGCGACCAGCGCCATGGTCATCCCCGTGCGGTTGTTGCGGCTGGTCAGGCTATTCATCGGTTGATCGACATTTTGGCGATGGTAATGGCGAACATCAGCACAACGAACGCGCCCAAAATCAGCGCCAGGACCTTGGCCCGCGCCGCTTGCTTGGCGCGGATCACTTCGTCTTCGTTCACAGGGCCCACCGGTCGATCACCAGCGCCCCGAACAGTGCGAACAGATAGAGGATCGAATAAGCGAACAGGCGCTTTTCAGGCGCCATTCGGGTCGGCTCGGTCGCGCGATTGGCAAAGACAGTCAGGCTCAGCGCGATGAACATCACGCTCATCGCGACCGCGACTGCTCCGTAAAGCCAGCCAGTTAGCTCTAAAGCCCATGGCGCAACCGCGGCGGCACTCATCGGCAAGGTATAGAGCAAAATCTGGCGGCGGGTCGCCGTGACCCCGGCAACGACTGGTAGCATCGGCACGCCCGCGGCGGCATAATCCGACCGGACGAACAGCGACAGCGCCCAGAAATGCGGCGGAGTCCACAGGAAGATGAGGGAGAACAGCAGGACTGGCAGGACGCTGATATGGCCGGTCGCGGCGACCCAGCCGATCAGCGGCGGGAAGGCGCCGGCTGCCCCGCCGATGACGATGTTCTGCGGCGTGCGGCGCTTCAGCCAGACGGTGTAAACCAGCACATAGAACAGAATCGACACCGCCAGGATCGCGGCCGCCATAAAATTGGCGGCAAGGTCCATCAGCACCACCGAGAAGATCGCCAGTCCGACCCCAAAGTGAAGCGCGGTCTGTGGCTCCATCCGTCCGTCGGGCAGCGGCCGTTTCGCCGTGCGGCGCATCTTGCCGTCGATGTCGGCTTCATACCATTGGTTGAGCGCGCCCGCAGCGCCGGCGCCGAGCCCGATGCACAACACCGCCGCGAAACCCAGCACCGGATTGACCTTAACCGGCGCGGCAAGCAGCCCGCACAGCCCGGTGAACACTACCAGGCTCATCACGCGCGGCTTGGTCAGCGCGAGCAAATCGCGCCAATCCGCCGATAAAGGGCGGG